>ENA-OPAO01000337-OPAO01000337.1-human-gut-metagenome-genome-assembly--contig:-NODE-337-length-41781-cov-6.598356_pt1 | contig 41781 bp, 41 predicted proteins | sample MGYA00241054_ERZ501424 | MGnify/ENA primary metagenome ERZ501424 (study PRJEB25962, sample SAMEA2042623) | human gut metagenome | biome: human gut; feature: human-associated habitat; material: faeces...
CATGGAGGCAGTTTGACTGGCTTATGTCAGGTCTTGAAATCGAGCAGCCAAAGGCAATAAAAAGTACCGGAAATGCTTGATTTTTCGAGACATTATGTTTTGACCCCAACATCCATTTATTGTTTTATAAAATACCCTATACACAGCTTATTGACCCGAACAAATACTTGTGAATGTCACCTGATCTGTTCAAATTCCAGATTTAAATACCACTTTTATTTGTTCCACCACAAAGCCAATATCATCATCTGTGATCTGTGTGCTGCTTGGAATATTTAAAATACAACTGCTATAGTACGGTGCTTTTTCCATCTCATAAGCAATCGCATCCTGATACGGAAGCTGCTCATGAATCAGTCCCCAGATCGCCCGGGTCTGCACACCGCGCTCCTGAAGCGTTGTAATCACATCTCTCATGTTTTTTCCCTGTAGTTTTTCCATATCCAGCTTCAAAGAATAAAACCACTGGTTCGAGGAAGTCCCCTCACGAAATGAAAGCAGTGTTCCACCCGAAAACTCCTGCAACAATTGTTGATACAGCCCATAATTTTTCTGCTTACGGTGGATAAATTCCGGAAGTTCCTCCATCTGTGCCACACCAAGTGCCGCCTGTAAATTCGTCATGCGGTAATTGTATCCCACTTCGTTGTGAATATAAAAATGCGGATCATCCTTTGCCTGTGTGGAAAGATATTTCAGATGCTCCACTTCTGTGGGATCTTTTGCTGTCACAGCACCGCCGCCACCGGTTGTAATAATCTTGTTTCCATTAAAAGAATACGCCCCAAAATCGCCAATAGTTCCGGCAAATTTTCCGGCATAACGCCCCTTCGTATATTGTGTGCCGAGTGCTTCTGTCGCATCCTCGATCACTTTCAGGTGAAACTCCTGTGCGATATCCATGATGGCTTCCATATCTGCCATATTTCCAAACACATGCACAACTACGATGGCTTTTACGGTTTTTCCGGTAGCTTTATGCTTTAACTGTCCGTCCTCTGTCACACACTCATTTTCGCAGAAACGGCGCAGTTTCTGCGGATCCATGCACAAACTGTCATCACAGTCCATAAACACCGGCTCCGCGAACTGATAGCGCACCGGATTCACTGCCGCGATAAAGGTAAGCGTTGGAACAATCACCATATCTCCCGGCTGCACCCCACAGGCAATCAAAGACAGATGAAGAGCCGAAGTTCCGCTCTGCACTGCCGCTGTTTTCTTCACCTGTAAAAACTCTGCCAGTTTTTCTTCCAGCTCTGTGATGTATGCACCACCGGTGGAAACCCATCCCTGATCCAGTGCATCATCTACATATTTTCGCTCATTTCCCTCAAAATTCGGAATCGATAAAGGTACAAATCGTCCCATTTTGCTCCCTCTTTTCTTAAAATTACAACTTACACATTATAAATGTCTGTCTTATATGCATCCATATGCTGACGAATCCATGCAATCGTCTCTGCAATTCCCTGCTCGAATGTATACTGCTGCTTCCAGTCGGTCAACTCCTTGATTTTTGCGTTGCAGCCGAGCAAACGGTTGACCTCACTCTTTTCCGGTCGAAGGCGCTGCTCGTCACACACAATATGTGCATTCGGATTGACCTGGGAAATAATCTCCTGTGCCAGTTCTCCGATCGAAATCTCCTGCTGGGTAGCAATATTGATCTCCTGTCCAATTGTCTTGTCTGACTCTGCAATTGCAATAAAGCCTGCCGCGGTATCTTTTACGTAGTTAAAATCGCGCGTTGGTGTCAGGGAACCAAGTTTAATCTCCTCTTTTCCTGCCAGAAGCTGTGAAATAATCGTTGGAATCACTGCACGCGCAGACTGTCTTGGACCATAAGTGTTGAACGGACGGACAATTGCAACCGGAAGATTAAAGCTGCGGTAAAAGCTTTCTGCCAGACGATCTGCTCCGATTTTTGTCGCGGAATACGGAGACTGTCCCTGAAATGGATGCTTTTCGTCAATCGGGACATATTGTGCGGTGCCATATACTTCCGAAGTCGATGTCACCATGATTTTTTCCGTGCCAAGATCGCGTGCCGCCTGCAGCACATTTAACGTTCCCTTGATGTTTGTATCCACATAGGAATCCGGCGAATGATAACTGAACGGAATCGCAATCAATGCTGCCAGATGAAAGACCTGATCCACACCCTTCATCGCAATGCGCACACCGTTCGGATCCCGCACATCCCCGGCAAAAATTTCAATCTGGTCAAGTTTTTCCTTTGGCAGTGTATCCAGCCAGCCCCAGTTGTTGAAAGAATTGTAATATACAAATGCTTTTACGTCATAGCCTTTTTCCAGAAGGCTCTCGGTCAGATGGCTTCCGATAAAACCGTCTGCTCCGGTTACTAATACTTTTTTCATTGCTCTATATGTCCTTTCTGTTTCCAATTGTTACTCAGATTTCAAATTCAGTTTTTCTTCCATACGGTGCATTTCCTCAAACTCACCCATATCCAGGAAGGAATCCTCGCTGATCGGATACATTCCCACCCGGCGGTTTTCTGCCAAAAGCTTGTCTGCCAGATCCGTCATATGAAAAAAAGTATCCTCCGGGATCTCTTTTTTCAGTGCCGGATTTAAAATGTACATGCCGGTATTAACAAAATACGAAAGTTTCGGCTTTTCTTCCATGGACTGGACGGCTCCGTTTTCACTGGAATGAATAACCCCATACGGAACTTCGATATTTTTGAGTGCCGTGACAATCGTAAGTTCATTTCCCGCCTCTTTATGATAGCGGTAAATATCTTCATAATCCGCATGAATCAAAATGTCACAGTTGGTCACAATAAATGGCTGAGAAAACTCCTCTTTGATCAACTGTAAACTTCCCGCTGTGCCAAGTGGTTTATCCTCCTCGACATATTCAAGAGAATAGTTTTTTGAAATCTCGGAGAAATAGGAGCGAATCATATTTTTGCGGTAATTGACTGTCGCATAAAACTGTGTCGTTCCAAACTCACAGAATTTCCCGATGATCCGCTCCATGATCGGAATATCTCCAATCGGGATCAGCGGTTTCGGAAGAATTTTGGTATACGGATATAAACGTGTCCCTTTTCCGCCCGCCATAATCACGACCGGAACCTCTTTTAAAATCCCCTGCGGCTTTTTCTTTTTTGCCACCTGCTCATCCCGGAACAAAATGTCAGATACCACGCCTTTTGTGGTGACAACCGGAAGCGCCGTGATGGAATGCTGCACCATAAACGCATGCGCATTTGCATGCTCTTTTCTGGAAATTCTCTTAGGTTCGGTATTCATCAGACCGGATACCGGAGCTTTCAGTTCTCCCGTGCGGATCAGCCAGCGGCGGATATCTCCATCCGTGACAACACCAAGCAGTTTCTGCTGCTCATTGGTCACAAATAAAATACCCCTGGCATTACGGTCGATGCGCTGCATCGCTTCCACAACCGTACTGTCCGGGGATATTAAAAATAACGCTAACTGCTCTGTCTTCATATGGGAACCTCCATGTTTCTTCTTTCGTTTTCTCCAAGAAAACGTTCTCTTTTTCTATCTTCCATGATAGACCTGTTATATATATCGACCAGTGTGAAAAAATGTTAAGAGAATGCCTCCATAATTGTCTCCGCGATCCTAAAATCCAGTGCGGTGTCGATGTCGATGGAATGTTCCTGACTCATCACGCAGGCATAGGAATGTTCTCCGTACAGATCTCCCTGACTCATCAGAAGTTCCGTGGTCTGCAGATAAATGGCACCGTTCAACCGGTAATATGTTCCCATATCCTGCCGCCGGCCAACTTTCTGTAAATCAACAAATCCACACATGGACTGATCTTCTTTTAATGTATTGCAAAGCAGTGGTGAATGTTCTGCTTCACAGACACTGACCACCGACTGTGCGTTTTTCTCTTCAAAAATCTCAAATGCCATTTTGATATCTGCCGCATCGCGAAGCGGGGAGGTCGGCTGCAACAGAGTGATGGTGTCAAACTGCTGCCCGATTGCGGCATACTGCTGCACAACTGCTCTTAACACATCCCAGGTCCCGGCAGTGTCCGTGGCAAGTGCCGCATCACGCAAAAACGGCACATCCGCTCCATGCTCCCGCGCAATCTGTGCATATTTTTCGCTGTCGGTCGAGACATGAATGCAGTCAAATTTTCCAGACTGTCTGGCTGCCTCGATGGAGTAGACCAGAAGCGGTTTCCCTTCGAGTAATTTAATATTTTTGTCTTTTAATCCTTTTGAACCGCTGCGTGCGGTGATTACTGCCAGATGTTTCATTTGCACTCCATATCATAAAATGTTTTTTTCCAGTGCCGATAATCCGTGTGGAAAAATTCTTTCAGTATCTTTACAATTTTTTCCGATGTCTTTCCATCTCCGTATAAAAACGAAGGCCGGTGTGGCATTTGTTCCGTCTGCCGGATTGCCGCCTGAATTGCCCCAGCCTCCGGCATACATCCGATTACGGTTTCTGCCATCAGCCGGCCTTTCTGCCGGTCTCCGATATTTACGGTCGGTGTGCCAAGCGCAGGCGCCTCGATGATTCCGCTGGAAGAATTGCCAAGCACAAACGCCGCATACTTTATGGCACTCAGATAACGCTTCATTCCGAGCGAACTGACCAACTTCATATTGGTAAGTTCTCTCTGTGCCTCTGCAAGCCATGCATTTACCTGCCTCCCCCCTGCATCGGCATTCGCTTTGGTCACCAGATAAAAATACTGCTTTTCTTCCCTCATTGCAGCGATCAGTTCCCGCACCTGTTGTTCTGCCTCACCCGGCTGCATCGTCACCGGATGAAACGTCACAACCGCATAGGGCATGCCTGCCGGAATTTCCACATCCTTTCGAATTTCCTCCTCCGACAGCATCGGCACACTTAAAATATTTTCCACGCCAAGCGCCCCTACATTGTATACGCGCTCCGGGGCTTCGCCCATCTGAATGATCCGCCTGCGGTACACTTCCGTTGCTGGGAAATGCAAATAACTCATCTTTGTCACCGCGTGCCGGATACAGTCATCCACAGCGCCTTCCGTCAATTCGCCGCCATGCAGATGTGCAATCGGAATGTGTTCGTTTAACGCTGCCGCACACATACCAAGAATTTCCGTTCGATCTCCCAGCACCAAAAACAGATCTGGCCGTCCATTTCTAAAATAATCTGCAAATCCGGTAATGGCTTGCGCCATAGTTACGGAAATTCCATATGGTGAATTGTCCTCGGCAAGAATCGGAATTTTTCGTGCAATTGGAATTCCGTCTTTTTCAATTTCTTTTACCGTATACCCAAACTGTTCTTCCAGGTGTGTCCCGGTTACGAGAAGCTGTACATCAAACGCTTTTTCTTCCATCAGCCGGACGAGCAGCGGATGCAAAATTCCATATTCCGCCCGTGTGGCTGTTGCAATTGCTATCTTTTTCATATCCGTTCATCCGCCTCATAATCCCGCGTGGCCTGCATTCCGAGAACTTCGTACCATTTCATCGGACTGATCCCTGTGCCTGGTCGTTTCACGGTTAAGTTTTCCTCTGTAAAATAGTCCCCTTTTGCGATCGCACATTTTGCAACAATGCTTTTCCTTGCAACCGCACAATTTTTTTCTTCCGATGCCGTGCGTCTTTTCCTGCCATCTCCAAGGCTCTGCTCAATGTGCCGGATTGCCGCTACCATCCGTGCCAGTTCCTGTGGCTCCAGACTTGCCCGGTGATCCGGCCCCTCCATCTGCTTGTCCAGCGTAAAATGTTTCTCTATGACCGTTGCCCCCAAAGAAACTGCAGCAATTGGTACTTCAATGCCGATCGTATGATCTGAGTATCCAACCGGTTTCTGTAACATTTGACGCATCTGCTGCATGGCAAGCAGATTCACATCCGTATAGGGTGTCGGGTATTCCGTATTGCAATGCAACACGATAATCTTCCCTGCTCCACTTTTCTCCAAAATGGAAATTGCATCCTGAATTTCCTGCATATTACACATGCCGGTAGACATAACAATATCTCTTCCGGTGCGGCCGATTGCTTCCAGATATGGCAAATTTGTGATTTCGCCGGAAGGAAGCTTCCAGAAATCCATATCCAGTTTTTCCAAAAATGCAATGCTGTCCAGATCAAACGGTGTAGACAAAAAGCCGATCCCGACTGTTTTACAATACGCCTGTAGTTCTATAAAATCCTCCTGTGTCAGTGCCAGCTTCTGTAACATCTGAAGCTGCGACTCTGCCGCTCCAGTCGTTTCCTTCTGATATTCTGCTTTCTGAGCGAAACGGGAGACCAGCTTTTCCGGAACGAATGTCTGAAATTTTACGTAATCGGCTCCTGCCTGTTTTGCCTTTTCTACCATTTGCTTCGCAAGTGTCATGCTGCCATTGTGGTTGACACCGGCTTCTGCGATGATTGTTGTGTGCATGTTTTGTACCTGCCTTTTAAATAGTTGCTCCATTCAGCATTGTGCATGTTTCTTTTACAACACTTGGATACATCCACTCTTCACATTCCCTTTCTACTTCTTTCAAAAACTCTTTTCTCTTACATTTGTCTAATTGTATATAGTATTTTTTGATCTTAATCGAAAGCTTTTGCCGCGCTTCAATAAGAGATTCTCTGTTCATGTCTGTGTGAAGTATTGTAGTTTCTCCTCTTTTACTTCCACCAATGGATTCATATTTTCCGCTGTCAATGTCTATTCTCAAATATTTTGAAATCTGATCTTTTGCCGGATCTAAAATCGGATTCTCTTCATTCCATTTGTTTCCTTTTTTTGTATTACATCGCTCACAACACCAATGTAAATTATCCCATGAGAATGTCAGATCATAAAACCGTGGCAATGCCTTTGGTCTTAAATGTTCAATTCTCCCATATGTCTGTTCGCCCAGTATCCCTTCACAATAGCAACAATGATTTTTATACATTTGAGCCAGCAATTTTTTTACATCTGTTTGATTGTATTTATTCTTATACTTATCCGGTACTTTTGCATAAACCCCAACTCTGTTTATCTCTTCAAGCAAATCTTTTGTCCATTTGTCTGCGTTTTGCTTCAAACTCTGAGGAATTTCCGGTCGTTTTACCGCTCTCATTCTTTCTCCTTTATCATATCGTAAATCGACATCATCGCTACCTCTTCAATGGCGATGTCATTTTCAGGTAAACTTTTTCGCAATTCTTTTTTTATCATTTCATATTGTTTTTGTTCATGTGATGTTAATTCAAATCTTTTTTTCTTATATGAGAGTTCTTTTAGCTGTTCTAACTGCTTCATTGTTTCCGGAGATCGATTTCCAGTCTGCATAATTTCTTCCAGAACATCATCCACCTGCCATCCCTGCAATGATTTTTTATACTTACTTTCTTCCTTTAGATTTAATAAAATAAGATTTTCATCTTTACAGGATGCAACTACGATTGGAGAATGCGTCGTAACGATAAACTGTACCCTCGGAAATGTTTTTTTCAATGCCTTGATAATATTCCATTGCCACTTTGGATGTAGATGCATATCAACTTCATCTATCATTACAATTCCAGGTGTTTCATTCAAAATTTCATCTCTTAAAAACGGATTTAAAATAGCCATACGATATGCAATATCAAGTACCATTCCTATTAATGTTCGAAATCCGGAACTTAACAAACGAATTGGCAATACTTCCTCTTCATTTCGATACATTAATTCTTCTGTACGTTTATCGTAAAACACACGTATTGTTTTTTGTTCCAACATTTCACTCATAAAAATGCCAACTGCTTTTTTTACAATCTCATATTCAGCAATTCTTTTATCTTCCTGCCATGAAATCTGTTCCATTCTCGCAAACCAATTTGTCATCTGTTTCATATTAGAGGCTTCACCCAAACAATCAATATATGCAACCGCACGGGAAAAGTCACTTTTAAAAACATCCACCCATCCTTCTCTTTTTTGATTTGCGATTCTCGATATTCCCTGATAACTGATTACCGGTAAAACCGTTGAACTATTTTCTGTCATTAATGCCGCTTTTTTGCAAATATCTCTCGGTTCTACAGTTGATCTTGAACTCTTTACACTTTTCTTCTGACGGACAAAATGAAATGCTTCCTCTTCAATTTTCAAATCACATTCTACCTTTACAGGAGTCTTATACTTTATGGTATTAGAACCATCTCCAAGCAACTCATTTTCCCGTCGGATCTCATCCGTTGAAAAATGAACGCCTCTCACTTCTCCAATTCCTGCAAGGAATCCTCCCAGCGCAACAGAAATTGCTTCAAGCACAGATGTTTTTCCGGTTCCATTATCACCGATAATTAAATTTACTTCGGGTGTAAATGCAAACTTTTCTTCCTGTATTCCTTTAAAATTAGAAATCTCAATCTGTTCAATCTGCATAAAACTTCTCCCATCTCATAATTTAAATAAGCTATGAATATTATAACCTATCCATAGCTCATTGAAAAGTCGATGTTTATTTTATCTTTCGCGCCGGAACACCAACAACCGTACCTGCTTCCTCCACATCCCGCACAACAACGGCTCCTGCACCGGTACGCACATGATCCGCAATCGTGATCCCCTGAATCACCTTTGTGCCAAGGCCAATGTCACAGTGTCTTCCGATGTGTACCGCACCTGCCAACTTCACATCCGGTGCCAGCGTGACAAAATCTCCCAATCTGCCATCGTGGCAAACCATTGCTCCAATATTTAAAAATACAAAATCTCCCATCCGGACATTGGTGGATACTCTTGCATCCATGCTGATGATACAGCCCTGGCCCAGTTTTACGTCTGAACAGACCTCTGCTCCGTGGAGAATGATGTTCGGAAAATGAATGCGGGGATTCTTCCGTAATTTCTGCGCAATCTTTTGGCGAAGCGCTGGGTCTCCTACTGCAATTGCAACGTTAATATCTTTTGTCTGTTGCAACAAGAAGTCATCCTTTCCTAGATAAGGCATGATTCGGTCTCCTACTTTAATGGGATGCTCCGGTGGAGTTATATCTACATATCCTGAAATCTGCCAGTCCGGCATCTGCCATGCGAGTTCACGCATGCAGCCGCCGGAGCCAGCGAGAATGATTTGTGATTTCATCTGAGCATACATACGATCACCTCCAAAAAATGTTATTTTTTTTGTATATATCTGCAAGCAGTTTTTACATCTAACATATCAACAAATTCATCTGTCTGTATTTTTCTATTCATCCCCAGTTTATACGTTCCCTGTGATGAATAATTAACATCTAAATGATGTAGTGGGTGCATTGTTCCATTTTCATGATCCGGATCGTAATCATATCTTATATACCCTAATTCCATGGATAACATTCTTAATATTAATCCAAAGCACTGATCAACTTCTTCATCTGTATATCCATCCTCTGCCACATCCAAATATGCTTCTTGAATAATTGTTTCTACGGAATTCTCAACAAAATCCATCTGTTCCAGCATTCTCATCAACAACACTATTTTTCGATTATCTATTTCCATATTCAGAATCGAGTCATAAATTTTAAATCCATCTGCAATGCCTGTTTTCTGCACTATTTCAAAAGGAAATACTGTTGAAAAATATTTTTCCTCCAAAAAACAAAATACCCTGCTCATCTTATCTTTCTTTATCCACAATGTTCCACATACCTCGCTTTGTTGCTTAATAAGCAATATGTTTACAACATTAAGAATAAAAAGCACAACATCCTGTTTTTTTCTGACCGGCTTACTAAATTGTTCCCTATAATATTTTCCAAACGCTACCTTAATTGTTCCCCTCATAAACCAGCCTCATAATTAATTCATCATATTGTAATTGGTCTGTATGATTTCATATAATCTGTCTTTATCAAACTCATCCTGCGCCATCAATGTAATAAGTCTATGAAATTTGTCCCTTTGTTTTTTCGGAATACCAATTTCATCTAATATTTCTTCTACAATTTCTCTTTGCGATTGATGAATACCTGTATGCTTAATAATAGCGTTATTTAAGTTTCTTTTTTCCTCTTCAGAAGGTTCCTTCACATGCAGATAACCATCTTTATTTACCAGTCTGACACCCTGCATAATATATTTGACCGACTCCATCTCATCATCCGGTAAAATAAAATATGATGTTATAAAAGATCTCGTCAACATCATATAAATAGCATTTCTAGTCTGCAGATTTGCTGTAAGATGTCCCTGCATAAAACAGATCACAAATGGAAATTCTAACCCCTTTACATTGTTTTTATTACTGATAAATAAGGTATCCTTAACCTTTTCCTTGGTTTCGTAACCGATATTAACATCCCATCCAAACTTTTCCTTTATTGCAATCTGTAACTGTTTTGCCAGAGTATAATTCACATTATTATTCTCCAAAAACATAATTCCAATATCTTCTGCTTCCACAGTTGGATTCTGTTCCTGAATTTCGGAAATTGTTTCAATAATTTTTCCGAAATAGTACTCTCTTTTCGCAGGTATTACCTCTAATGTACTTAAATTTACATCCCCTAAATCTTCAAAACGTCTTAATGGTTTTCTGTATAAATCATAATATCCATCTTTTTTCTTAATGTCATAACCACAATCCTCCCATGCTGGATCTGTAAGCCATCTAAGAGGGGTGGGCGGTTCAAATAACCCCATTCCAATCGCATGTGCACACATTAAAGTCTTAGGATCTGTTCTGTAACATTTATTTAAAAGAAACTGAGGCTCTACACGACTGACGTCTTCACGATCAAATACATTTTGAAAAATATCTCCCGCTACATAAACACATTTGGCAGACACCATTTCACATAGTTTAAAAAAGCTTTCTGAAAAATCCTGACTTTCATCAATTAATATATAATCAAAACAAGGCTGTAAATTACCTATCTCCTTTAAACTCTCAATAGCATTAGTACATACTCCATCAAATGTTTTTGAATATGAAAATCTTTCAAACGGAATATTGTAAAAATTACAGATATAACTATATACTCCCGAATTACGGTCTGCCTTAGATCCCCAACTGCTCATAACCCATAATTTTTCTTCCCACTTAATCTGCTCCTGCACCTTCATGAAATTAAAAAATTCTGGTATTCTGGTTCGTAAATTTTCTGCCAGAATTTTATTATGGCAGGTAAATACTATTTTTACATCATCATTCTGTGTATATATTTCTTTAATCTTATGCAGTAAAAGTTCTGTCTTTCCAGTTCCTGCCAATCCCTGAATTGTAATCCGTTTTTCGTGTGGCTCATCATAAATAAACCGTGTCTGATCTCCATCAAACAGTACTATCTTCCTCTTAATTTTTTCCAGAACAGTTTCCGGATATTCAATGCCTGTCTTTTGAACATCATTAATACTTCCTGTAAGCAAAGAAATAAGGAATTCTCCTTTACGCGCCATTTCCTTATTTTCAATCCGAATGCTTTGAAGAAGTTCTTCCAACGAATATGTTTTAATTTCCGCATAACTTTTCTGCTCCACAAAACTTCTTCTCCATTTTGAGGATCTTCCTAAAATTTGCATATACTCATATTTATCCGAAATATGTCCTGTATCATCTATAAAATCATCTACATACTCTTCAAAAGCTTCTTCATTCTCTCCGTAATCCAAAAAAAGAAGTTTATGTTTTGGAATTAATATAACGACTGCCTTTTCATAATCATATACATACTTTTTATCACCCAACGGTCGTTTTAAAATATAAACCGAGTTTCCAGTTTCATTATTTTCTGCATATACCTGTAACTTTTCAAAGAAATCGTCAATTTCTGTATGTTCCTCAAAACCTTTATAAAATAAACTTTTATCACTCATCCCCAAGATTCCTCTCAACCAGTTTTATTTCCAACTCCATATCCAATGCTGCTGCAAGCTTAATCAAAACCTCTAACGTTGGTACATATCTTCCACTTTCGATTCTCACAATATTGGTGCGCTGCATCCCGGTACGTTCCGCAATTTGCTGTTGTGTAATTTTCTTCTTTTTTCTTACAGCAATATAAGAATTCAAAACTTCATGCTTTACTCTTTCCTTCTGTACCTCAATCAATGCCTCAAAATCATCTTTTTCTATATGATAATCCATATAACGCCTCCAAAAACGTATCACCATTGATACGTTTAATATATCATACCCACATATATAAGTCAATTGGTTATATAAATTCAGCATTATTGTATAGGGTACATGATATCCTCTAGACTTTAGCTGTGCGGACATTTGTCTTGCACCTCAGGCTGGGTTATCTGTATGGAGATGATCAATGATCTCTTTACAAGCCAGTTCTTCATCGGATACAGACGTCCCTTTGTAATAAATACTTGTACGATTGATATCAAGCAGTTTTGCACCAACAGAAGCGGGGATTTCTTTAGTCGTCAAAAGGTTTTGGGCTAAACTTACTCTCGTAGTCAGATCCACAAATTTCTTCAGATTTTTTTTTAGCCAGTCAACCTGCATGGTTAACTGACCAACCTTTTTTGCATACTCCGCTTTTTCCTTTTGTTTCCTCAAGATTCAATCTTCTCGTATTGTTACTGTTAAACTCGGTCAGAGTATTTCTCTTCTCGTGACCCTCTTTGAAATACTTATCATAGTTTAATCCACGATTATCTGCCGGCACACGATAGAAGTTTCCCAAGTCAATTGCTTTCGCACATTCCTCATTTGTAAGCAGAGTCTCATACATCTTCTCACCATGGCGAATGCCAATCACCTTGCTTGCTTTCTTCCTTCTTACCACCGAAAAGTTCACATACCGCCTCTGCCTGTGTCTGAATCGTACATGCAGGTGCTTTCATAATAAGAAGATCTCCATTCTCTCCCTTTTCAAAGGCAAACAAAACCAGATCCACCGCTTCTTCCAGGCTCATGATAAAACGCGTCATCGATGGTTCCGTTACCGTGATTGGATTTCCGGCCTTAATCTGATCAATCCACAAAGGAATTACAGATCCACGGGAACACATTACATTACCATAACGGGTACAACAGATCTTCGTCTTGCCGGAATTACGTGACTTGGCAACAGCTACCTTCTCTTCGATGGCTTTGGTAATACCCATGGCATTAATGGGATATGCCGCCTTATCCGTGGACAGGCAGATGACAGATTCCACACCAGCCTCAATTGCTGCAGTCAGAACATTGTCTGTACCGATTACGTTCGTTCTCACTGCCTCCATGGGGAAGAATTCACAGGAAGGTACCTGCTTCAGCGCTGCCGCATGGAAAATATAGTCCACACCATACTTGGCAGAACGTACAGAATTCAGATAACACCTTCAAACAGCAGACCGCGTGTAAGCAATGATAATCCATATGCGGAAAGTCTCTTTAAAACATTAAAATACCGTCCGAATTATCAGCCTAAAGGGTTTGCAACACTGGAAGAAGCAAGGGAATGGGTAAGTCTGTTTGTAAAGTGGTATAACCATGACCATCATCATAGTGGATTAAAGTTTCTTACCCCATATCAGCGCCGCAGTGGTTTATCTGACAAGATACTTGCCAAACGCAAGGAAGTTTATGAAGCAGCCAACACAGAGCATCCCGAGCGTTGGAACGGACGTTCGACCCGTGACTGGAGCCTTCCGGACACAGTGTATCTGAATCCGGAGAAAATAAGCGAAGAAGCAGAAACTGCTGTTGAGGAGATAGCTGTTTCATAAAAATCTGATGATTCAAATGACCGTGCTCAGATAAAAGCTCTGTGCCTGATGTGATTGTCAATAAAAATGGGGTATTCATTGATACTCACGTCAGGTACAGAACAATATCTGATAATCTGTCGAAACAAGAATATAAATTTTTACTGACAACTACCTTGACAATCAGCGTTATCAAAAAATGGCCACATAAAATGATGAATTTAGGCTTAAAATCAATGTTTCCGGGGTTGTGTAACACTGTTGTTAAGAAACGAGCGTTAATTATCGAGGAAGTTCACACATATACTACCTCATCATCTTCCCTAATAAGGTTTGCACTTTCTAACACATCATGCATATTTGCAGATGTGTCGGTTATCGTATGAATATATCCACTGTCTGCATCAACACCGGCATGTACCCTCATTCCAAAGTACCATTCATTGTCTTTCTTTGCTTAATTAGGTCTATCCTGATCTCCATCTCCCTTAAAAAAAAAACACCTCTCCTTATTATTCGAACAATCTACATATATATCCACATTCACCTGCTCAAATGGATAAAAATAGTCTGGGATAATATTTCCATCGTCTGTTACCGCAACCATCCCTGCACTCTTCGCATATTCCTCCTCAAAACCATCAAAGTAAAAATCAATATATTCATTTTCACGCAAAAGTAAATCTAAAAAATTACCACAATTTCCAAATAACGCTTGTTCTCCCAAATAATCAACAATTCTCACCGCAGAACTTTCATTACATTTTTGAATTCTGGTAACCATAACAGCTCTTTTTTTATTTTCTATATTTTCAATTCCCCAAACAGAATACTTATAAATTGGATGTTTAAAAAAGCGTTTTGTATAATACCAACAATCTTTATATGGAATTACATCCTTTACCGTTGCAAAATCAAAAAACTGTTCTAATTCTTCTTTATTCAGTAGTTCTTTTACTATTACAGACTCGCTAGGATTGTAGTGAGGTATGTTTTTTTCCCTAACTTTTGCAATTTTATACTCATGTATATCCGCCAACCGATAATAATGCTTCATCTTAGCTGTATAATAATGATATATACGTCCTAATAATGGAACAGATGTTCTAGGATTTGCACCTACACCTAAATCTGTTCTAGCTCCAATAATAGTCATAAGACGTTTCTTAAGTTCCATGCCAAGCATCGGCATTGACTGAGGAACTGTTTTCCAAACCACTCCCCAGATATCTAACTTTTCCTGATCCTTTGAACAAGGCAAAAAGCCTAAAATTCCTTCTATTGTTCCACTTTCTTTATCCTTAGCAATCAGAAAGTTTACTTTGCCATCTACAACCATTTCATATTCGAAAAAATCCCTATTGGTTGCAAGTATATGACCTTTTTTCCAATTTTCATCTATAAATTGCATCACATCCGGAATTTCCTCATATAAAGCTAATCGAATTTCATATTTCTGATCAAATCTATTTGCCATAAGTATTTGCCTCTTTTTAATATTTTTCCAAAATATGAATCAGACCTGATATCGTGAATATTTCGTCATTTTCAAAGTCTTCATCCCTAAAAGTTATTCCAAATTTTTCCTCACAAGCCGATATTAATTCTAAGAAGGCAAAAGAATCTATCAATCCTTGTTCAAAATAATTAATGTCTAAATTTCTTTCAAGTTCTTCCTGAGACATTGTGCTCTTTTCTGCAAACCAATTAATAACAAATTCCTTTTTCATAATATTAAATCTCCTTTATAAGTACTCTCGCCGGACTTCCATCCGATCCCATCAATTTTAACGGTAATGCTACCATTTCATATTCTCTTCCACCGATCAAGACATCTGTATTATTAAGGTATTCTATAATAAACGTCTTATTTTTTAAAAGTAATAAATGATTTGGAGAATCACTCTCACCCCTAACTGTAATAGCACTTCCATTGTCTGGTGAAGGAGTATCCATAGCCATAACCTTCATGCCATTATTTAAGAGATATTCGACAGCCGCCGTTTCAAAATAAGGAAATCCATCATAATATTTATTCGTTTTCCAATTATGATACCATCCAAAAGCAAATAACATTCTCTCGCTAATTTCAATCTTTTTTATATCATTTAACGTTACAACATCTCCCTGTCCTTTAGATCTAAAATCAACGACTTTTATTTTTCCCCACATGAGATTTACATCTAAAGATTCCATCGTTATTCCGTCATTTAGGAAATGGTATGGTGCATCCATATGTGTTCCCGAATGCGATCCCAGCACAATTCTTTGTGTATTTCTTCCCACAGTTTCAATTGTCCCCATCTGCGATATTTCCACTGTTTGATGCCATGGTGTTCCACATGTTGGCATACCTGTTTCAACATCAAATGTCAAGTCGTATATTTTCATCTTTCTACCATTCCCCCTTGCAATCAACGACTATATTTTTCTTAGTCTTATTTATTGCTTTTCTCTACTTAACTTTAATCATCTCAAAAATAATATTGGTCGAATCTGCTTTTGTAAAACAAATTTCTAATTCTTTTCCATTTACTTTTAAAACTTCACTTTCTGTACAAATACCATCTATTGGAATCTTTGAAAATTGGCTATTATTTATTAATGTAACAATACCATATCCGCTATTATCAAGATACGTAGCCATCGGCTCAATTGTTCTTTCTAAAACAAGTATATAATCCTTTTTATCTAGAATTCCTTTCATATTGCAAACAATTTTGTCATTTTCTTCAATTACTTTATTACCAAATATTCCTATTAAAAATTCTATCGCCCTCTGCTTATTTAAATACTTTGCATAAACTATATTATCTACTAATTTAATACCACTTTGTTCATTAACTGAATCGTAAAAAATATATTCAGTTGGATAATCTTCCTCATAAAAATATAAATCATGATCATCTTGCGGTACATGCATAAGTATTTTTTTTATTTCAAGATTTTTTAAGCTAATCTCCTTAAATAAAGGTTCTCCCTTATTCTTAAGTATTTGTTCCTTATTTATCCTTGAACAAACAAATGATATATGATCAAATTTAATTATCACTTTTAACTCCTTTGCTAAGCATTCTGCTCATTCCCAATATATTCATTAAATCCCAAATCTGTCATTATGCATTCATTATCTTTTGGCATATTACTAGCTATTTCTTTTAATTTTTGCTCATCCATATCTACCTTGTTGTAATTAGCGTACAATAAAATCAAATCCAGAGGATTAACTCGATATTTAGTAGCATACTTATGAATATACTTCATATAACTTGTATGAAATTCAGCTATTCCACAATATAAATCTAACGCATTTGCATTGTGTTTCCATAAAGGTCGTACATACTTTTCTGCACAGTCCATTATTTTTTTCAGATCATATTTCATATTACTTCCTTGATGCATCAGATTTCCAATTAATAATTCAGTTGCTGCATTTCCAGCACTTCTGCCCATACCCAAAATTGATGTATCAACCAAATCAAATCCTAATTCAACTGCAAATAATGTATTAGCAACTGCCAATCCCAAGTTGTTATGACCATGAAATCCTACTTTGATATTACTTACTTTTCTTATCTCATTAAAATAACTCTCTATCTCACGTTTTCCCATACTTCCTGCTGAATCCACTATATATACCACATCAGCTCCATATGCTTCTGATTTTTTTACGCTCTCAGCAAATTCTTGTGGAGAAGCAACGTAGGATTTCATATAATTTGCCATAACTTCCAATCCTAACATTTTTGCTCGCTTTATATAATTTTCGGTTGTTTCTACTTCTGTTACATTTGAACCAACTCTTATAAATGAAGCCCCATATTCCTTTAATTTATCTATTGATTGAAGCTTTGCATATGTTGGGATGCAAAACATTCCATACTTGGCATTAGCAGCCCCTCTTCTTGCTGCCTCCAAATACTCCTCATCAGTACAGAGTGCAATTCCATTTTTTGTCAAACTTCCATCCAATCCAACACCATGTCCAACCTCAACATATTCAATTCCAGCATCATGAACTAATGAACATATATTTTCTGTTTCATACTCTGAGAACTGAAAATTAACTGCATAACTTCCATCTCTAAGAGTAACATCCATAATCTGTGTTTTGTTTTCCATTCTTTGTCTCCCACATTTGTTTCAATTTATTTTTATCAATCTTCCCATTAATATTCCTTGGTATTGCATCTATTTGCCACAAATAATCCAACGAATAATTTTTTCCTAACTCATTTAATACAAGTTTCTTTAATTTTGATTCTAATGCAGTCTGATTTTCTACTTCGTCGCTTAATGTATAAACGCAGCATACTTTTTCTTCTCCACTGCAATCTTTAACACCAATAACAACATTTTCAAGAATTCTCTGTTCTTTATAAATGCAATTCTCGATTAATACAGGACTTATGTTCATCCCTCCTTTAATTATCAAATCCTTACTTCTTCCAGTAATATATAAACATCCGTCCTTAATTTCCGCCAAATCCCCTGATTTATAATAATTTTCCTCAAAATACTCTTTTGTGTTCTCATTAGTATATCCCCGATACATCCAAGGAACATTTATAAGCAGTTCTTCAAATTCCGTCTTATAATATTCAACTCCAGGCAGAAATTCTCCAACACTGTTTTTATCAGATTTTTCAAGTGATTCTTTAGTTTCTACAGAAACAAATAAAGTCTCTGACAACCCATAACTAGCAAACACCTTAACTCCATATCTTGAATTAAACTTAGTTCTCATTTCGTTTGTAAGCGGTGCTGTTCCAATTAAAAAAGTCAATTTATTCTGCCTGCAATATATCTCTCCGTCACTCTTGCGATCCATTTGATCAATCATCATTAACATTGCTGGCGACAACCAAAATAAATTAACCCCATACTTTATTACAACATTCCAAAAATTTCTTGCTGAGGCAATTGAAAATCTCTTTACAATAACAATCCTTGCACCAACTATAAATGGATAAATAAGAGAATTTAATATACCTGCCATATATGTCATTGGCATTACATGTATAAAAGTCCCCCTCCTTTTTTGAACCTTTGTATCCAAAGCAAGTGCTGATAAAAATAAACTATCTAGTGTATGTTCAACCCCTTTTGTAACTCCACTAGTACCTGATGTATATGTAACTAAAAACGGTATATCATTGTTTCTTCTTTGTAATTTATCTAAAACCTTCTGTTTTATCTCAATTAAATCAATATCAGGCTCTCTTAATTCCGGCAAATTCAAAATTTCATGTTTAATTGCATCAGACCATTCAGATTTCCCGTCTAAAAAGATGCTCGTTTTGTCTAATTCATCTACTATTGTTTTTATTTCATCTTTTCCTTTTTGAGGGTCAACAACCAAAATTCTTTTTGTTGTCAACATAACAGAAAAATATAACAAGGCTAATTCATATGAATTCTCTTTTACAGCAATAACACTATCGCCAACTACTGAATTTTCAATAAAATCGGCAACCAATAATGCTTGTGAAAAGAATTCACAATACGTATAACTTCTTCCTAATATCTCATCAATAATAAATTCATTTTTAAAATCCAATTCGTTTATTTTGATGATTACATCTTCAAACATAATTAATCCTCTCGTAATTTACTCATAATCATGGTAATTTTCACTCTTAGGTGGAAAATCGTTACAATCAAGTCTTGGCAATTTAAACTGATCATCTTGCCCTATATGTGCAACTCTCACGTCTGTTGTCATACCAAGACAAGCCCCCTTGGAACGAATATAATTAATTACATCATCATTGTAATTTCCATAAGGATAATTTAATACCCATTGTTTCTTATCAATAAATTCATCCATTACATCAAGTGCCATATCAATATCTTTTTTCATTTTATCAGCTTCAAGATTAGCTAACCAATAATGATCATATCCATGAATACCAATAAACATACCATGTCTCTTCATTGTTCTTACTTGTTCTTCTGTCATATATAACTCATAAGACAATTGTTCCTCTGTTACACCCACATATTTTTGAAACAACTCACTTGATATTGTGTTTCTTAATTTTTCAGGTAAAGCTGTCTGAAGCATTCTTTTCACAAAAATAGTCTCTTTTGTGTCAAATCTGCTGGCCACCGCATATTGTTCAAACAACTCATCGGTCGGTGCAAAATCAAATTCCTGCCCTCTGTAATAATCCATTGCATTTTTAACATCAGTTACAAGTCTATTCATATCTGCGCTTGCTAATATATAATGAATTTTATTTACATCTAATAACTGATGTGTTGCAAATGTCTTCCCAGGAATAAAAAATGAACCTTGTGCGCCAAACTCTTCCAGCAATGGCATTGCGTATGTATAATTATCAACATATCCATCATCAAATGTCAATAATAAAGCATTATCAGGTAAAGAATATCGATTTTCCGTTGCTTCAATAACCTGTTCCATTGTAACAAAATTAAACTTATTTTTCATATACTCTAATTGTTGTCTAAACAATAAAGTATCCATACCTTTTATCTGTGGATATCTGCTGTGACGCAAATCTCTAGTATAATGATACATTGCTATATATAACTTATTACTCATTTGCCTATTCCCTCCAAATTATGATAAACTTCATAAAATTGCGCATTATTGAAATTAAATAATTAGCAATTACTTCCATAAGCTCGAAATCATTTTTTAATCTAAATCAAGAATTCTCTTTCCAGTCCTTAAATACTCTGAATTCTATGCAATAATGAAATGTATATTTCGATTGTATAGAACCGTTCTTACATAGATACAAGACTATAGTAACGGAAACAATGCCAACTATATCCTTTTGGGCACTGTCTCCTACCACTATACTTACAATTCTATCCCCTCATCCACAAGATAGTTCCTACCTGCCACGGTGCCTAAAACAATGTCCCAATTATTACATAATAACCCTGTATCATTTCGTTTTACGCAAATATCCTCTTTTCCAATAATACAACCTTTTTGTATTGGTCTTTTAGCTACAATGCATTTTAACACAACCTTTGAGATTTCTTTTTCTTCTTTGGTAGCTTCTTTTTTTCCATTTCCCATTGCTGCTTCAATATTACAAATCTCTCTTACCAAAGCTGCAAATTCTGTTGGATCTGAACATTTCCTGTGTGCCTTTCATTTTGAAACAAGGTTCACGGATTCAGGTTTTCCTATATCATATTCAACATTTGCCCAATTCTTGTATCTAATGAATACTCCCTCTTGGCTCGTTCATAACCATTAGATGCAATCTGTTTTCGTTCTTCCTCATGTTCAAGATAATATGTGATCTTATCCAATAGTTCTTCTTGACTTGAAAATGTTTCTATCTCTTTTCCGATTTCAAAATATTCCGGGATTTCTGTCTGAAAATTAGTTAATACAAAACCACCTGCACTCATAATATCCCATATACGCAATGGCAACCCACTTCTAATAGGTTTTGATGTAAAATTCAAATTAATTTTTGATAGATGGAAGATTTTTGGCATTTCCGTCATTGATTTTGCCAATCCTCTCGCATTTACATTAGGTAATGATGTTGTATCACTCCCTGTATACAAATCAAGTTTAAAATACGCTGAGATTAAACCAAGCAAACGCAGCCGCTCCTGTTCCGTCACTTTATTTCCAAGATACAAATGTGCCATTGCTGCCTTATCATTATGATTTGACTTCTCCGGGAACTGATAAAATGGTATCTTATTCTTAAAGTCAGCGACAATCTGATCTGTCAGACATTCCTCCAGAAAATTATATCCATATACTTTTAACTGTGCCTCAATCAATCCATCCAAATATCCCTTTAAATAAGAGCCGTCTTCTTTCAAATGATTGTATGGACATTTCTCCGTATAAAGTGAGCCCACAAAAGAAATATCTGCTGAAAATCTAGTTTTGTCTTCTTTTGTAATTGTACCTATAAGGTTATCTATCCGGTGATAATTTGATCCTAAAGGCAAATAGTAAATACATGCTGGATTTTCCTGATAAAACTCCTCATATAATGCATAGTCAAAAAGAAAGATTCTATTACATGAGTTTCGAATCGAGTGGGAATATAATTCCATAACCGGACTATCAACAATCCAACAAACATACCGTATTTTAAATATATTACAAACCTCCGAAATGACAGGAAAGAAATTTATACTAAAAACAAAATCATATTTTTTTTGTTGTAACGCACTACTTAATGCACAAAGGCATTCCTTAGATGAAATGTTTTTATCATCCATTTCAATTGTTATTTCGTCGATGCTATTTGAATATCTTCCTAATACCTCAATCATATCCGGTTCGCATATACTGTTGTACCGATAAAATAAAATATTCATATAAAGTGCCTATCCTTTTATGAAAAATCTGCTATAATTTGTGACTGATATTGTTTATCCTGAATTTCTACTGGCTTGTCTCCCCCTGCCAGTTCATTATTATATTTACCAACAATTTCAGTCCGGCATCCCTGTCCTTTTAAAAACCACTCATATTCCAAATCTATATGACCAATATCTACCGCCTGATATCCCAGCTTACACAAATCATATGCTAATACTGTAGCTGTTGGACCAAGTGCCAATAAAAATAATTTATCTTTCGCTTGATCCTGGCAGCATTCTAATATTTTGTCGTATGCGTGAAAAGCATTTTCTGCCGGACCAATGATTCTCTGTATAGACTCTGCCCCTGAAAACAAATCATTTCCTACTCCAAGTGCTGTATATTTTCCCTCTATAAATACACATGTTCTATCTGCCCAGATTTTTTTTAAATTTTCAAATCTGTTTTGTGAGCGATCCGTTTTTAAATCATTATACATAACATATGGTCTTGTAACATATGCATTATAATATTTTCTATCTCTTTTCAATATCTGTAAATGCTCTTTTCTGACCTGCCTTGTCAAATAAAAACGAATCTCTCTTTTTGCCTGTTCACTATAGTGTTCCAGATTACCATAATTATCTGCAATTGCAACCATTAATCTGTCATCTTCCGATGCAAGAACGTCCAACAGCCGTGCAGCAAGCCTGTCATCCTGTTCCGTTTGGAACTTGTGACGTACCCGCCCATAAATTGTGGCAAATTCACCATCTCCAAATCTTGCAATAGACTTTCCATGATTAACAATTTCATCCAAGGTTTCTTCTACTGATGCAATATCCGGATACCAATATTCTGTTACTTCTTCCTTCAACCTCGGGTCAGAAATCTCAAAAAAATAGTTTTCCCTAAAATGCTCTTGATCTTTGACAATATCATCAACCCAATCTATTATTTGTTTATTTGACTTTAACAGAATATGGATTGTATTCTCTTGTCGCTGAAGTTGTTCGTGTAATTCATTGATTTGCTCTTCATGCTTTACTGTTTGTCTGACGTATTCCTGCATATATTCTTCCATCCCATTTTGTCTTTATAAAATCAGGAATTATTTTTCTTATTTCATTCCCGAAAATATTTGTTTTGCGAAATTCTCTAACACTAATGCAATTTTCTGGATATCTTGTGCATATAGAATTCCTTTTCTTGCAATTTCTTTCCCTTCTTTCTCTATCGTATCTAATTGTATAAACTGTTCGTTTCGCAAAATATATTCGGCTTCATTCATTGTGATTTCGACAAGCTGGTAGACATCTTTTTCCTCAATCCTATATACTTGCTTTTTTATTTTTTTCAATATCTTCTTATAATTATTAGTATTTATATTTCTTTTGCTGCTTATCTGCATCAGTTCCTGATATGCAATTTCGAGCTTCTTTGCATCTTCAACCAGTTCCGCAAAATCAATAGCTAAGTGATTTAAATATCCAATTGTCCACTCTCTTTTACCCCCTTCCAACATAGGATGTAACTGATTTAAACATTGTTGTATGTCAACCTCATCTTTACATTCTCTTTTTATAGCCTCTTTTAAGGTCATTATCTCTGTATTTTTTATTTTTGCACCGCCTTCTGTAGCATTGATGACCCGAAAATTTTTTTTATGTTCTTTGCATCCTTCAATATAATAATTGTACCAATCTAGGAACTGCTTAAAATCAGTTCTTGTAGGCACTTTTTCTTCATAATTTCCTTCGACCATTTGGAAGTTCGTTGTATTCTCTTCATCCATCACTTCCTTAAAGGTTCCATCTGCGTAAGATTTGTTATTCGTATATGCCAAATCCTGTCCTACCAATATTATTGTATCAATACCAATTTTGTATAGAAGGGAAAAAATACTTGTAGCAACAGATCCGCCACACGATACATCACCCTCTCTCAAACCTGTATTTTCAAAAATCTTTTCTGCGAATTTATATCCTTCGTTAAAGAAAAATTTCTTACCAACATGAAACTCCAAAATATCTGGCGCAGCGTTTAATGTCGTTAACAACGGAATATCTTTTGCCGCTTCCATCTTGACTAACTCAAGAGGTTTTAATGCATCAATAACAGCAAACATATCAGGTATAATACCAGCATTAAGCAATGGTTTTATTGCCGTATCAACCGCAATAATTATTGACTTTCCCTTTGCTTTTTTTATTTCCTGTATGTTTTTATTTAAAGAAGGTCCTGCTGCCACCACAATCCCAGGTATATTTCTAGGTATAACCTCTACCAATTGGGTTGTTTTATAACCGTCACACAAATATCTTGCGTTCAGCAGCAAATTTTTTGCCATAATACCTGAAAACAACTGTCTAGTGTTATAATTTACAACCTCATGCATCATCAAATCTCGACAGACCTTGCTGAATTCAACTGCATCTTCATAAAAAAGTTTTTCATAATTGGGAATAATCAAATACTTTGTACACCCAAGATTATCGTATGTCAAAGTTCCTCTAACTGTATTTTCAAAATTTTTTATATCCATCCCTTCTAAGCCTTTGACCCAAAAAATGATGGTATGCTTTTCCATCCATGTTTCCAGATTCACTGTTTGTAAAAAGAATTTAAAAATAAGAACGGATGGTTCATAGACTATTATTGTTATTCTGTTGACAGTATTCTCTGCAAGTTCTTTCAAATATCTGTAATTACCAACTCCAAAAATAAAAACCGGTGTATTTTTTCTTAAGTTTCCTAAAACTTGTCTCCATATCCTTGCAGGCTCATTTGGTTGTCTCTTTCCATCTAAATAAAATAATTTGTTATCTTTCTGTATTTTCGTTATCTTCTCACCATCTATATTTACATCCTCGAATATTTTTAAATCAGAGTCGCTTTCATTTTTGTATTGCTCTATTAAATTATCCATATCAGGATAGTATCTCGCCAAAGTTTCTATATTTCTATCATATAAATTCATAGCTATTCCTCTTTCACTTCTATAAATACCCCCATATAATCCATCAAACCATATGCAACGGCATCATTCAATAAAACAATATCGCCAATTTCAATTGCATCCACAATGTCTTTCATAATATCCAATATAGCTTTACGCATATCTAAAAAATCTGTTTCATTGACTGGTAATCTGTTTTTTTCGACAAACCACAATATAAACTCCTGTATTTGTGGCATTTTTCTTAATATTTCACTCACTATATTTCTATCCTGATAAATCATGTATCCAGCCGTAATATCTCTCAATTCACCATAAAGTGTTAATATTTTACTTTCCATTATTCTCATGCTCCATTATATGAATAAAGGAGTTGGCAACGCCAACTCCTTTACCGATAACATTTTGTTTAATCTTACTGTAATAACGATAAAACACCCTGTGTAGACTGATTTGCCTGTGCGAGCATAGACTGTCCTGCCTGTGCAAGAATATTATTCTTGCTATACTCAACCATTTCATCAGCCATATCTGTATCACGAATACGAGATTCTGCGGAAGATGTATTCTCAGATACATTGTCCAAGTTAGCAACTGTGTGCTCTAATCTGTTCTGCAGAGCTCCCAATGCAGATCTCTGGGAAGATACTTTATTAATTGCTGTCTGAACAGCTGTAATTGTTGCATTTGCTCTGGAATAATCAGAAACGGTAGGTTTTTTCTCTTCAAATGCTGTGCCCTGTGCTAAGACAGTAGCTTTTGTACCTGTAGTTTTTTCCTTATCCATATAGGTAGCCCAGCTTTTTGTCAATGCATTGCTCATTGCTCCTTGAGCAGATGCTACATCAGCTGCCATTGCAGATGCTGCAGTTGCAAACTGCTTCTTACCATTAGTAGTACCTGTACCCACATAGAACATAGATGCTCCTGAAAATTTAGCCGCATATTGATCCTCACTAGCTGCATTTGTGATAGCTGTCTTGAATGATGCAATAGCTGCTGCTTTATTTTGATTATCTGTCTTTGTTGAATCATATGCGTATGTCATTCCTTTGTAAGATACAGAAACCGGCTTTTCTCCAGTCTGTATAGCACCCGCTTCAAATCCTTTAATTTTTCTAAGTCCTAAGCTATCAGCATTCATATTATCAATGTTAATAGTAATATTCTGATTAGCGTTTGCTCCGACCTGAAGATTCTTGCTCTGGAATGATCCATCTAATAAATTCTGTTTGTTAAACTGGGTTGTTGTTGAAATACGATCAAGTTCTGTTGTTAACGCATCCAGCTCCTGATTAATAGCATCACGATCAATATTTTCATTTGTATCGTTTGCACCCTGAACTGCTAACTCGTTCATTCTCTGTAAGATAGAATGAGCTTCATTCAAAGCACCTTCTGCTGTCTGAATTAAAGAAATACCATCCTGTGCATTAGAAGAAGCTTTGTCAAGACCACGGATCTGGCTTCTCATTTTCTCAGAAATTTTTAAACCAGCAGCATCATCACCTGCACGGTTGATTCTGTAACCAGAAGATAATTTCTCTGAAGATTTTGCCTGAGCTCCTGATGTGATTCCTAACTGACGATTAGCGTTCATCGCTGTAAGATTGTGTTGTACTACCATTGCCATAATATTTTTCCTCCTTGAATTGGGCTTCAGCATCCATGCTGAAGTAAATTTGTTTTATTTGTGAACATTCCTACTCTGACCGTACGCTTCATTTCGGATTTCACGAAGTAGCATTCTTTGCTTACTTACATTTTATATCGACATAAGTGAAAGATACTTAACCCCTTTTTATTAATTTATTTTTGAAAAAATATTGTATCTGTTCAGAACCAATGTCATTGACTTAAGACGAGCAGGATTCAAACAGATCACTTGGTCGATAAACTTAAGTCCACAACGCGCCATCAGACGGGTACGGCATTGCATAGATGGAAGCTTTTTCATCGTTATGGGATGTTTTTAGCAATCAGGCTTTCCACCTCCATTGCGGAAACTCCATCATGGATTCGAAGAAAATCCCTGCATATCCTGAATGCTTCTGCAAAGTTGGCATGATACTCATATTTTGTGTCGCGCTGTTCTATTTCGACATTTGATATGATCTCTGAACTGAAATTATGCAGTATAGCACGTTCCCATATCCCCTGAACAATGTACTCATATTTCTTGGAATGAAATGCCTTGAGGCATAAGGGATACTTGAGATCACGGAAAGAACCATTGACCGATATGGGCAGTATTTTATCGTACCCGATATAGAACTGGGCACATACTGGACAAACACTTCCCTGCCAGACGAAACAGTCATTGATCTTTACCATGCCCACGGAGAAAGTGAGCAGTATCACAGTGAAATCAAGACGGACATGGATGTTGAAAGACTCCCGTCGGGAAAGTTTGAGAGCAACAAACTGGTGCTGGAGCTGACAATGATCGCATATAATATCCTTCGAATCATAGGGCAGGAATCGTTGAAAAAGAAGGATACTCCCGGCCGGAAGAAAATACATCGCCGAAGAATACGTACGGTGATCAGTAATCTTATGCAGTTTGCGGGACATCTGACAGAACATGCCGGCCGTCTGGTGCTGTCCATTGGAAGGAGTAATCGCTGGAGATTTACTTTCAAGCGTCTTTATGACAGCTTTGCATTCATCACCTGACAACAGGTAGCTGAATATGGCAATGGCAGCTGCACACAAATGGTGCAGTCTGTTTTTTGAACGCAAAATTATGCAGCATTTTCAAAATTTAGTGTACAATAACAAATATGGCAAACATTTCCTGTGTTCCTTTTCATTTTGAAACAAGGTTCACGGATTCAGGTATAATTTTTCCTATCAAAAAAGTGATGATGTATTGTTTTTTCTTATACATCATCACTTCTTTTTACTTTCTTAAGTTGTTTTTAGGTGCTACTTATAACAGTTCTGGAACTTTTCCTTCCAGTATTGCATTGATCTCATCCAGATCCTTGCCTGTGATGGATGCAATATTCTCCGGGGACATTCCGCTGTGGTTCATTTTAAGAATGATTTTTGCTTCGCCCATGACTTTGCCTCTTGCTTCTCCACGTACTTCCCCTTCCGATTCTCCCAACTTTCTGGCATCTTCCAGGTCGTCCTTCATCAGTTCTCTTAACGCATCACACATATTCGCATCCCTCCTTATTTCACGATATAGCTCATCATTTGCCTTGACACTTACCTGTAACACAGCCTCAACATTCTGCCGGTCACGCGGTGTATTCATTCCTTCTGCTTTTCTCAGAAATTCCTCCACGTCTTCTTTCTTTGCATGATTTGACAAAATCTGCAAACTCCGATGCTCTCCCGGCTCTAATTCCTGTGTCACAATAATCTGCGCTGGAAACGGTAAATGTTCTGTCACATAATAAATTCCCGGATATTTTTCTTCTATTTTATGTCCATGCTTCTGTAATGTCAAAAACATTTTCTCTGGTCGGGTTTCCCTGAAAATAGATATTGTCAGTTCATTGATTGGAACTGCATCTACATATTCTCCATAGCCTTTGTACAGGCACGCATTTTCCAAAACAGACTAAGCTGCCCATTCATAGCTTTATAATTCTATATTCTATATTCTATATTCTTTTTTCATATTTTATAATTTTTTCTCTGACATTCATTTCAAATAATTTTTACTGATCGTATTAAGCACTTCCTGCGCGTTTTCAACTTCCTCCGCCTCTTGTCCTAAAATTCCTTTTTCAATTTTTACTGCCAGTTCAGCCTCTTTTATTGCATCCTCATATTTTCCCAGCAATATTCCCTGGCACCAGGCATCAATCAGCAGGCATTCTGCATACCAAACACTCTTTTTTCCATATATCTCTTTCACTCTTTCCGTGATCTGTGCCCACATATCCATGTGCAGATCTATGTCTCTTCCTGCTGTTTTCATATAGCAAATCATAAGATTTTTTTTTATATACAATTCATGTTCCAATCGATGTGAATTACTTTTTAATATGATTTTTTCACACTTCTCCAGAATTGTTATCGCTTGTTCATATTTTTCCATCTGTATATAACAAGCCGCCAGATTGTTTTGGGTTTTACACATCTGGACAATATTTTCTTCTTGTTTGTGCTGAAGTTGAATTATCTCGCTAATAATTTTTTCTGCCTTTTCATAATTTTTCAATCCATATTCACAAAAAGCAATCCCTTCCAGTCCTTGCAGGGAACTAAAATCTTTTTTGCGTTCTTTTTCAGATGCACAAATCAGAATTTTATGAAATATTTTTTCCGCTTCTTCATAAAATTGCTGATTTGACAATGCCAACGCCATTAGAAAATTTATATCTGCCTCTAATTTTTTCTTTTCTTCCCCCGATGCATATTGTTTAATTTCTTGTATGGCCTCCCTATATGCTGGCCAGACAACCTTATCCATATTTTCTTTTGTCGCTACACATGCATTTATCAACGCAGCCGCATATAAACGTAGCCGCCTCACCTGATCTCCCTGTTGTTTCTGCTTTTTATATAGAGTAAAAGTAATATCAAACTTTTCTTTTTTTCTAAAATGCTTTTCAAACGGAGCATCATATTCCGGCTGGAATGGAATTTGTTTTTTAGGGTTATACTCCAAAAACAGACCGATATAATCTCTCAGATTTGGTTCATACCTTTGAATTTGGTTTACCATAAACGTTGGCATGATAAAAACCAGACGAATCACATTTTTTAACAGTTCCCGGGAAATATTTAAACTTTTCGCCACATTTACAGAATCAGAATACGTTGGAAAATTATAAATGCAGATACATTTCTCCTGCTCATTTTCAGAATTTCCTATTTTTCTGAGATACTCAACGATCCCCTCTTTTAAATCCATATAATCTACACATTGTAAACAATAACTGGTATGCATATACTCACATATCTGCATGCCAATTTCCTTATAGTTACATTCAATAACAACGATTCCTATACTTGCATTTTTCATATAAATGTCAAAAATTTTATTCTGTTTTTTAAACTGTTCTTTCAGATCAGGCATTTATTCTACCTTTTTCCCTCAAAAAATCTACCAATACCGGATGCACTCCACACCAACGTTCTCCGTTGTATTCGATTACTGCAAGTGTTTTTAATAATTCGCTTAAAACCTCATCTGTATTTTCCGGATGTGGATCATTATAAATTTCAATCAATCGCTCAAATTGTTCCGGTGACGTAATAAATCTTTCATACGTGCTTTTCAGCCGCATAGCTGCAACTGTTGCATCTTCCATGGAAATCTGCTGTGGTTCGGTTTTTGAAAGTTCCAGTATTGCACAATTTGTAAGCATGGAAAAAAGATCCCTGATTGCTCCTCCTGATTTTAATATCATATATTTGAGTGCATCTTCCGCAACAAGTTTCTCTTTCATCCGCTTGTATACAATTTCTTTTAAAACTGCAATTCCTTCTTCATTTTCCGACCGGTCACTATTATTCACTTTGATCATGCTATACAATACATCTTTGTCAAAATCATCATTGATCATTCCAAACTCTGCAGTATAGGCCATATAAATAGGAAAAGAGAAGATCATTTTCAAATGTAGCGCCAGCAAAGTCTTTCTGTGTTCTACAAACAAATGTCTTGCATCCGCAATATCAAGTTTATCCAGATCTTCCACAACGATAAGAAGTTCCTTTTGCTGCTTCTCTTTAAGCTGATCATTCATATCCTCCAGTGTTTCATTCATCAAACTGATCAGGTAACTGATTTTCGGTTCTATCGATTTACGAATCGTCTTTTTTGTTTCGGTTCCTGTTTTAAAAATGCCCTTTCCATACACCGATATTTTTTTCAAAAATCCAAGTCCGGCCTCTCCTCCGGCTTCTGCCTCTGCAAATTCATTTTTTGTAAATTCAATGGATATTTCATTTTTCCAATACTGTGTCATTTTATCTAAAATTTCTGGCTTTACTTTAACAGCCTGAGAGGTTGAAAGGTATTCTATAATCTGGCTCATAACTGCAAAAATCACATCAATATACTGTATTCCAATCAGTTCCACTTCCTGCGCAATCGAAAAATTGATGATTTCATACTGATCTTTCAATTCTTCTGAAATCTTTACCATTTCCGTGGATTTTCCACTGCCTTTATGCCCCATTAACAATATTTTTGTATATGGATTAATCCCATATTTCAAAGTGTTAATAATCTCACTTCTGGCATTGATCACGCTCCGGATAGAACTTGTATCCACATAAAAGTCTTCAAAATTTTCCTTATTTAATGGAAAAGAATTAAAAACTGATATCATTTCCTCTAACCGTTCTGCTTTTTTCATCTTTTGAATCCTCCATGCACCCAAATACATTTCCTGCTCTCCTATCACATCTTTTTATTTTCTTTTGTGATAGATATCTAAATTTTAGTATACGAAAAAAGGTGCCCTATTTCAAGACACCTTTTTCCATCCATATTCTATTCGTATTCTATTTTTTCTCCAACCCCGGCCACTCCTGGTCTTTCTCCGAAAGTGTCAGCGGCGTTCCATCTGCCATGCAATATCCTTCTGCTGACGGTGTTCCGTGATACTCACCTGTCACATCCGGCCACCGGATACCGATCTTTGGGTCATTCCATGCCAGTCCGCCCTCGTCGTTCGGGTGCCAGAAGTCATTGACTTTATAGCAGAACTCTGCCTCATCGGACAGGACCAGAAAGCCATGCGCAAAGCCTTCCGGAATCAGGAACTGTTTTTTGTTTTCTTCCGACAATTCCACACCATACCATTTTCCATAGGTTGCGGAACCTTCCCGCAGATCCACCGCCACATCAAACACGCTGCCGCGCACAGCGCGCACGAGTTTGCACTGCGGATAGTTGATCTGAAAATGCAGTCCGCGCAGTACACCCTTGACGGACATCGACTGGTTATCCTGTACAAACTGGATATCGAATCCGGCTTCTTTCATTTCCCTCTCATTGTATGTCTCCATGAAATATCCGCGGGCATCCCCGTGTACGGCCGGTGTAATCACACACAGCCCTTCGATACCGCCGACATTTTTTTCCACTGTTATCTGTCCCACTGTTTTTTCCTCTTTCATGCTGATTTGTAACTATTCAGAACCCCCTCAGAATAGTTACGATGATTTTAATATTTCACTCTGCCCTCTGCGACTGCTTTTAAATGCTCTCCATACGGGCTCTTTCCGTAGCGTATCGCAGAATCAAGTAATTTTTCCCGGTCAATCCACTGATTGATATATGCAATTTCTTCCGGTGCGGAAATGGTCACGCCCTGCCGGTGCTCAATCATCTGTACAAAAGCCGCTGCATCCAGCAGGCTGTCCATCGTTCCGGTATCCAGCCATGCAAAGCCACGGCCGAGCAGCTGTACATTTAGGTTTTTCTGCTGCAGATACATGTCATTTAACGTCGTAATCTCCAGTTCGCCACGGGCGGATGGCTGCACCTGTTTTGCCATTTTGCTCACGCCTGCCGGATAGAAATACAGTCCGGTCACGGCATAGTTGCTCTTAGGCTGTGCCGGTTTTTCCTCGATGGATACCGCTTTTCCGTTCGCATCGAAATCCACGACACCAAAACGCTCCGGATCGTTGACATAATAGCCAAAGACGGTTGCCTGTCCTTCTTTAGCGTCCTTTGCAGCATTTCGCAGAATTTTTCCAAATCCGTTTCCGTAGAAAATGTTGTCGCCGAGTACCATGGCGCAGGCATCCTCTCCGATAAATTCCTCTCCAAGCAAAAATGCCTGTGCGAGTCCATCCGGAGACGGCTGCACTTTGTAGGACAGATGAAGCCCGAACTGATTTCCATCCCCCAAAAGTGCTTCAAATCTCGGGGTATCTTCCTGCGTGGAAATAACTAAAATATCACGGATGCCTGCCAGCATCAGTGTAGACAGCGGATAATAAATCATCGGTTTGTCATATACCGGAAGCAATTGTTTACTGGTTACCATAGTCAGCGGATACAGCCGTGTTCCTGCGCCGCCTGCCAATATAATTCCCTTCATCTTAAAGTTCCCCCTGTCGCTTTAATTCCTGCAGATACCGCCCCAGTGCGTCCTGCCAGGTTGGAAGCGGTGTAAATCCATTTTCTTTCAGTTTCTTTTTTTCCAGTCTGCTGTTAAACGGACGCGCTGCCTTTGACAGACCGTATTCCGCGGTTGTCACGGGCTGCACTTCGGTAGAAATCCCTGCCTGCCGGTAAATTTCTTTTGTAAAATCATACCAGGAGATGTAGCCACCCTCGTTTGTCGCATGATAATAACCATATTTTTCGGTTTCCATCATGTCAACAAGCAGTCTGGCCAGATCATAGGTATAGGTTGGTGTGCCGATCTGGTCATTTACCACACGTACCTGTGGATGATTTTTTCCTACCTGCAGCATGGTCTTGATAAAATTCTTTCCGTTTAATCCAAATACCCAGGCGATACGAACGATGAAATACTTTTCCAGTGTCTGTGCCACTGCCAACTCGCCCCCCAGTTTGCTCTGTCCGTATACATTGAGCGGTGCATAATCTTTGCAGTCCGGCTCCCACGGTGTTTCGCCCTGTCCGTCAAATACATAGTCGGTACTGATATAGACCATTTTGGCATCTGCTTTTTTTGCCGCGTCCGCAATATGTTTCGTTCCATCTACGTTGATGGCTCTGACTTTTGCCTGATTTTCTTCGTCCTCTGCTGCATCCACAGCGGTCCATGCGGCGCAATGCACGATGGCATCCGGGTGCACGTTTTGGATAGTCTGTTCTACCGCTGTGGCATCGGTAATGTCAAGCGGTACATATTTTACGGTAGTCTCCAGTGCCGGTGCAATATCCGAACCGACTGCCTGATGTCCGCGCTTTGTCAGTTCGTTTACCACATCATGTCCCAGCTGTCCGGCAACGCCTGTCACGAATACTTTCATATTTATAAGCCTTTCTTTCCGTACATTTCTTTGTAATAATTCTGGTATTCCCCGTTTACGATGTTCTCCCACCATTCCTTATGATCCAGATACCACTGGATGGTCAGGCGGATACCATCTTTAAACATCGTCTCCGGCAGCCAGCCCAGCTCGTTGTGGATCTTGGTCGGATCGATGGCATAGCGCATATCGTGTCCTTTTCTGTCCTGCACATGCTCGATCAGACTCTCCGGCTTGCCAAGATATTCACAGATGAGTTTCACGATATCGATATTTTTCATCTCGTTGTGTCCGCCGATGTTGTAGACTTCTCCGACGGTTCCGTTGCGCAGGATCAGATCAATCGCCTTACAGTGATCCTCGACATACAGCCAGTCGCGCACATTGAGTCCCTCTCCGTATACCGGAAGTGGCTTGTCTGCCAGCGCATTTGCGATCATAAGCGGAATGAGTTTTTCTGGAAACTGATACGGGCCGTAGTTGTTGGAACAACGGCTGATCGTCACCGGCAGGCCGTACGTTCTATGATATGCCATAACAAGCAGATCCGCAGATGCCTTCGAAGTGCTGTAAGGACTGGAGGTGTGGATCGGCGTATCTTCATGGAAGAACAGATCCGGGCGATCCAGCGGCAGATCTCCGTACACCTCATCCGTGGATACCTGATGATACCGTGAAATGCCATACTTTCTGCATGCGTCCATCAGCACAGACGTACCGATAATATTGGTCTGTAAAAAGACTTCCGGATTCTCAATGGAGCGGTCCACATGGGACTCCGCTGCAAAATTGACGATCACATCCGGTTTTTCTTCCTCAAAAAGGGTATATACTCCCGGACGGTCGCAGATATCGAGTTTTACGAAACGAAAATTCGGCTGATCCATCACCGGTGCGAGCGTGGACAGATTGCCCGCATAGGTCAGGGAATCCAGACAAACAATGCGATTCTGCGGATGTTCCTTTAACATATAGAAAATAAAGTTGCTGCCGATGAAACCGGCACCGCCCGTTACAATAATGGTCATGAGCATTTCCTCCTGTGTGCATTTGCGATTTCTGTATTTATTTCCATTATAAAAGGTGACGCTAGGTCACCTTCAAGTCTTTTTTATAGATTTTTCTAATTATTTTCTGCACAGGAAGATTCCGGCATCTTTTGTGATATGAAATCCATCTGCCACGCGGGCAGAAACAAATTCCCGAAACTCTTTGTACTGGTTCAAAAGCAGCTGGTTCTGATTCCCGTGACAGGAAAGAATATAGGAAATCAGCGGTTCTGCTTCCGCTATTTCAATCGCATCCTCGTATCTTCGCATCTGAATTTCCGGGAAATACGGTGCTAACAGGTTTTCTCCGTTTTCAAGCCCGAACCGCTCATACAGCACCTCCGCTGATAAAACGATTTCTTTATGGAACTGCTGCACCAGATCGGTAATTTCCCGCATATGCTGCTTTCCGTAGGTACTGCATAGAAACCGTCCCCCATTTTTTAAGACTCTCCGACATTCTGCAAGCACCTGTGGGATATCTTCACAGTAAAACAGCACATGATCCGCGATCACGAGATCAAACATTTCCTCCTCGTAAGGAATTTTTCCGCAGTCAAATTTTTTATAGGAAAAGCGGCTGTCCTCTCCCAGTGCACGCCGGGCATCCTTTAGCATTCCTTCTGATTTGTCCGAGAGAACGACCCAAAGATCCGCAGGCAGCTGTTCTCTGGTTTCGGTCCAGAGTGCTCCATTTCCACAGCCGAGTTCCAGAATCCGCATCCCCGGCTGCAGATTACACTGCTGCATAATCCACGGAAACCACCCCTGCGGATTGATGGAATACTCCCTGTGCAGGCGAATCCGGGCGGAAATATTTGCCGCATTCTGGTACTGGTTTTTCAGGCTTCGTTCCACTGCCGTCAGATGGATCAGATCCAGCATACTGTTCCAGTCAATCGCCTGTTCCGTCTGGATGGCTTCTATGGTGCGGTCAATCGCCTCATCCATCGCCTGCATTTCGTCCATTTTCTGCCGCAGCAGCTTCTTCTGTATCCGCATGGATTCGAGAAGATACTGCTGGTCTGCCGCAGCAAGTGTCATCTCCCGGATATCTTCCAGCGAAAATCCCAGATATTTTAATAAAAGGATCTGCTGGAGCCTTGCCAGATCTGCATCCGTATAGAGCCGCGCCCCTGCGGCAGTCCGCGCACTTGGTTTTAAAATATTCTGTTTATCATAATACCGGATCGCGCGAAGTGTCACATGTGCTTTTTTTGCAAATTGCCCGGATGTGTAATACGCATCCTTTTTCATCTACAGTTCTTTCACCTCATCCCGCATTTCTTCTGTCATATTCTGTACATAGGTCGTCTGGGAAGAAATTTCTTCCGTGTTTGCGGCAATCGTTGACACTTTCTGCGTCATGGTATTCATGCTTTCTACCAGATCTTTGATGGAATCCATGCTCTGTGTAATCTTTGGAAGAATTGCCTCGGCTTTCTGGTCGTTCTGTGTCAGAAGATCTTTCGTGGAATCAGACAGTGTACGGATTTCCTCCGCTACCACTGCAAAGCCTCTTCCGTTCTCACCGGCACGCGCCGCCTCAATGGAGGCATTGAGTGAAAGCAGATTTGTCTGCCCTGCAATGGCAGAAATATCTTCATTGCTCTTTTTATATACACTGATGAAATCCGACATAATACGGATGGACTCATTCAGTTCGTCGCACAGGCGGGAAATATCCTGAATATACTGTGCCAGATTGGTTGCTTCATTTGCAGATTCCTCGTTTGCCGTATTCAGTTCTGCAATGTTATCACTCAGGGTAATAAACCGGTCTGTGATATCTGTAATCTTCTGCTGGCGGATTTCCTGTTCCGTCCGCTCCTGATCGCGAAGTTCTGCAATCTTTTTTGTCTCTTCCTCTGCCATGCCCCGCACATAGTGCACACAGTTTTCTTTTACGTTGACTCCATTGTGGATAGCACGTACCATGTTGGTGCAGCTTGAATATCCACAGGATTCGCAGTCCCTGTGCTGTTCCTCATAGGTATCTTTTTTCATTTCTGCAAACAGACGGTTCGTCTCCTGTTCGGACGGTTCCTCAATATGTACTGCGCGATTGGTGTAGCTACGCATAAAATCGTTGATGTCCAGCTTTCCAAAAGCGTCCATGAAGTTTTTCAGACGTTCCTCCGGTGTCAGTGTATCTGCCCACGGACTCCTGCTTTTGCTCTTCCTGCCAAAGTGTGCCTTCTCCTGTTTTGCACTGGTTTTGCTGTTCCGCAGTTTTGCGATTGTCAGCATGACATCATCCGTTCCCCGTTTCGGATCTGTGGCAGTTCCGTAGAGACAGCCCTTCGCACAATTTAAGATATCTACCATAAACGGAAGTTCTTTATTCTGCTGAATACGTTTTGCATAGGAACGCAGATATTCATACGCCTCATGCTCGCCCTCTACCTGACGCACTACCTGCTCTTTCCCAAGAAAATGTTCTACATTCTCCCGCAGTCCACCAGGCATCGGATACAAAGACCCCAGTCCGTATTCCAGTTCATCGGTATATGGTTCACATCCTTCATAATCGTTTCCGATATACTTCATCATCTTTTCAAAAGTTACATTATAAGAAACATATCCGCCGCAATTTGGATCGGTAATCTCTAATTTTTTGGCAATACACGGGCTGATGAAAGCTATTTCATCTGTGACCTGCATGTATTTTTTCATATAAATAGCAGTACACATCATCGGACTGTGTACCGGCATCAGACGCGGAATCAGCTCCGGTATATATTTTTCCACATAGGTGACTACTGCCGGACACGGCTGGGAAATGCCCCCGAAAAATTTGTGTTCCGTAATGTATTTCAGATATCCCCAGGTTGTGATATCCGCACCGAACGATACACTGCAGATATGGTTGACTCCCTTACTCTTTAAATAGCCCAGCACACGCTGGTATTCTTTGGGATAATTTGCCAGAAATGCCGGTGCCAGTATCACGGAAATTTTCTTTCCCGATGCAAGGTCTTCAAAGAAGCGGTCCGTATCATCATAATAGTCTCTCGCTTCATGTGGGCAGACATCAAAGCATTCCCCACATGCAATACATTTGTCCGGGTCTACCGTTACATAACCTTCCTGTATTGCAATATTTGCCGTAAGTACAGGACAGCCCCGCACGCATTTATTGCATCCGGTGCATAAATCATTTGTGTAAATCAGTTCCATAAACGCACTCCTTATTATGATTTTTGTATAAACCCCACCCCTATATGCTTATAATTTTATTACTTTTTACCATATTTGTCCAGTGTAACCTTGCTTTTTCCGTTATTTTGATCAAAACACAAATAGTTGTACATGATTTTTTGCAGACTGGATTTATATTTTTTTCCCATTTTGGATATATACACACCGATAGATCGCACTATACTAAGATACAAAGAACTATTTTCACCAATTCGGAGGTTTTCCATGAAAAAAGCAGCTGTTATCCATGATCTGTCCGGTTTCGGAAAGTGTTCTCTCACGGCAGCGATTCCAGTATTATCCGCACTGGGCGTGCAGTGTTGTCCGGTTGCGACAGCCGTACTGACCGGCCAGACCGGTTATCCCTGTTATCACTGTACCGATCTGACCGCCATGTTACCGGACTATATTGATGCCTGGGGAAAAAATAACGCGCATTTTGATGCCATCTACAGCGGATTTCTGACCGGGGCGGAACAGATTTCGCAGGTGCTTGATTTCATCCGCCAATTCCGGGAAGAACATACGCTTCTTCTGGTTGACCCTGTTATGGGGGATGACGGAAATGCTTATCCGTTTTTTACTCCGGGGCTGTTAAACGGGATGAAAGAACTGACGCTTAAAGCAGACGTGATCACGCCGAATCTGACGGAAGCCTGTCTGCTGGCAGACATCCCGGAAAATGCCTTACTTCACTGCCGGACGAACACGGATCTGCTGAAGCTGGCAGAAGATGTGGCACTGCGGCTGCAAAAAAAAGCCTCACACCCACAGGATGTCGTGATCACCGGTGTCAAATGCCGTGATGAGAAACATCCCGTCATTTATAATATTGCTGCCACTGCAAATGGAATTTACCGGCACGAATCGCCGTTTTTTGACCGGAGTTTTTCCGGAACCGGGGATCTGTTTGCCTCTGTATTGTGTGGCTGCTGCACAAAGGGCATATGCACGGAAGATGCGATTCTGCTTGCCGGGAAATTTTTATCCCACAGTATCGGGGATACCATGAAAGAAAATACGCCGGGACGCGATGGCGTTAATTTCGAGAAATTTCTTATTGACCTGATTGCAGATTCAAACGTGTAAAAACGAAAAACCCGGAAAAGAATTTCGCAATTGATGAATCCATACGATAGAAAGAAGGAATTGTTATGGCAAAAATTTTATATGTGTACAATGATCAGGTATATGCAAATATCACAAATAAATGTGACTGCAACTGTACGTTCTGTATCCGTAAACAGTTTGATGGTGTGGGTGATGCGGATACCCTCTGGCACAAAGCAGAGCCTTCTTTAAGTGAGATTATTGCCGCAATTGATGCCTTTGATTTCACCGGCTACAAAGAATTTGTTTTCTGTGGCTATGGGGAACCGACCTGTGCACTGGAGAATCTGATCGCCAGTGCCAGATATGTCAAAGAAAAAACAGGTCTCCCGATCCGTGTCAATTCCAATGGTCTGGGAAACCTGTATTATAAACGTGACATTGTACCACAGCTGGCAGAAGTGGTAGACAGTATCTCCATCAGCTTAAATGAGGCAACTGCAGAAAAGTATGAAAAAGTAACCCGCCCATCCTTCCCTCATGCTTATGAGGCAATGCTTGATTTTGCAGAGGAATGTGGAAAACTTATCCCACACACGCAGCTGTCGATCGTGGATATTCTTCCGGAAGAAGACATTAAGGCGTGTCAGCGCATCGCCGACAGCCGCGGTGTCCATCTGAAAGTACGTCCATGGGAGCACAGTGCATAAAGAAGTTACCGTTCTCATGCTTACCTGTGAGCACCAGCGGCATTACAGTCCCAGTACATCCAGAAGGATCTGTTCATCTTTCTTTTGTTTCTGTGGATGCTGTAATTCCGCATCTGCCAGGCGGGTACGGATATTCTGCATCCGCTGGTCCAGATCTGCACTGATCTGTGCACATTCGCTCAGTTCCTGTGCCAGACGCTCGGTTTCATCTGCCGGAACATTCTTTTTGTACCGCACTTTGTGCTCCAGACTCGCCCAGAAATCCATGGCAATGGTGCGAAGCTGTACTTCAACTTTCATTTCCCTTTTCTCATTCTGCAGAAAAATCGGTACTGCAACGATCAGATGCAGGCTGCGGTATCCGTTTTCCTTCGGATGCTTGATATAATCTTTCTGTTCGATCAGACGGATATCATCCTGCTGAAGCAGGCAGTCCGCCAGCAGATAGATATCTTCCGGGAAAGAGCATATTACTCTTACCCCCGCAATATCTCTTATACCTTCCTCAATGCCTTCCATTGTTATAGGAATATTTTTCTTCTTCGCCTTCTTAAATATGCCATCCATAGACTTAATTCTGCTCTTGATACTCTCAATAGGATTTCTGTCATACTGTAATGAGAACTCCTCATTAAGCACCTTGAACTTAGTCTCAACCTCCATAATGGCGCATCTGTAATAAGCCATCAGTGTGTTAAACGGCATAATATTTTCTTTTAATAACTCAATCATTTCATCAGAAAGGAGATTCTCTTTAATGAATCTTTCCTGTTCCTGCTTGAGTATCTCTTCTAATAACATAGTAACCCCTTTTACCTTTGATGCATCTTAAAGTGCCTTCTTAATAGCAGCTAAAAGCTCATCATATGTATCAAATGCCTCTAATTCAGGATTATCAGCCTTAATCTGCTCTGTACTCTTAAAGAGGAAGCCTGCCTTGCTTGCCTTAATCATTCCTAAGTCATTGTGGCTGTCTCCTGATGCAATAGTATCATAACCAATAGACTGTAAAGCCTTAACTGTTGTAAGCTTTGACTGCTCACAACGCATCTTGAAACCTGTAATCTCACCATTGTCAGCGACCTCAAGTGAATTACAGAAAATAGTTGGCCAGCCCAGCTTCTTCATAAGCGGAGTAGCAAACTGTGTAAATGTATCTGAAATAATGATAACCTGTGTTATACTTCTTAATTCATCAAGGAATTCCTTTGCTCCCGGAATTGGGTCAATCTTAGCAATAGTATCCTGAATTTCTTTAAGTCCAAGACCATGCTCCTTAAGAATGCCTAATCTCCAGTTCATAAGCTTATCATAATCTGGTTCGTCTCTTGTTGTTCTTGTAAGCTCTGGAATACCGCTTTCCTTTGCAAATGCAATCCAGATTTCTGGAACTAATACTCCTTCAAGATCTAAACATACTATATTCATACTCATATTTGCCCTCATTTCCGTGTAGTATACACATTTTCTAAATAATATCAAGATTGGATTATAACACAATAATCTTAATTGGTGAACACCTTTTAACATATAAGCTTACAATATAAGCTTTATTTGGCTAGTTTTGCTATAAGCTCAAGATTGTCCGGTATATGTATGTGCTGTGGACAATTCTTCTCACATCTGTGACATTTAATGCAGTCTGAAGCCTTTCCCTTATTATATATAAGCCTCTGATAATACATATTGGAAAAATTGTCATTAATGCAATAATTATTATAAAGTGCAAACAGTCCTGGAATATTAATATTCTTAGGACATACCTCCATACAATATCCACAGGAAGTACAAGGAATTGCTGTTCTTTTGTTAATTATTGCTACAACCTCTTTAAGAAGCTCCTTTTCCTTATCGTTAAGCGGCTGAGGTCTTGCCATAATCTTAGTATTGTCAAGCACCTGCTCACAATTGCTCATTCCACTAAGCA
>ENA-OPAO01000366-OPAO01000366.1-human-gut-metagenome-genome-assembly--contig:-NODE-366-length-39958-cov-8.903065_pt1 | contig 39958 bp, 35 predicted proteins | sample MGYA00241054_ERZ501424 | MGnify/ENA primary metagenome ERZ501424 (study PRJEB25962, sample SAMEA2042623) | human gut metagenome | biome: human gut; feature: human-associated habitat; material: faeces...
TTTCATAGTTTTCAAAAACCTTCCTCTGATTCTCCTCATCCACTGCGAGGATCAGAGTTCTCTCATCAAAATCTGATTCCCGAAGCGCCTCCGCCGTGTGATCCTTCAGGCTCTGGTTATGCTTTTCCATAACCGCCTCCACCTTGGGATTTACAGGCTCCGGAAAAAGCACCACCAGCCCTCTCGAGTCCACCTCGAGATCGCTCAAAAGGTATTTACTCCGCATAATTCCTTTTGCCATGGGCGCGCGGCAGGTATCGCTGTTGCTCACAAAAATCAATCTGTCAAACCTTTTCATCCTTTTTCTCCCCAAGACTGATGACCTGGTGGCCCGCCGCCTTCATCAGGCGGTTCATGATGGCCTGGCCCAGCTGGTCCTCGGAAAAGCTCTCGGAAAAAATACAGTCCACCTGGCGGTCATCGAAATCCCGCAGCACCGCGAACAGGTTGTGGGCCACCGTCTCCTCCTGGCTCCTGCTGCCGATGACCTCCAGAAGTCCCTGGGGATACAGGTCCCTGCTCTCCCTGGTGCAGATGATCCCCACTCTCTTTCCGGCTCCCATGGCTTTCGCCGCCTCCCGGTTGATGTAGTCCACCACGTCCTCCATGGCTCCCTCCACCAGGACCATATCCGCTTTCGGAGCATAGTGCCGGTATTTCATCCCCGGCGCCTTGGGCTTCACATCGCCCTTCACCGGCCCCAGGATCGCCGGATCCACCTCCACCTGGCCCAGGGTCTCCCGGAGCATCTCCAGAGTGACGGCTCCCGGCCTTAAAAGAGTGGGAACCGGGCCGGACACGTCCACAATGGTGGATTCCACGCCGATGCCCACCTGGCCGCCGTCCAGGATCATCTCGATCTTCCCGTCCATGTCCTCGATCACATGCTCCGCCCGGGTGGGACTCGGCCGCCCGGAGGTATTGGCGCTGGGCGCTGCCACCGGAATACCAGCCAGCTTTATGAGCCGGTTCGCCACCGGATCCGACGGCATCCGGACCGCCACCGTATCCAGCCCGCCTGTGGTCCCATAGGGCACCACATCCTTTTTCGGAAAGATCATGGTCAGCGGGCCCGGCCAGTATTTTTCCGCCAGCTTCCTTCCCGCCTCCGGGATCTCCCGCACCAGGGCCGGAAGCTCCTCCATGGACGAGATATGGGCGATCAGCGGATTATCCGACGGACGCCCCTTGGCCGCATAGATCTTTTTTGCCGCCGCCTCGTCCAGGGCGTCGAGCGGATTCTTGAAGGGATCCTCGGCGTCCTTGTCGAACACCATCTCCCCCTTCAGCACCCCGCTCATCTCCTCTTGGGCGTTGCGGAACTTCGCGATGGCCTTGCCGAGGGTCTTCGCCATGGCCGGCAGCTTATCGGGCCCGAAGATGAGAAACCCGAACAGCAGAATGAGGAAAAGCTCGAATCCGCCGATTCCAAACACGACTGATATCCTTTCAACAGCTCTACAGCGAGAGCACGGTCAACGCCATAGTGGGAATGCCCAAGGCGAGTACGAGAATGATGCACACGACCACGGTGAAGATCTTCTTGGTGCGCGCCTTGGCCTCGGCGGCGGCACGGACCTTCATGGCTTTCTCGCGCGCGGCCTTCACCTCGGGCGTGATAACGCTCATGGGCTCGGCAGTCGAGACCTGGTAGAAAAAGCCCTTAAAGTCAATCTGCATATCGGTGATGGCAAGACCAAACAGGTCGTGCGCTTCGTTTTCAAACGGGAATACTGCCGGATAGTACGAGCTGATGGACGGAATCTCCTGGTACTGATTAATTCCCTCAACCACCAGGTTCTCGATCGCATAGCTGCCGTCCTGCGCAATCTGCTCCTGAGCAACACGAACGTTGATAAACGTATAGACCAGGCGATACGTGCCGTCGTCGACGTTGCGCTCGGCGTGCATTTGCACAAAGCGCGCGCCGACGCCCTTGAGCGCCTGGACATGCGACAGGAGCTCGTCGATCCCGACGGTGGTATAGATAGCCTTTTGCATTACTCGGCCTCCTTTGCAGCGGCGGGCGCGGCGGGCTTCACGGCAAGCGCGTCGCCGGCGCCATCAGCCCCGGCCGCAGCCACAAACCCGTCCTCGCCCAGCTCAACGCCACCGTCCCAGGTAGCGGCGCCGCCCACGGTGAGCGGGTCACCGCCGGCACGCATCACGGCCTCCTTCTGGTCCAGGATGCCGCACGCCTCCACAATGGCATCGATCACCGTCTCGGGACGAATGGCGCACCCGGGCGCGTACACGTCCACGGGAATCGCGCGGTCCACGCCGCCGATCACGTTGTAGGCATCGCGGAACACGCCGCCCGAGCACGCGCAGATACCGCATGCCACCACGCACTTGGGCTCGAGCATCTGGTTGTAGATCTGGCGCACGACGGGCAGGTTCTGGGCATTGACCGACCCCGTCACCAAAAAGATGTCCGCATGCTTGGGGTTGCCGGTGTTGACCACGCCAAAGCGCTCCGCATCAAACAGTGGCGTGAGCGAGGCCAGCACCTCGATATCGCATCCGTTGCAGCTCGAGCCGTCGTAATGAATAACCCACGGCGAGCGCGACATTTTATGATCCATGGATGCCGCCTCCTAAATAAACACGTCGACGAGGATGGGCATAAGGTTGAGCAGGCCAAACACCAGCGCCACGCCCCATCCGAGCTTAAAGCAGCTGCGCCAGGTGCTGCGTGCGAAGGTGTTGTCGATCAGCACCTCGACAAAATACGTCGCGGCCATCACGACCAGGGCGACCAGCCAGCTCACCGGGTTGTCCCAAACAAAGAACATGCCCACCCACATCAAAAACAGCACGGTCTCGCACCAGTGCATAAGGGTCATCTTGGCCAGTGTGCCGCCGCTCATCTCGGTGGCGACGCCCTGGACGATCTCCTGATGCGCGTGATGCGAGTACGAAAGGTCAAACGGCGACTTGCGCAGCTTGATGGTAAGCACCGCGAGCAACGCGAGGAAAATGGGCGCGCTGTACACGATGATGGGGGCCGACTGCCCCGTCACGGCGATGGAATCGAAGCTGTCGGTAGCAAGGTACAGGCCCACGCTCATCAGCAGAACGGCGGGCTCGTAACTCATAACCTGCAGCAGCTCGCGATCGGCGCCGACCTGGGCAAACGGGCTTTGCGTCGAGGCGGACGCCAGCACCACAAAGATCGCGGCGAGGGTAACCATAAAAGCGCACAGCAGCGTGTTGGAGCCCGACACAAAGATGCCGCCGCCCACGACGGTAAAGATGAGCGCGCACGCCATGTAGGTATCGTCCATGGTGTTCACGCTGGCGGGCGCCTTGCGCAGCAGCTTGGCAACGTCGTAGAAGGGCTGCAGCAGGCGCGGGCCCACGCGGCCCTGCATGCGGGCCGAAAGCTTGCGGTCAACGCCGTCGATCAGGCCACCCACAAACGGCGCCAGCAAGGCAAACGCCACGGTGCCAATAAAAATGCCCACGACGCCCGAACCCTCGAAATACTTGCCGCGCAGCACCGAGGGCGCACTCATGGCAAGCCGCTCGGGCCCAATCCACGCGCAACACAGCAGCGCAAACAAGATAATGCTGCAGCACACGACGCTACCCGCGGGGCCAATACGCTTCTCGCCAAGGGCGTCCTCCGAGTACCAATTGCGCTTTTCGGCCTTCACCTCGCGTCCCATCGAGCCGCGGAAATGGCGGTATTTGTCGGTTCCCACGCCCGAAAGGTACACGTTGACGTGCGGCTTATTGCTCACGCGGAACGACGTCAGCAGCACCACGGCGATAAACGCCACGATAACCACCATCAGGTACATGGCGTCCTTGCCGATAACGTACGGCACGCGGCCAAACACCATGGCCAAGTAAGGCGACACCAGGCCGCTCGAGATAACCGGGAACGCCACGCAGCACAGAATCAGTAGCGCGGCGATGGTGTTGAGCGCCATCCATTCGGTCTTATGGACATTGACCTCAACGTTTTGAGCCGTGGGGTCGACGCCCGAAAGCTTGGCCAGCCACTTGCCCCAGAAGTAAAACGTCGCAGCCGAGCCAAAGGCAAGCACCATGATCATGAGCACGTTGCCGGTCTGCGCGAACGCCACCAGGGCGCCCCACTTGGACACGAGCATGCCAAACGGCGCCACAAACATGCCCATGATGCCCAGCATCATCAGACGCGTCAGGTGCGGCATGCGGCTGAACATGCCGTCCATGTCCTCGATATTGCGGCTGCCGATATGATGCTCGGCCGTGCCCACGCACAGGAACAGCAGCGACTTTGCCACCGTGTGGAACAGGATCAGGAAGATGGCCGCCCATACGGCCTCGGGCGCACCGACGCCCAGGCAGGCACTGATGAGGCCCAAGTTGGAAATGGTGGAGTACGCGAGCACGCGCTTGGCATTGCTCTGCGAGATGGCCATGAGAGCGGCGAGCAAAAACGTGATGGCACCCACACTCGTGACCATAAAGCCGGTCACTGGATAGATGGCATAGAGCGGGCTCAGCTTGACCATCAGGAACACGCCGGCCTTGACCATGGTGGACGAGTGCAGCAGGGCGCTCGTGGGCGTGGGGGCAACCATAGCACCGAGCAGCCAGGTGTGGAACGGCATCTGTGCGGCCTTGGTGAGTGCGGCGAGCGACAGCAGAACGACCGGCATCACCAGCAGCGCAGATTGCGCGGTTCCGGCGCCGGAAAGCTCGATCATGCCCGAGATAGCCAGCGGCATGCCGTTAAGATGCAGGTACATGAGTCCGGCCAAAAACGCGATGCCACCCAGCATGTTGAGAATGATCTGGGTGAAGGCGTTTTTAATGGCCTCGGGCGTGCGCGTGTAGCCAATCATAAGGAACGAGCACACGGTGGTGATTTCCCAGCCGCAGAACAGCCACTCAAGGTTGTCGCTCGTCACGATGACGAACATGGCCGAGAGGAACAGGAACATAAGCGCCAGGAACTGCGGGCGACGGTCAGGCGCGGTCTGCCCGCGCAGCGCGGCCTCGTGCTCGTCATGGGCCTGGAAGTCCTTCATGTAGCCCAGGGCATACACACAGATAAGGCTGCCGACAATGCCGACGGCGAGGACCATGATCACGCTCATGTAGTCCAGGTAGAGCGGCGTCGCCGTGACGGCTTCGGCCGCGGGCAGCGTCATGGCTGCAAAGGCGAGCGAGCCCACCAGCTGGACTATGCCGAGCACCGTGGTAAGTGCGTTCCCATATTTGTACGCGTTGTACAGGATGACGGCGCACAGGATGACATCGATGGCGGAGCTGATGATCGAGAGCACATGCGAGGTGCCGGGGGCAACCTCAAAGCCCTGCGGACCCATGCCAAAAAACATGACGGCGACTACAACTGTCACCGCCATAATAATGCCGGAGCCTATGAGCCCCACCGCATCGCGGGCGCGGTCACCGCGCGCGAGAAGCATGCCCAGCGCCGGTACCAGCGGAAACAAGGTAAGGAAATACAGTAGCGTCATACCATCACTCCCCCATGCAAAAACGCTGCAATTGTTTAACGTTATAGCTCAATTGAGGAGTAGCAGCGGCAGGTTTTCGGTCAACTGGGGAGTTTTAGGCGTACGGGGTAAGGAGTCTGTCCGATTTGGAGCAGTGGGGCGGCAAGAAAAATGCGCCCCGCGGGCGCACCCTCTTGCTACTCTGCCTGCTTAATGCGCGGCTTGCGACCGCGCGGCTTATCGATAAGCGCGTCGGCGCCGCCATCGCGATACTGGCGGCACCAGGCCTTGACCGAAGACTCGCTGGGAATCTTGTGCTTGATCATGGCCTCGCGAACCGTCAGGCCGTTTTCCAGACGGTCCTTAACTACGGCGAGCTTTACGTCGTACGAATAGGTGTGATGACGAGCACCCGCGTTGAGCACGGCGTCGGCACCGCCCACGGCATATGCGCGGGCCCACTGGCGAGCCGTGGCCTGAGGAATGCCAAGCTTTGCGGCGAGGGCGCGGTGACCGACCCCCTCTTGGAGGATCTCGACGGCACGCTGCCTAACCTCGGGCGCATGCGTACGAGTCCTTGTTGCTTCTGACATACCTGCCACTTCTACTTCTTAGCCTTAAACGTTAAATTGCTTTCTTACGTGCGAGTTAGATAGTAGCATTTTACTGTTTGTTCAAAGCAGTTAATTAAAATAGACGCGGCGTTATCTGGGCATTTGACACCAATTTACGACATTTCTTTATCGATTATTTACGCTGGTAGCTAGCTCGCAGCCAATCGTCATTCGCTTGCCAACAAAATTGGCATCTCTTTATGTCCTTTGGTATAGAGGATATAAGTATTAACCCCTCCCTCAACAATTCTGAGCGGTCCGCATGGCAGTAGACGCCCTCGCTCCTCGTGATTAGCGCGCATAGCCATCCACCGGAGCAAAACAAAAAGGGCGGGACCTGCTGCGCTTGCAGACCCCGCCCCGGTTGACACCCGATGGGACGCAGTCGGGCGAGGCTGATCCGTGCTACCGCCCCGCCTGGCCGCGAAGTTAACTACAGTTCGTTGGCCGCGTGATATGCCGTGCGAATGGCGCTCGCGATATCGGCGGTGCGCTCGCCCGAGCAGTCGCCCACGCAGGTCACGGGCACCGTCACGCCATCCAGGTCAAACGCGTTGGCCTTGGAGCCCACGGCCATCACCACGTAATCGCAGGCGATCTTCACCGGCTCCTCGGCGCCGTCCTCGGTGGTGCGAACGGCCTCCACGCCCTCGTCGGTAATGGCGGTCAGGCGGGTCTTCACGTGCTGCTCCACGTTGTGCTCGGCAAAGTCGCTCATAATCAGCGGCAGAATGGTCTCGGACTCGCCCGCGGCAATCTTGTCGAGCATCTCCACGATCGCCACCTCGCAGCCGTGCTGCAGCAAGTACTCGGCAGTCTCGGTGCCCACCAGGCCACCGCCAATGACGGCGACGCGGCCCGCAAGCTCCACCTTGCCGGCCAGCACATCCCAGCTCGAGACGACCTTGTCCGAGTCGGCACCCGGAACGGGGATGACCACGTCGTGCGCGCCCACAGCCACAATCGCGGCGTCGGCGGCGTTGAGGTCCTCAGCGGTAGCGACGTGGTTGAGCTCGACCTTCACACCCAGGCCGGGCAGAATCTTCTCGTAGTACTCGACCGAGCGCATGATCTCGTCCTTGCGCGGAGGCGCGGCCGCCAGCACAATCTGGCCGCCCAGATGATCGCTCGCCTCGTAGACGGTCACGTCGTAACCGCGCTTGGCCGCCACGCGTGCGGCCTCCAGGCCGGCAATACCGCCGCCCACCACGGCAATCTTCTTGTCACCCTCGCCCGGCTTAATGGCGACGGTCGCCTCGTCGCCGTTCTCGGCGTTGAGCACGCACGAGATGTACTTGCGGTTTTGAATCGCGTCGACGCAGCCCTTGTTGCAGTTGAGGCACTCGCGGATGGGCTCGCCCGTGGCGGCCTTCAGCGCAATGTCGGGGTCGCACATGAGCGAGCGACCATAGGCGATGATGTCGGCCGCGCCGTCTTCCAGAATCTTCTCGCCGGCCTCGACCGAGACAACACGGCCGACGGTAGCCACCGGCACGGAGACCAGGGCCTTGACGCGCTCGGCCACGGGCAGCGTCCAGTTGTAGGGCATGGCACCCATGGGCGGAATGGTGTCGCCCATGTTGCCGGTGTGGTTGGCCTGCGCGACCTGGATCATATCGATGCCCGCGCCCTCGAGCAGCTTGGCAAACTCGCAGGCCTCGTCGGGCTGCAGGCCGCCCTTGCCGCGCGGCGTGCCGTCGGGATTCTCCATGATCACGGGGAGTTTATACTCCACCATCAGCTGCGGCGCGGCTTCCTTAATGGCGGCGACGACCTCCAGCGCGTAGCGAACGCGGTTCTCGAACGAGCCACCGTACTCGTCGGTGCGCTGGTTGAGGATGGCCGAGCACAGCGAACCCACCAGACGGTCGCCGTGGACCTCGATGGCGTCGATCCCGGCCTGCTGCGCGCGAGCGGCCGAGGCGGCGATGGCCTCCTTGATCTGGGTGAGCTGCTCCACACTGGCCTCGTTCACAAAGTGCTGCATGTCGTGGTGCAGCTTGGCGTAGGCCTGGTTGCGAATCTCGTTGGACTCGGCCATCTTGGCGGCAAAGGTCTCCTCGTCGCCGGCGGCCTTGGCCTCCTGCGCGGCCTTGGCGGCAGCCATGGAACCCATGACCATGCGGCCGACACCGGGCACGTCGTACTCGGGGTGGAACAGCTGCAGCGCGACCTTGGCACCGTGCTTGTGAACGGTGTCGGCCAGCGCCTTAAACGTGGGGATCTGGGCGTCAGTCGCCAGCTTGGGCGTGGGGCTCGCGGTCATGACGGGAGCGACGTCGCCGATGACGATGTAGCTCACGCCGCCACGGGCCAGGCGCTCGTAAAAAGCCAGGCTGCGCTCGCCAATGGAACCGTCACGCTCCTCGTAGCCGGTGGTCAGCGGCGGGAACATTATGCGGTTCTTGAGCTCAAGGGGGCCAACCGTAATGGGCTGGAGCAGCTTGGATGCAGGTGCGGTCATGGATATTCCTCTCTTGTAGGCGCGGCGGCGATGATGCCGCGTAGTTATCTAGAGGATATGGCATGGGAATACAGCAGCGCAACGGAAATCGGCGAATATCAGGTGGCGGCAGGTGGATGGGGCAGAGCGGCCCGTCGGTTTGCCCGCCGGTTTATCTCAATCTGTAACAGTTACGCGGCAAAACCGGGTCTTACTGTTACAGATCGAGACATTCCTCTCGGCCCATCCTCAACAATCTAGATCTGTAACAGCTAGGCCCACTTTTGGCCCCTATCTGTTACAGATCGAGACAAACCAAACCCGCCTGCTAGAAAATCTCAATCTGTAACGGTTACTCGGCAAAAACCGTCCCTCGTGTTACAGATTTAGACAAACACGACCCAACCCACCGGTATATCTCGATCTGTAACACCAAGCCGCCCAAATCGGGTCTAGATGTTACAGATCGAGATTTTGTTTGAGAGGCCGAGAATTGGACCGAAAACACAGTCCCGGAATAACAAAAAAGCTCGCCGGCTAGGCCGACGAGCTGCAAGTTCTTGGTCGCGGGGGCAGGATTTGAACCTACGACCTCCGGGTTATGAGCCCGGCGAGCTACCAGACTGCTCCACCCCGCAATGTCTGGGCGCCTCATGTGCGCAAGTAAGAATATTACGCGGGAGTTCGGTAAACGGCAAGGAAAATCTCGTAGAGCATAATTCCTTCATATTTAAACCACTCAGCCCCTATCACCGTAAACGAATCGCAGCCGAGCGCCGTCGACGGCACGTATACAATGGTGCGCGTCCTTTTATGCCGACACCGGGAGTAGACATGCTGCTCGCTATCGATATGGGAAACACGCAGACGGCCATGGGCCTGTTTGACGGAGACGAGCTGGTGCAGTCGTGGCGCATGCCCACCGACCGCTCCTATACCGCCGACGAGATCCATGTGCGCCTGATGGGTTTCTTTAAGATGTACGGCCTTTCGCTCGATGCGGTCGACGCGATCGCCTTTGCGGGCGTGGTGCCGCAGCTCTCGCGCGAGTGGCACGCCGTGGCCGACCGCATTGCCGCGGACGCCATCGTCATCGGGCCGCAGACGGCCGCCGTAACCAAGCTGCGGGCGGCGCGCCCCCAGGCCGTTGGTGCCGACCGCATCGCCAACGCCGTCGCTGCCGAGACCTTCTATGGCGCGCCGGCGATCGTGGTGGACTTTGGCACCGCGACCAATATCGACGTCATCGATGAGGACGGTTATTACATTGGCGGAGCGATCGCGCCGGGCATTCGCATCTCCATGGACGCGCTTGCCGCCCGTGCCGCCAAGCTCGCCAGCGTGCCGCTCGAGGCGCCCGAGCACGCCATCGGCCGCGATACCGAGGAGTGCATCAAGGTCGGCGCCGTAACGGGCGCCGCCGCCATGGCTGAGGGCCTGGTCGCGCGCATGAAGCGCGAGCTGGGCCGCGAGGATGCCACCGTTATCGCCACGGGCGGTCTCGCCAGCATCGTCGCCGATTCGACCGATGCCTTCGACGTGGTCGACGGACAGCTCACCATCAAGGGTATCTGCGAAATCTACCGCCGCATGCAGAAGCTGGGATAGAGCAGGGGCTTAAGTCGAGCGCGCCCGATGCCACAGTCCCCGCAAATGCTCGCCAAGCCTATTCCTCAGACAGGCGAAACCCTCCCCGGCACAGGCCGAGGAGGGTCTTGTTGTCATCGTTGTCTTTGAGCGCTGGCGACTCGCGCTACAGCCCGCGAATTCGTACGGCCTCGGGCGGAAACTCCTGCTCGCCGGCATCGGTCTTGATGGTCGCGCGGCCCCAGATGTCCAGGCCCGCAAACACACCGACCGCAAGCGGCAAGCCGTTGGGCGACACCGCCGCAACTTGGCGGCCCAGCAGCGGCACCATGTCGAAGTACTCGCCCAGCACGGGAGCCAGCGGCCCTGCGGCGCCTTGCGGCGTGTTGGCAACAACCGCCCAGGCGTCCACGCGGGCCAGCACGGCGGCGGCCAGCGTCTCGACCAGCGCTTCGTCGGCCACGTCCACACCAAGCTCGCTCAGCGCCGAACGCTCAATATCCACCGTCACGGCACCGAACATGCCCGCAGCACCGGCACCACCGTTCACGGTAACACGCGCGAACGACGTCTCAAACGCGGGCGCGCCGCACACAATGTCGCTCGGCCACTGAATACCCACCTTGCCGGCAAGGCCCAGCCCCGGTGCCGCAGCCGTTCCCACGAGTGCGTCCATCATGCCCATCGCGGCCACAAACGGCAGGCCGTGGAAGGCATGCATGTTCACATCCGGGCGCACGACCAGCGAAAACGTCAACGACACCTCGCCCGCGCTCCAAGCGCACCAGCCCGCGGACACACCCTCGCGGCCCGCGTCGCGCGCGGCGTCAAGCTCGGTACCGGCGGCAACAGCGTTCATCTCGATCATCTACATACGCCCCAATTCGCCCACGATATGGCCCACGCGGTCCTCGGGCTCCTTGACCTCGACGCCGTTGTAGCGGAAGAACCGCGCCGGGTCGTGCATCAAGTCCTCGAGCGGCACCAGCACAAAATCGCGCTCGCCGATCAGCGGATGCGGCAGGCGCAGCTTTTTGCCGCCGTGGGTCTCGCCGTCCATCCACAGCAGGTCCAGATCGATGGTGCGCGGGCCGTTGGCCTTGGCCTTTTTGGAGCGGTCGCGCCCCAACTCGGCCTCGATCTTCATGAGCTCGTCGAGCAGCACCAACGGCGCCAGCTCGGTCTTGATCTCGATGACGGCGTTGGCAAACGCGTCCTGGCGCGTCTCGTAGGCCGGCTCGCTCTCGTAAATCTTGGAGGAGTTAGACACGCAGGTAAGTGGAATCTCGGCGATCATCTCACGTGCGGCGCGGATGTTGTCGCAGCGATGCCCCAGGTTGGAGCCCACGGCCACAAACGCGCGGCGCGGCTGCGGCTTGGCAACCGCCCAGTAGCCGTTCAGGAACTGCGCAAAACCCGCGGCGTCGTGCACGCGCACGATGTTGGCACCGGCCTGGATGGCGCCCAGGCACACGCCAAACGTGGCGGCATCGCGCGCGGCGGCCTCGGTCACGCCCGAGATAGCGCCCACAAAGCGCTTGCGCGACACGGCGCACATGAGCGGATAGCCCAGTGACGCCATCTTGGCAGTCTCGCGCTGGATGACGATATCCTCGTTAGCCGACTTACCAAAGCCCGGGCCAGGATCGATGCAGATGCGGTCGCGCGACACGCCGGCATGGATGAGTGTGCGGGCCTGGTCGGACAGAAAGCCCATAACGCGGCGCATGATGGGCGCCGAATCGGGCAGGGTGAAGCGGCGGAGCTGCGAGGTGGGCACGTAGGCTTCCTCGCGGCGGGCGCTGCGGCGCATCATGGCTGCCAGGTGGTCATTGGACTCCGATGCGACCTCGGTGGCTGCGGGCGCGGCCTCGGGCGCGGGCGCGACGGTCTCGGCGGCAGCAACCTGCTCGGCGGCCGGCGTCTCCTGCCCCAGCTCGGTTGCGGGCTCGGACGTGGGCTCCGGTTCGCCAAACGGCAACGAGGGCTGCACCACGCCGCCCGGAAGCTTGGCCTCAACCTTGGGCTCACCCAGCAGCTTGCCGCGACGGCAGCGAGCCGGCTTCTCGGCCTCACGCGCGGCCTCGGCAGCCGCCTCGCGCGCCTTCTCGGCAACAAACGCCGCTGCCGAGGTATCGAGCTGCACCGTTGCGTGCGTGCGGGTGGGCGCGGCGACCTCGCCGGCATGCATCACGATGACGCCGCAGGTGCTCGTCTTAACAAACTCGACCATCTTGGGATCGGTGAAGCCGGTCACGTCGTTGACGATCGAGGCGCCGCAGCGCACGGCCGCCTTGGCAACCGCCACATGACGCGTGTCGATCGAGACGATGGCGCCCTCCTTGGCCAGCGCGCGCACCACGGGCAGCACGCGGCGAGCCTCCTCGTCGGGGTTGACCGGGGTAAAACCAGGGCGCGTGGACTCGCCGCCCACGTCGATGATGTCGGCGCCGGCGTCGAGCATCGCTAGGCCGTACTCGATGGCAGCATCGGGGTCGAAGTGCTCCCCGCCGTCGCTAAACGAATCGGGCGTCACGTTGAGGACGCCCATGATGCGCGGACGGTCAAAGCTGAGCTCGTACTTTCCGCACCGCCATGTCTTGCTGTCGTTCGCCATGAACATCCTCCTAAAATGCCCACGCCGCCGAGCTTGGGGAGCTGGCGGCGGGGTCGCTTTGCACTCAGTCTTTCTATTGTATCCGCGCGCGCGGGCTAGAACGCAAACGCGGCCGCGATGTCGCAAGAAATCAGCAGGTCGGCATTTGCATCCTGATCGGTAGGAGCAAGATTGCAAATAGCCAGCGTATCGCCGGTAAAGTATCGCGTAAGGCCTGCCGCCGGATACACCACGAGCGAGGTCCCGCCCACAATGAGGGCATCGGCCGCGGCGATGGCGGCAACGGCACCGGTCAACACATGCTCGTCGAGCGGCTCTTCGTAGAGCACTACATCGGGCTTGATGCGGCCACCGCACGCGGGGCACGCAGGCACGCCCGCGGCATCCTCGTGCTCGCGCGAGCAAATCCACTCGGCGCTATAGACCGCGCCGCACGACTGGCAAATGTTGCGATGGACCGATCCGTGCAGCTCAAACACTCGCTGTGAGCCGGCCATCTGATGCAGGCCGTCGATATTTTGCGTCACCACGGCATTTAGCTTGCCGGCGCGCTCCAGCTCGGCCAACTTGGTGTGGCAGCGGTTGGGCTTAGCACCAAGCGCGATCATCTTGGTGCGGTAGAAGTCGAAGAACTCGGCCGGATGCGCCTCGTAAAAGCTATGCGAGAGCATAGTCTCGGGCGGGTAGGCAAACTGCTGGTGATACAGGCCGTCCACGCTGCGGAAATCGGGGATGCCACTCGCCGTGGAAACACCCGCGCCGCCAAAGAAGACCACGCGCTTGTGGGTGCCGAACAGCGCCGCCAGCGCGGCGGAGGCCTGTTTGGAGTCCGTTATCGCCTGCGTCATATGAGTCCTCCGTCCTCGTTGGTCAGGCAGCGTCGGGCAATGTCCCAGCATACAGCCTTTGGGTCAGTACGCGCGGAGCCCACCACCGCCCCTGTTGCGCTAATCTTAAGCCTGCCAACCCCGTCGAAAGGACACCATGCCTCAGACTTACACTTTTGCCTCGTGGAACGTCAACGGCCTGCGCGCCGTGCTCAAAAAGGACCCGAGCTTTATCCAGATCGCGCAAGAACTCGACGTCGATATCTTGGCGCTGCAGGAGACCAAACTGCAGGAGGGCCAGGTCGATATCGACCTGCCCGGCTATCACCAAACCTGGAGCTATGCCGAGCGCAAAGGCTATTCGGGCACTGCGGTCTTTAGCCGCCAGGAACCGCTGCGCGTGCTGCACGCCAACGCACTGCTACCCTACGCCGGCGAGGGCAAGGCGGCCGAACTCGTCGCCCAAGCCGCAACCGAGGGCCGCGTCTGCGCGCTCGAGTTCGACAAGTTCTGGTTTGTCGATGTCTACACGCCTAACGCCCAAAATGAGCTCGCGCGCATCGATGTACGCATGGCCTGGGACGATGCCTATCGTGGCTTTTTGAGCGCACTTGAACGCGAGACCGGTAAGCCCGTCGTAACCTGCGGCGACTTTAACGTAGCGCACGAGGAAATCGACCTTAAGAACCCCAAGTCCAACCGCGGCAACGCAGGCTTTTCGGACGAGGAACGCGGCAAGTTTACCGAGCTGCTCAACGCCGGCTTCACCGATACCTGGCGCGCGGCAAACCCCGACGTCGAGGGCGTCTACAGCTGGTGGAGCTACCGCTTTAATGCCCGCAAGAACAACGCCGGCTGGCGCATCGATTATTTCCTGGTGAGCGACGCAATCGCCGGCAACGTTCGCGACACCGGCATCCGCGGCGACATCTTTGGCAGCGACCACTGCCCCGTCACCCTCGCGCTAGAGCTCTAGCGCCAAGCAATTCCTGGGGGACAGAGGAAAACAGATCATGTGACCCCTCTCCCCCTATAAGTTGCGGTGGAGTAGTTCCTGTTTGGGCAGCAAATAGCCAAAAACGAGAACTATTCCACCGCAAGTTCGTGTGGGAACGCGAAATGCCCTACAGTCCGTATTTCACGACGACACGGTTAATGCGACGGCACCAAGGCTTGTACAAGGCGGCCAAAAACACGCAGGTCGCAAGGCCGTGCGTGATATCGAACGGCACCGCCGTGGCAAGACGTGCCACGGCACCCGCCCAAGTAAGCGGCCGTACAAATCCAATGATGTCATACGCGTTGATCACGACGCCATAGAGCAGGCCCGACGCAAAGCCGTACGCCAGCAGCGCTGGCATGCGCACGGTGCCGTCGGCGCGGTCGAACGCACCCGCATACGCCAGCGCACCGCCAACGTATCCCACGAGCCCCCAGGCATACATCTGCCACGGCGTCCACATGCCCTGTCCAAAAAAGAAATTGCTGGTCAGCGCCGCCAGCGCGCCAACCATAAAACCGTTGCGGCGACCAAGCGTCGCCCCCGCGATAATGGCGATGGCGCTCACCGGCTTAAAGTCGGGAATGGGCCCAAACAGGATGCGCCCCGCCGCCGCCAGCGCCGCCAGCACCAGCGTGGGCATAATCTGGCGCAATCCCGGACGAGATGCCTCGTAACCCGCAAAGAACAGCGCGAGCACCAGCGCCACCACAACCAGCATGGCCAATGCTGCCTGCTCAACACCCGACAGCAACGCGGCAGCCATCACCGCCGGCACCGCCAACAACAGCGGGACCTCCAGTTTTGCAAGCAAGCGCGCGACGCGATAATCCGTCATCCCATCACGCCCTATAAAACACGTTATCGGCAAAGAAGTCGGCCGGCGGCTCCATGCAGGCAATCTCGCCGTCAAACATCATGACGACGTCGTCGGCTACCTGCTCGGCAAAGTCCAAATCGTGCGTAGCCATGATGACGGTGCCGCCAGCCTTCGCATGGTCACGCAGGGCGCGGGCAATGATGCGGCGGCTGAACAGGTCTAGACCCTTGGTGGGCTCATCGAGCAATAGCAGTTCGGGGCCGATTAGCAGCAGTTTTGCCAATGCAAGCAGTTGACGCTGCCCGCCCGAAAGATCGTACGGATGGCGTCCATCCAGACCCGACAACCCCAAGCTCGCCGCACGCTCCCGCGCCAAGTTCTCGTCATATCCGCAGGTCGAAGCCCATTCCATCAGCTCGTCGCGAACCGTATCGGCAACCAGCAATGCTTTGGGATTCTGAGGCAGCAGCGCCGCCGAGGCCGCTCCGCGCACCATGCGGCCGCGCTGCAGCTTGGCGGTCTTCGCCAGCACCGAGAGTATCGTCGACTTACCGCATCCGTTGCCGCCCACGATCGCATGCACCGCACCGGCCGAAAACGTCACGTCGAGCCCGCGCAGCACCCAACCGCCCGCGCGATCGTAGCGAAACCAGCCTTCCGACAGGGTGGTAGCCGACCCGCCGTGCATTTTTTGGAGTATTCTGCTTCCATCCGTGCGCGGGAAGGCTTCCGAGCCATTCTCGAGCGACGTTTGCGCCACAAATTCGGACGATTTGTCCAATTCTGAACTTTTTTTCGCGCTCGATACGTCCCCGGGCGGCTCCAGAGAGCCCAAATTGTCCTCACGCCTGCTGAATACTCCGTTTTTTGCACATCGGATGGCACCCCACCCCAACATGTCATCGGAAAACAGCGATTCTCGGCGTCCCAAAGAAGACATATCCGCCACCTCGCGCACGCGACCGCCCTCAATCCGGTACGTACACGTCGCATACTCGAGCATCGGCCGCGGCTGATGCGTCGCCACAACAACCGTGCAGCCCAGCTCGCGATTCACACGAAACAGCGCGTGCAGGAAATTCTTCTCCGCAACCGGATCAAGCTGAGACGTGGGCTCGTCGAGCAGCAGCACGCGCGGGCGCAACGCCAGAACGGCCGCCAACGACAGCAACTGTTTGCGACCACCCGAAAGCGTGTCAGTATCGCGGTGAAGCCAATCTTCCAGCCCAAAGAAATAGCTGGTCTCAGCTACGCGACGGCGCATCTCATCACGTGCTAGCCCCAAGTTTTCCAGGCCAAACGCCATCTCGTGCCACACGGTTTCGCACACGATCTGGTTCTCGGGATCCTGGAACACATAACCCACGCGCTCCGCCGATGCCCGCACATCCATGTCGGCGACGGGCTCGCCCAGCACGCGCAGCTCGCCGGTGCGCGTACCCGCCGGCGCGATCTCGGGCTTGAGCAGCGACAGCAGCGTCGACTTACCCGATCCGGTACCGCCAACAAGCAGCGCAAATGCACCTTGGGGAACAGACCAGTCGAGCCCCTCGAGCACCGCAGCATCAGTATCGGGGTAGGCAAAGCTCAGGCTCCGCACCTCAATCGCCGGCATATCCGGGCCGCACGCCGCGCCCGACACCGGGCCCCTATCCAACCGAGCCATCAGCCAAACCTCTTCTCGTCAATCGCGCACAGCACGCGAGGCAGCGCCATCCAGGCAGCGTATACAACATAGCCCGGCCACGGCGCGGGCACCGAGAGCTGCGGATAAAACGAATACTGCGTCGTCGCGGTCGCCGCCACGGCCACCGCGGCGGCGCCAAACACCGCAAGTCCAACCAGCGCGGCAACATCGCCGCGCCCCAGCCGATACCGCGCATACGTCGTTCGACGCGTCGCGGCGCCCCACCCACGGGAGCGCATGGCGTCCGCGCGCTCCAGCGAATCTTCCATGACCCAGCCCATCAACACACTCGATGCCCGCAAACGCGAACGCACGGGATCGGCCGGCGCGCGGCCCGGCACATCAATCGCATCCTGCACCGCCAGCACCGTGCGGCCGCGGCGCAAAAACTGCGGGATAAGCCGCATGCACATCGAGATCATGAGCGCAATCACCGGTGCGGCATTGCCCAGCAGCGCGAGCACCTTGTCGTATTCGAGCATCGACGCCGCGGCCTCAAACCACAGCACGCTCGCCACAAACAGCCCGCCCATGCACAGGCCGTATACCATGCTTTCCAGATACACCGCGCGCATGCCAATACGGAACAGCTCCGTCGAGCCCGAGGCGCTAAACAGCGGATTGACCAGCGCGATAATCAAAATCACCGGCAACTGCCAGCGGAATGCGCCCAGCGTGCGGGCAGCCCCACGCGTCGCAAATCCATACGCCAGCCCGCCCGCAAGTGACAGCGCAATCAGCACCGGCTGCATCGAGAACATGGTGAGCCCCAGCGTCAGCACCATGTAGAGGGCCGGCACAGCCGGATGCGACATCGAGAACGCCGCGACGGGCTCGCCGCCAAACTCCTCTTGTATGTTGTCCACGGGCACCCCCGTCCCCTCGCTCAAACGACAGCTCCGCAGCACCGCCAACGCCGCACGCAAGCAGCGCAAACGCCACGCCGGCGGCGCAAGCCTCAACCGCCGCAAACCAATCGCTACGCGCTCAACATATGCCTGCGGTATCATATTGCGCCGTGTATCGTTTCCAAACACACGTCTCTATAACGTAACAGGAGATCACATGGACGCAACCGCAATTATCCTCGCTGCCGGCGAGGGCACCCGCATGAAGTCGAACCACTGCAAGGTTTCGCACAAGATCCTGGGCAAGCCCATGGTTCAGTGGATCGTCGACGCCACCATCAAGGCCGGCTGCAGCCGCGTCGTGGTCGTCATCGGCAGCCACGCCGACGAGATGCGCGCCCTTATCGACGGCACCTACGCCAACAGCGCCACCAAGGTCGAGTGCGTCGAGCAGACCGAGCGCCTGGGCACCGGCCACGCTGTAAAGGTCGCACTCGAGGCCTGCGGCATCACGCAAGGCCCCGTCGTCGTGCTCAACGGCGACCTGCCGCTCATCACCGCCGACACCGTCGCCAAGTTCGCGCAAACCGTCGCTACCGGCGAGCTCGCTTGCACCGTCATGACCATGACCCCGCCCGATCCCTTCGGCTACGGCCGCATCAAGCTGGACGCCGACGGCCAGATCGAGCGCATCATCGAGCAGAAGGACTGCACGCCCGAGCAGGCCGCCACGCTGCTCGAGTGCAACGCCGGCTGCTACGCCTTTGACGGCGCGCAGCTTGCCGCCCACATTGACGAGATCGGCAACGAAAACGCGCAGTCCGAGTACTACCTGCCCGACATGCTCGAAATCCTCAAGGGTCACGGCCAGGCGGTCTCCATCTTCCACTGCGACGACTACCGCGACGGCCTGGGCGTCAACAGCCGCATCCAGCTCGCACAGCTTACCGCCATTGCGCGCGACCGCATCAACGAGCACTGGATGGCCGAGGGCGTTACCTTCATCGACCCCACGCAGGCCTGGATCGGCCCCGATGCCACCATCGGCCGCGACACCGTCGTGTGGCCGCAGACGCACCTGATCGGCCACGTCACCGTGGGCGAGGAGTGCCAGCTCGGCCCCAACAGCCGCCTCACCGACACCACCGTCGGCAGCGGCTGCATCATCGACGAGACCATCGCCATCGAGGCCGTCATCGAGAACGGCGTCGACTGCGGCCCGCGCGCCTACCTGCGCCCAGGTACCCATATGCTCGACGGCTCCAAGGCCGGCACGCACGTGGAGATCAAGAAGTCCACGATCGGCGAGGGCTCCAAGGTGCCGCACCTGTCCTACATCGGCGACACCACCATGGGCTCCGGCGTCAACGTGGGCGCGGGCTCTATCACCTGCAACTACGACGGCGTGCACAAGCACAAGACCGTCATCGGCAAGGACGCCTTCATCGGTTCCGACACCATGATGGTCGCGCCCGCTCAAATCGGCGACGGCGCGCTCGTGGCCGCCGGCTCCGTCATCACCGAGCCGGTCCCGGCTGACGCACTCGGTCTGGGCCGTGCCCGTCAGGTAAATATTGAGGGCTGGGCCGCCGATTATCGCCGCCGTCTGCACGAGGACGACGAGGCATAACGTTTTGCCAAGCATCTAAGGAGCTGTTCCCATGGGGGCGGCTCCTTTTTCTATCGTGACCTGCGCGACAGGATGAGTGGTCGGTTCGTGTCCGTTGACGGTAAAGACGTTATCAAGACCCGATTAACCCCGTCGCGCGGTTACAATGCAACAAGGCATCTATATGGCATTCGATATAAAGGAGAAGGGTAATGCCGATTAATGATCCCGAGAAGTCGGAGAATATGCGCAAGTCCATCCGCGTGTATTCCGGTTCCTCCAACCGTCCCCTCGCTCAGAAGATTGCTGAGTACCTTGGGGTCGAGCTTTCGGGCCTTACGCTAAAGCAGTTCGCCAACGGTGAGATTTACGCCCGCTACGACGAGACCGTCCGCGGCGCCGACGTCTTCCTGATTCAGTCCGTGGCCGGCGGCAACGTCAACGACATGCTCATGGAGCTGCTCATCGCCACCGACGCTGCCAAGCGCGCATCCGCCCGCTCCATCACCGCCGTCATCACCCACTACGGCTATGCCCGCCAGGACCGCAAGGCCGGCCCGCGCGAGCCCATCACCGCCCGCCTCGTCGCCAACCTGCTCGAGCGCGCTGGCGTCAACCGCATCATCACCCTCGACCTGCACCAGGGCCAGATTCAGGGCTTCTTCGATATCCCGGTTAACCACCTGTCCGCGCTGCCGCTGTTTGGCCAGTACTACAACGACATGCACTTCGACACCGACAACCTGGTTGTCGTCTCCCCCGATGTGGGCCGCGCCAAGGCCGCCAAGAAGCTGTCCGACATGCTCGGCTGCGACCTGGCCATCGCCCACAAGGGCCGTCCGCGCCACAACGCCGCCGAGGTCATGGGCATCATCGGTGACATCAAGGGCAAGACCTGCATCATCAACGACGACATGATCGACACCGCTGGCACCCTGTGCGCCAACGTCAAGGAGCTCAAGGCTATGGGCGCTGGCGATATCTACGTCTGCGCCACCCACGGCATCTTCTCCGGTCCGGCCATCGAGCGTCTGAACGACGCCCCGATCGTCGAGTGCCTCGTCACCGACGCCATTCCCGTCGAGGTCGGCGGCAAAATCAAGACCATCTCGGTCGCCGAGGAGTTCGCTCAGGCCATCTCCGCCGTTTACCACGAGGAGCCCGTCTCCACGCTCGTCGGCGGCGACTTCGCGCTGTAATCCAGCGTGCATCTCATCATCTTTGGTGTTTTTAAAGGGTCGGAAGCTCGCTTCCGACCCTTTTTCTACCCCTCGACAACCTTCCCTGGACAATTAGTTCAGATACGTATTTTTTTAAAGCTCCAAAGGCCGTTCTGAGCCTTCTGAGCTCCCCGGCGAACGCCATACTGCCCAAAGCTCATCGCTTTCGAGTACGACCGCCGCATATTTACCCTCAAATCGCCCTCGAAAGCCCTTAGAAACGCCTCGAACGCCCGCCGTCTTATACGTATCTGAACTAACTGTCCAGTAGCTATCGTCAACCTTCGCGGCAGAGCTCAATTTCCTGCAATCCCCTCAACCGATTCCACCGATTTCATAACACCCAGCCGTTCATGGCGCGCAGCGCCCCGCTGAGCGAAAAGAACGGTATGGCGGTCGCATTCTGCCGCCAACTTAGTACGTTATAGCTATGACGACCGTGATTTCACATCTCTCCGCCCTCCGCGCAATTCGTCGCGCACGACGGGCGTACTCTGCCCTACCCTGGGACTCCGTTGATAGCGAACAGCAAGCACAGGCCTTGGCTGGCTGCATTCCCAACAATGACGCGATAGACTTTGGCGCACTTTCGATACTCGACGCCTGGAATGAAGATGATTCCGAACTGCTCGATCTTCTCGTTTCAAACGAAGACAACAGGCGCCCCGACAAGCGACTTCTTCAGCATATTCTCTCCACTCCTCTTCCTGAAGGTGCAATTATGCACGTCGAGGCCGACATCTACGCAACGTCTCCTGCCATGACAGCCATGCTTTGTTCCAAAAATGAATCAGTCGCCAAAACCTTGATGCTCCTTATGGAGCTGCTCGGAACCTACTCCCTTCCTCCCGGGGCAACATACCCCATTGCCTATGACGACATCTGGCCCAAGGGCGATGACTACGAAGCGATGGACGACCTCGATTGCCGGGGCGACCAGTCGGCGACCGAACAGCAGAACGAAACCCGCTACGAACAGGCACACTACAAATGCGAGCCCGCCACGACCATCGAAGATCTCGAGACTGTTGCACAGCTTGCCAAAAGCAGCTCATACACCTCGTTTCGCACGGCAGTCAAGCTCGCCCGACCCGGATCTGCATCCCCAGCCGAATCCCTAATGTTTGCCGTTCTCGGAGCGCCCATGCGCTTTGGCGGATTCGGATGTTGCAGCCTGCCCATGGGAGGCCTGCTACTCAACTATCGAATCGACTTCGACACTCTTGCGGTCAAGATGTCCTCCGGCATCCCTTACGCCATCTGCGACCTATATTGCCCGGCCGCCGGAGTCGACAACGAATACAACGGAATTGGGCATGAGCTTCAAAACGCTCGCATCCACGATGGCAATCGAAATAATGGCCTCAAGGCAATGGGCATCCACGTCCTGGTTATCAATCGCGACCAAATGAAAGACCTTGTTGCACTCGAAGCCTTCGCCCAAACGATGCATCGACTCGCGGGAGTCCGATTCCGATACCGTATCAAGGGCTATCGCAAGCGTCAGGCCGCTTGGCTCAACGCCCTGCGGGCCGGAATCGGCCTTGCGCCGGTCTAAACGGCGAATCACCCGTGCACCGTCGAGCAGGGCTGGACAGTTAGTTCAAATACGTATAAATGGACACATTGAATTAGGCTGTTTTGCAGTTATCTCTATACCATTCGCCCGATTTGAAGGCAGGGTAGACTTCAAAACAGCGTCATATGGACTAACTAAAGCTCCAAAACAACGTATCGGCATTGAATTGAGCACTTCGAGTCCTCAGAACTTATACGTATCTGAACTAACTGTCCACCTCGATTTCGACGGCCGTCCAAACGCCCTCAAATAACCTCAATTGCCCTCCATTTGACAGCGGCAACAGGGTCGCTCACCATAGCAGGCGACAAATCAACGAAAGGATGAACATGGCAGCTGCACAGCCGCTTAAGATTCGCATGGTTGCCGGACTTGGCAACCCTGGCGATGAGTATGCCGAGACCCGCCACAACGCCGGCTTTAAGGCGATCGACGAGCTGGCCCGTCAGGCCGGTGTCACGTACTGGAAAAACCAGGCCGGCGCCGAGGTCGCACTCATCAATATCAACGATGCCGAAGAAGAGGGCGGTAAGCGCCAGATTGTACTGGTCAAGCCGCAGTCGTATATGAATACCTCGGGTGGCCCCATCTCCAAGCTCTGCCGCGAGTACAAGATCAAGGCCGAGGAGCTGCTCGTCATTCACGACGAACTCGATATTCCCGCCGGCGACGTGCGTGTTAAGGTAGGCGGCGGCCACGCCGGTCACAACGGCCTGCGTTCCATCATCGACAAGATGGGCAGCCGCGACTTCAGCCGCATCCGCACCGGCATCGGCAACCCTCCCGGCAAGATGGCCGTCGCCGACTACGTGCTTAAGCAGCTGCGTGCCCGCGAGGCCGAGGATTTCCAGGACACCTGCGCCCGCGCCGCAGATGCCGCCGGTCTGGCCATCGTCCACGGCGTAATCTACGCCCGCGATCACGTAAACGGCGCCGCTTCCGCCAACGGCAAGCACTAAAACCTACCAAAAAAGGGCAGGTTTATTTTGGCGGGTTATATCTGCGCAAACGCCGCAGTCGGCACATCGCAATAAACGCGCTGCCACCATACATGCATAACGCCCCAAAGGGGGCCGGCCTCAACGAAGCGCGAGGCCGGCCCCCTTTGCCGTTTTACCCGATAAAACTGACCAAAATAAACCTGCCCCTATTTGGTAGGCCAAAGTGGATAAACCCTGCTCCCAACCGCCGAAGACACACGTAAGTGACATGTCCATGAGGGTATAATTTGCACCGTATGTCTGCACAACGCCTGTGCACGTACGGTTTTATTCGGGCTACCGTCCATTTCCGTGGAGGCACGGTTCGGCGGCCCTAACAAGAGAGGGGTTCTATGTATAAGATCCTGGAGAAGACGCAGTTCTCGGAGAAGGTGTTCAAGTTCCGCATCGAAGCGCCTGCAATCGCCAAGCATGCGCACGCTGGACAGTTCCTCATGGTTCGCGCCAACGAGACGGGCGAGCGTGTCCCGTTTACCCTGGCCGGCTGGAACGGTGACGAGGGCTGGGTCGAGTTCATCTTCATGGTGATCGGCAAGACCACCGAGATGCTGTCCACCTACGAGGCCGGCGAGTCGTTGCGCGACGTCGTGGGCCCGCTGGGCGTTCCCACCGAGATGGCCGAGGGCCCCTGCGCCGTCATTGGCGGCGGCGTCGGCCTGGCAATTGCCTTCCCGGTCGCTAAGCACCTGGTCGAGACCGGCCACGAGGTTCACGCCATCATGGGCGCCCGCACCAAGGACCTCCTGCTCATGGAGGACCAGTTCCGCGAGCTCCTCGACGAGGACCACATCCACATCACCACTGACGACGGCTCCTACGGCGAGCAGGGCGTTGTCACCGCTCCGTTGGAGCGCCTGCTGCAGGACAAGGCCGTGAGCCAGGTCTTCTGCGTCGGCCCCGTTCCGATGATGAAGTTCTCGACCCTCACCGCCCAGAAATACGACACCCCCATCACCGCGTCCCTCAACCCCATCATGGTTGACGGCACCGGTATGTGCGGCTGCTGCCGCGTCGAGGTGGGCGGCGTGACCAAGTTCGCTTGCGTCGACGGCCCCGACTTCGATGCCACCCTGGTCGACTGGGATGACCTTCGTGCCCGCCAGGCCGCTTACCGTTCCGAAGAGGGCGAGTCCCTCAAGGCCTATGAGGAAAAGAGCTGCGCATGCCACTAGTTAACGGTCGTTTCGTTGCCGATATGAAGTCGCCCCGCACCCCCGATAACGAGGAGCCGGCTGCCGAGCGCGCCTGCGACTTCCGCCCCGTCGACAAGGGCTTCACCGAGGAGATGGCGCTGGCCGAGGCCGAGCGCTGCCTCAACTGCAAGAAGCCGTTCTGTGTTGAGGGCTGCCCCGTCAACATCAACATCCCCCGCTTTATCGAGCAGATCCGCGCGAAGGACTTCGGCGGCGCTCTCGATACCATCCGCGAGGACTCCATGCTTCCCGCCATCTGCGGCCGCGTCTGCCCGCAGGAGAACCAGTGCGAGGGCAAGTGCATCCGTGGTAAGAAGTCCGAGCCCGTGGCCATCGGCCAGCTCGAGCGCTTCCTGGGTGATCGCCCCGAGCTCGCTTCCACGCCCAAGATGGCTCCCAAGAACGGCAAGAAGGTCGCCGTCGTCGGCTCCGGCCCGTCCGGCATCACCTGCGCCGGCGAGCTCGCCCGCAACGGCTTTGACGTTACCGTCTTTGAGGCCTTCTTTACCGGCGGCGGCGTGCTGGTCTACGGCATCCCCGAGTTCCGTCTGCCCAAGGCAGTCGTCAAGCGCGAGATTGACGGCCTGGAGGACATGGGTGTCAAGTTTGAGTACAACTCCGTCGTGGGCAACATGGCCACGGCCGAGGAGCTGTTCGAGCAGGGCTTCGACGCCATCTACGTGGCGACCGGCGCTGGCCTGCCCAAGTTCCTCAACGTCCCCGGCGAGAACCTGCCCAACGTCTTCTTCGCGAACGAGTACCTCACCCGCGTGAACCTGATGAAGGCCAACAAGTTCCCCGAGTACGACACCCCCACCAAGCACGGCAAGAACGTCGTTGTCTTTGGTGGCGGCAACGTGGCTATGGACGCCGTCCGTACCGCCAAGCGTCTGGGCGCCGAGCACGCCATCATCGCCTACCGTCGTACCGAGGACGAGATGCCCTGCCGTCGTGCCGAGCTGCACCACGCCAAGGCCGAGGGCGTCGAGGTTCTGCCGCTCGTTTCCCCGCTCGAGTTTGTCGCTGGCGAGGACGGCTCCGTGTGCGCCGTCAAGGTCCAGAAGATGGAGCTCGGCGAGCCCGATGAGTCCGGCCGTCGTCGCCCGGTGCCCATCGAGGGCGCCATCGAGGAGATTCCCTGCGACGTCGCAATCTCGGCTATCGGTACCAACGCCAACCCCTTCGCAAAGAAGATCGGCGGCAAGATGGAGCTCAACAAGTGGGGCTACATCGTCGCCGACGAGGAGACCGGCCAGACCACCGATCCCCGCATCTGGGCCGGCGGCGACATCGTCACCGGTGCCGCTACGGTCATTCTGGCGATGGGCGCCGGCAAGAAGGCCGCCGCTTCCATCACCAAGAGCCTGCTGGGCGAGTAATCACCTACAGCGTTAGCCATCAAACGGCAAAGTCCCCGTCGAGCACACGCCCGGCGGGGACTTTTTCTATGCCGATCGCCCTACCACCGCAAAGGTGCCTGTCCCCCTTGCGGTGGTTTTGGTCGGCTAGTCTTCGAGCTGCGCCACTTTGTAGCGGTAGGCAGCGGCGATGACGTCCTTGCAGCCTTCGCGGCCCAGCTTGGCGCGGTTGACGACGATGTCCTTACCGCTCGTCATCTTCCACTTGCCGGCGCTGTAGCGCTTGTAGAACGCCTCGCGCGCCTTCTGCTGCTGCTTGACCAGCTTGGCGCCCTTCTTCTTGTTAAGACCACGCTTCTTGCGCACGATCTCGACGCGGTCCTCAAAGGGAGCGGTCACCAACACGGCAATGTGGCTGGGGTTGTTGCGCAGCAGGTAATCGGACAGACGGCCTTCGATAATGCAGCTCTCGGTCTCGCCCAGATCCAAAATCACCTGGCTCATCTTTTGGAACAACTTATCCGAGTACGAACGCGCATCGTAGCGGTCGGGCAGAAACGCCATGTTCTCCACGGCCAGACGCTCATCATAGGCGGCCATCTTATCGAGCGACTCGCCCGCGCGCAGCGACGCACGTACCAGCAGCTCGTTATCGTACAGCGGAATCCCCAACTCGTCGGCAAGCATGCGGCCAATCTCGTGGCCCTCGGCGCCAAAGTCGCGCGCGATGGTAATGACCACAGGATTCTTCTTATTCTCCAGATCGCTCATCGCGATTCCTTTCTCTATGTGACAAAGGGGCTGTCCCTTTGCCACATTCTACGCTGCCACCATTCGCCTCTGATATGCGCGAACCAGCAGCGAGATACCAAAGTTGAGCACAAAGTACATCGCAAACACCAGGCCGTAGAGCATAAGCACCTGCGACAGGTCGATCGCGTGGGCCATCACCACGTTTGCCGTGTACATGAGCTCGGCCACGTTAATGCCCGAAAGATACGAGCTGTCCTTAATGACGGTCGTGCACTGGCTAAACAGCGCCGGAATGATCGTCTTAAACGTCTGCGGCAAAATGATGTAGCGCATGGTGGCAAAGAAGCCGAAGCCCTGGCTCTGCGCTGCCTCAAACTGGCCGCGCGGAATCGAGTTGAGGCCGCCGCGCACAATCTCGGCCATAACAGCGCTGGTAAACAGCGTAAAGGCGATGGTCGAAATCACAATGTCCAAACCCTGCACCGTAAAGTAGATAAACAGGATCCACAGCAGGTTTGGCGTGCAACGGAACAGTTCGATATAGGCGCTCACCAAAATACGGAACGGGCGGGGCGCATAGCTCTTAACGAGCGCCAGCACCGTGCCAAAGATGAGCGAGAAAAAGATCGACAGCGCCGAGATCTCGATTGTCTTAACAAAGCCGCCCCAAATGTAGAGCAGGTTGGTCGCGTTGAAGATTTCCATGCGCTAGGCCTCCTCTACGTTGTCGGGCCCCAGCTCGGCCAGGCTCACGCCGCGCGGACGCTCCTTGGAGCGGCGCTCGAGCCACTGCACCAGCATGGCGAGCGGAAAGCAGATGATGAAGTACATAAGGCAGCAGACGATGTATCCCTGCAGGTAACCGTACAGACTCACAAAGTTGTCGGAACGGTACATAAGGTCGCCGCCGGCCACAAGCGCCAGCACCGACGTGTTCTTGACCAGGTTGAGTGCCTGGTTACACAGCGGCGGCAGAATGATCTTGAATGTCTGGGGCAGCACGATGTACCAGTACGCCTGCGCACGGGTGAAGCCCTGGCTCTGGGCCGCCTCCATCTGACCGCGCGGAACCGCCTCGATACCAGTGCGGATGACCTCCGAAATGTAGGCCGCGTGATACAGGCCCACACCCAAGAAGCCCAGCACGAACGGCGCGATGCGCACCGGCTGATCGGCACCGGTTATGGCCTGCAAAAACTGCGGACCGGCCATGTACATAAAGAGCACCTGTACGGGCAACGGAGTGTTCTGGTAAAACTCCACGTACACGCGGCTTATGGCGCGCAGCACGCGCGAGCGAGTGGTAGAGAACACGCCCAGCAGCGTGCCCAGTACCAGCGACAGCAGTAGACCGGCAACGACCACTTGCAGCGTCACGCCAAAGCCCTCCCAGAAGGGTCCCATATTTTGAAATGTCGTCGACCAACGGTCGGCGTCAAATAATCCTTCGAGCATTTGATTCCTTCCTTGGACGATGCGCCTATACAAGACCCCAGGTCTTGACCTCTTGGTCGAGCCAGCCATCGGCCAGGCGATCGCAAATCACCTGATCGACCACGGCCGAAAGGTCGCAGCTCTTCTTGGTCGCCACGCCGTAGCCCTGCTCGCCAAACTTGACCTCGGGCTGCAGCAGCTCAACGGTCTCGTTCATGTAACCGGCCAGCGTGGAGCGGTCCATGGCAAAGACGTCGATATTGCCGGCATCGAGCGAACTCTTGATGATGGGGTAGCCACTAAAGGCCCTAAACTCGGGCTCGCAGCTAAAGCCGTTGTCCTTGATCATCTGCTCGGTCAGGCTCTGCGTGGTGGCACCCTGGCTCACGCCAATGACCTTGCCGTCCAGGTCCTCAATCGAGGTAAAGCCCGAACGCTTCTTAACCATGAGTCCCACGTAGTCGGTGCGGTACGGCGTCGAGAAATCCCAGCTCTTCTTGCGCTCGTCGGTGATGGTGTAGGTCGCCGCGACCACGTCAAGCTGGCCGTTATCGATCAGCGGGCCGCGCGTCTTGGGCGTTACGTCGGTAAACTCGACAAGCTCCTGGGCGCGGGCCTCCTTGTAGCTCACGTCAAAGACAGCAGCGGCGATCTGATAGCACAAATCGACTTCCATGCCCTCAAAGCGGCCCTTGGCGGTGTCGTAATAGCCATAGCCGGGAACATCCTTCTTAACGCCGGCATTCAGATGGCCGCGCGACTTAATGGCCGCAAGCTTGGACCCCTTGTCGGAGCCCTCGCCGCTGGTGGAGTTGCCGCAACCGGTAAGCGCGGCCCCCGTCAGCGTAAGCATACCGGCGCCCGCCAGCTGCAAAAAGTGACGGCGCGACACGGCCGCCCTCGTCATATCCGTCATGTCCATCACCGCGCCTAGTGCAGAATCTTGGACAGGAACTCGCGGCAACGCGGGTTCTCGGGGTTATCGAAGAAATGCTCGGGCGTGCCCTCCTCCAGGATGCGGCCGTCCTCCATAAAGATGACGCGGTCGGCCACCTGGCGCGCAAAGCCCATCTCGTGCGTCACGCAGATCATGGTGATGTCCTCCTGCGCGAGCTCAATCATAACGTCCAGGACTTCCTGGACCATCTCGGGGTCGAGTGCCGAGGTCGGCTCGTCAAACAGGATGATAGGCTGCTTGGTGCACAGGGCACGGGCGATGGCGATGCGCTGCTGCTGACCACCCGAGAGATTCTGCGGATACTCGCCGGCCTTATGTGCCATGCCGACGCGCTTGAGCGCAGCGATGGCGATCTCGGTCGCCTCCTCCTTGCTCTTCTTTTGCAGTTTGATGGGCGCGAGCGTCAGGTTGCCCAGCACCGTCATGTTGGGATACAGGTTGAACTGCTGAAACACCATGGAACTATACTTGCGAGCCATCTCCAGGTGATTCTTTTTGGTGAGCGGCGTACCGTCGATGACAACCTCGCCCGACGTGGGCTCCTCCAGATAATCGACGCAACGGATGAGCGTCGATTTACCCGAGCCGGAAGGCCCGATCATTACGAGCTTCTCGCCGCGTTTGACGGTGAGGTTGATATCTTTGAGCACATGCAGGTCGCCAAAGTACTTGTTGAGATGCTTGATCTCGATCATGTCTGCCATGAATGTCCCTTCCCTGCGTTTACACGAGTTGAACTATTGTACGGAAAGAATCACGTTTCCGCAGCCCACACTACATTCCCGTAAAGAACCCGCAACCTTCCACCTAGTCATTGGGGACAGACTTAAATGAGTACCTGCTCATTGGGCACTCATTTAAGCCCGTCCCCAATGAGCGTAGCCCGGGCACTCATTTAAGCCTGTCCCCAATGAGTGCCCAGCCCAGCAAAAAGGGGCGCGACCATGACGGCCACGCCCCCCTCAACATCAACTATGTACCGCTCGGCCCCTACGCGAGTTTGGCTCCGACGATCTTTGCTGCGGCCGGCTTATCGAAGTTGCCGCCGGTGGCCTTGCCCAGGGCACCCATGACCTGGCCCATCTGCTTCTTGGACGTGGCGCCCAGCTCGGCGATAACCTGCTCGATCAGGGCCTCGAGCTCCTCGCCCGAAACCTGCGCGGGCAGTAGGCTCTCCAGAATCTTGACCTGCTCGGTCAGGTTGTCGGTACGCTCTTGGTCGGTGCCGGCCTTGATGGACATCTCCAGCGTCTCGCTCGTCTGCTTGATCAGACGCTTGATCATGCTGTTGACGTCTTCCTCGGTCACATCGCGGCGCTCGTTGACCTCGATATTCTTCACCTCGGCCTTAACTTGGCGAATGATGGACAGGCGAACCTTGTCCTTGGCCTTCATGGCCGCGATCATTTCTTTCTGCAGCTCTTCGTTGGTCATCTGCAAATCCTCCTCAATAGCGTGGGCGGCACTCGCGCGAGCACCGCCCCATGATTACTCAGTCGTCGACGAATCGTCGGTCGAACTCTTGGTGACGCCCTTCAGGCTGACGTTGTATGGCACGTCTTTGGGCATGGGATTAACGGTGATGTCGGCATCCTTCTTGTACTGCTCCAGCCACTCGCTGTACGCGGTGCTGGCCGCTTGCGTCTTCACCACGTTGGAGACGTACTTTTTGATGTCCTTGGGCACCTGGTTGATGTCATCAACCTGATTATCGACATGGAAGTAGTCGGTGCACTTGATGATGTGGTAGCCATAGGTCGACTCGACGACTTCGCTCACGTCGCCCTTGTTGAGTCCCTCGAGCGCCGTCTGGTAGCTGTCGACGAAAGTGGTGAGCTTATCCCAGCCCACATCGCCCTTCTTCTCCTTGGAACCGGTGTCCTCGGAGTACTGCTCAACGGCGTCCTCAAAGCTCAGCTCACCGGAGTTGATCTTGTCCAGGCGCTCCTGCGCCTTGGCCTTGGCGGCAGCCTTGTCCTCGTCGGAAGCGTCGGAATCAACCTTGATCAGGATGTTCGACGAGCGGCGGGCGTCGTTGTAGCTGGACAGGTTTTCGTTGATGTAATCGACAATCTCGCTGTCCTTGGGCTTGCTCGTGGGCGCGACGGCATCCTTGAGCTTCTGCTGCGCCAGACTCTCCTTGAGTGAGTCCTTGTAGGTGTCCTCGGTATAGCCGTAGGTCTTGAGGGTCTTCTTAAAGGCCTTGGCACCGCCCGCGCTCTTGCACGCGTCCTTCCAAGCCTTCTCGACCTCCTCGTCCGACACCGTCACGCCGTTCTCCTTCTGTGCCTGTTGAAGCAGAATCTGCTGCGTGTAGGAGTCGATGAGTTGCTTGCGGTACTTCTTGGGCGTGAGGTCGTTGTCAACCAGATACTGCGCCCAATCCTTATCCTTGGTGTAGCCGTTGGACGTGCGCATGCTCATGATCTGCTTGGTCACGGTGTCCTCGGTGAGGTTGGTGCCGTTGATAGTTGCAGCAACACCGCCGGTCAGCTTGTAGCCCGAGGTGTCCTCGGCCTGCGACATAAGGCCGGAGCACGCCATCGCCGAGACGGAAAGCAGCATCGCCAGCACGCCGATGACCACCAGGACGATCTTGACGGTCTTAGACACGTACGTCTTGCGCTGCTTCTTGCGAGAGCTGGAGGCAGCGCGGGCCTGCTGCTCGGGCGTCGGCGCGGCCTCGGAGTTCTTTTTCTTATTTGCCATAGTTGGCCTTTCGCATAACGAATCGAACAAACGCCATTGTGTCACAACGCAGCCCCCGCGGCACGCTTGGTGCATTGGGGACAGGTTAATCTGCACCATTTTGGTGCAAAGGGGACAGCTCTGGCAGCCGGCAGTTAGGGACAGTCCCCAAGTGCCGGCTCAGCCCCACCTTAGAAGTGACGGCGGATGGCGTCGACCATGCCCTGGGGCGTGGTCTGGCCGAGCACGTCGGCTGCGGCATCGGCGTCCATAAAGATATTCATGAGCGCCTGCAGGGCCTCGACCTGGCCGCCCGGCTCGGCAATACCCAAATTGATGACGATCTGCGCCGGCACCGGAGCGCCCATGCCAGCCATAGCGTTAAATGTCACGGGCGCGGCGGGCTTCACCACCGCGATATAGGGCTTGGCCACAAACCCCGGATCGGTATGCGGAATGGCAATGTTTGCCGCCGGCATGGCAAGACCCGTGGGATAGGCATCCTCTCGCGTGCGAACGGCGTCGAGCCAACCGTCGACAATGTAGCCACGTGGTGCAAGCTCGCCCTCGAGCCGCGCAAACACCTCATCCGGCGTTGCACACTCCCAATCAAAAAACACCAGCTCAGGCGTAAACAGAGCTTCGTTATCCGCCATGTGCTCACCTCTCTCACCCAGTCACCTGCGACGTTCTTGAATGACTAGTCGTTAAAGACCGTCCCCGATGACTACCCAAAAACAAAAGGTGGCCACGCGCGCCTTGGCGCCAATGACCACCCTGACTACTCGGCTAAATTGTACTGTGCGCCGCTAGCCGCGAGGCGCGTCAATTGCGACCTTGCCGCTCTCCAGCACGTGGACGCGGCCGTCGGCGAGCATTTGCACGACCTCGGGATACAGCACGTGCTCAATCGCGTGGATGTGCTCCTCGAGCGTGTCGACATCCCAGCCCTCCTCAACAGCCAGCGCACGCTGGGCGATGATGGGACCGTTGTCGTAGATCTCGTTGGCAAAATGCACGGTCACGCCAGTTACCTTGACGCCGCGCGCAAAGGCATCGTCAATCGCATGCGCACCGGTAAAGCTCGGCAGCAGCGCCGGATGCAAGTTGACCACGCGGTTGGGAAACGCCGCCAGCAGCGGCGTGTGCACCATGCGCATGTAGCCGGCCATGACCACATACTCGCAGCCGCGTTCGAGCAGTTCGTGCGCGATGATCTCGTCGGCGGCGATGGGGTCGGCGTAGACATCCTTAGACAGCGTGAGCGTCTGGATGCCCGCGCGCTCAGCGCGCTGCAAACCCTTAGCCGAAGGACGGCTCGACACCACAAGCCCAATCGAAGCGTTGAGCTTGCCGGCGGCGATCAGATCGATCAGCGCCTGCAGGTTGGTACCCGAACCGCTGATGAGCACACCGATCTTGAGCGGCTCGGCCGTATCGGTGCCGGTCGGACGGGTGTAGGGCACAAAGCCCAGGCCCTCGGCGGCAGCCATCTGCTCGTTAGCGCTCATCGGAGTACACGACCTTACCGGAACCCTCGACGCACTCGCCCACGCGGAACGGCTTCTCGCCCAGCGCGACCAGGGCCTCGGTAACCGCAGCCTCGTCCTCGGGGGCGACGATCAGGCACAGGCCAACGCCCATGTTGAAGGTCTTGCATGCCTCGTTGGGCGCAAGCTCGGCCTGGCGCGACACATAGGTGATGACGGGCGGAACGTCCCAACCCATCTCGGCGCCGTTGCGGGTGACCACGGCGTCGACGTCGTCGGCGAGCGCGCGGTTGAGGTTCTCGGTAATACCGCCGCCAGTGATGTGGGCGATAGCGTGCACGTTGGCGCCGCCGCGCAGCAGCTCCAGAATCGGCTTGACATAGATGCGCGTGGGGGCCAACAGGGCGTCTGCCAGCGATGCGCCGCCGAGTTCCTCGAGCGGACGGCTCAGCTCCTCGGCCTTAGCGGCGGCCTCGGGCGTGCCCGGCTTAATGCCGTCGACGCCGATGACCTTGCGCACGAGCGAGTAGCCGTTGGAGTGCACGCCGGTGGAAGGCAAGCCAAGGATCACATCGCCCGGGCGGACGTTTGCGGGGTCGAGCATCTTGGGACGGTCGACGACGCCCACGGTAAATCCGGCGAGGTCGTAGTCGGCAGGCGCCATGACGCCGGGGTGCTCGGCCATCTCGCCGCCCACGAGCGCGCAGCCCGCGAGCTTGCAGCCGTCGGCCACGCCCTTGATGATCTTTGCCATGTGCCCGGCCTCGATGTGACCGATGGCAACGTAGTCCAGGAAGAACAGCGGCTCGGCGCCCGAAGCCAAAATGTCGTTGACGCACATGGCGACCAGGTCCTGGCCCACCGTCTCGTGACGGCCCATGATCTGGGCGAGTACGAGCTTGGTGCCCACGCCGTCGGTACCGCTAATCAGAATCGGGTCTTCCATATCCTTAAGCGCGGCAGCCGAGAACAGGCCACCAAAGCCACCGATACCGCCGATGACCTCGGGGCGGTTGGTGTCCTTAACCATTTGCTTAATAGCGTCAACGGCGCGGCCGCCCTCGGCGGTATCGACGCCGGCGTCCTCGTACGTCACATGCTTGCTGTCGCTCATCTGAGCCTTCCTCTCCCACTACCGTGGCGCCGCGCGGGCGCCAAACGGTGCTCATAGTTGCGTTCATTTCGGCGCGTGCCATAACAGCACGCGCCGTCATATCAACAAAACAGCAGGTAAAACCTACCAAAATAAACCTGTCCCTACATGGCAGGTTTTAGGCCTCGCCGTGCTCCTCTTCCCAGCTGCGATCGTCGTATTTCTCGACCACGGCGTCGTCATCAAAGTGCAGCGGCTTGTCCAGGTTGCGGGGCTTAAAGCCCTCCATGAACTTGTCGCGGCCAAAGCTCTCGGGAATCGCCACGGGGTAGCGGCCGGTAAAGCACGCATCGCAGTAACCGCCCTTGGGCATGACCTTAAGCAGGCCCTCGACCGAAAGGAAGGCCAGCGAATCGGCGCCGATATACTCGCAAATCTCGTCGACCGTCTTGTTGGCGCTGATAAGCTGCGACTGCACGTCGGTATCGATACCGTAGAAGCACGGCCAGATGACCTCGGGCGAGTTGATGCGGATGTGAATCTCCTTGGCGCCGGCGTTGCGCAGCATCTTGACGAGCTGCACCATGGTGGTGCCGCGCACGATGGAGTCGTCGATCACGACCAGGCGCTTGCCCTCGATGTTGTCGCGCAGCGGGTTGAGTTTCATACGCACGCCCATGGCGCGCAACTCCTGCGTGGGCTCAATAAACGTACGGCCCACGTAGCGGTTCTTGATAAGGCCCTCGCCAAAGGGAATACCGCTCTCGTGCGAATACCCCTCCGCGGGCGGCAGGCCGGAGTCGGGCACGCCGATGACCAGGTCGGCCTCGACGGGCTCCTCGTGTGCCAGCTGACGACCCATGTCATAACGGCAGGCATAGACGCTCTTGCCGTTCATGATGGAGTCGGGACGGGCGAAGTAGACCTGCTCAAAGATGCAGTTTGCGGGCTCTTCGGCTGCAGGCACGCCCTGCTCGGATACCAGACCCTCGGCGCTGATGCGCAAGATCTCGCCGGGACGGACGTCACGGACGTACTCGGCGCCCACGATGTCGAGTGCGCAGGTCTCGGAAGCAACGACCCAGCCGCCGGCGCGCGTGACATGGACGGCGGAGTCGACCGTCGTGGCGCCGTCTTGCGAGGGCAGCTGCGAAACGGATGCGGCATCGGCCTGGTCCAAACCCTCGTCCACCAGCTTGCCCAGCACGAGCGGGCGAATGCCGTGCGGATCGCGGAATGCGTAGAGCGCCTGTTCGTTGATGAGCGTCATGGCGTAGCCGCCGCGCACGAGCTCCATGGTCTTGCGAATGCCCTCGCGCAGATGGCCTGTACGCTGAGTAAAGTAGCCGATAAGCTTAGTCGCGACCTCGGAATCCGAATTGGAGAGGAACGGCACGCCCAGCTCGATCAGCTGGCGGCGCAGCTCGTCGGTGTTGACCAGAGTGCCGTTGTGAGCAAGCGCGATAATGACGCTGTTGATGGTAGAAAGATGCGGCTGCGAGGCTTCCCAGCTCTTGGCACCGGCGGTGCCATAGCGCACGTGGCCCACGGCCAGCTGGCCGGAAAGCGTCGACAGGTCGGCGTTGGAGAACACGCGATCGAGCAGCCCCAGGTCTTTGCGAACCATAACCGTGCCGCCATCACCCACGGCGATTCCCGCCGATTCCTGGCCGCGATGCTGTAGCGCGCGCAGACCAAAGTACGTCAGTCGAGCCACATCGCGATCGGGTGCCCACACACCAAAAATGCCGCATTCCTCATGCAGCTGGTCGGAGTCCGGATCATACGTCGACATGGTCTTCACCTGTCCCGCGGCACGCTCGGCCGCGCGGATGGTTTCTTGAGACATGGCATCCCCTCAGAGCCTCGTTATTTGGCGTTACCTGCCCTATTATACGCACGGCAAGACAAGCACTCCCGCGCATGAACAGCGCTTTTTAAAAGCCCACCGAGCTTATAATCCGTTTTGCAGCCAAACATTTTATTGGGCAACCGCCTCGGGGCCGACGATCCCGCATACTTCCGTTGCGACGCGTCTCGCCCGCCGTTGGGGCTTGCATTGTTGCAATTGGGACGTTCGTCCTGTCTTTTGGCAGGTCGGCGGCGTATCCTTGTACCTACAGCAAAACGAGAAAGGTTATGTATGGATCGAAACGAACTCGACCCCAGCGTCCCCAGCGCCACGGAGGTCAAGAAGATCCCCCTCATCATTAAGGTATACGCCGTCCTGTGCATCCTGTCCGGCGTGGGCACGCTCCCTTCGGTCGGCGCCTTTATGTGGCAGGTCATCACCGCGCTCATCAACGGCAACGCCGCCGCCAAGCTCGGCGACAACACGCTCGTCGCGGTCGGACTGATTGTCGCCGGCATCATGCTCTCGGCTGCCAGTGCCGTCATCTTGATCATCTTTGGCCTTGACCTCATCAAGAACCAGCGCCGCAATGCCGCCCGTCTGTCCTATATCCTTATCGCGTTTACCGTCGTCGAGCTTTTGGTTGACGTGATGCTCCAGGGCATCGGGCCCTTCTTGCTGCGCCCTGCCATCCAGCTCGGCATCCTCGTCGCGCTTTCGGCCACCGTCGACCCCACGCTGCGCCAGGAGCGCGAGCTGCAGCGCCGCCTGCAGGAGATGCTCGACCGCGACGCCGCCGCCGAGGGCATGCTCGGGCGCGATGAAACCGGCGAAGGCTACATCAAGCTCAACTACTTCAACCTGTTCTGGGTATTCTTTGTCTGCTGCATACTCGGCCTGGTCCTGGAGGATATCTGGCATATGACCGTCAACGATCCGGGTGTCTACCAGGACCGCGCCGGTATGCTGTTTGGCCCCTTCAGCCCCATCTACGGCTTTGGTGCCGTGCTCATGACCATGGTGCTCAACCGCTTCTATAAAAAGAACCCCATCATCATTTTCCTGGTGAGCGCCCTGCTCGGCGCCAGCTTTGAGGTGTTCGTGGGCTGGTTTATGCAGACCGCGTTTGGCGTGGTCTCGTGGAGCTACTCGCACATAACGCTGTTCGGTATGCCCGACCCGCTCGTGGTCCTCACGGGCGGACGCACCTGCACGGGCTTCGCCTGTCTGTGGGGCCTGGGCGGCCTCATCTGGATCAAGCTGCTGCTGCCGAGGCTGCTCAAGCTCATCAACATGATTCCGTGGAAGAGCCGCTACTCGGCTACCGTCATCTTCACCATCATTATGCTGGTCGATGGCGTTATGACGCTGCAGTCGCTCGATTATTGGTATCAGCGCGTCAACGGCACGGAACCGGATATTCCCGTTGCGCAGTTCTACGGCAAGTATTTCGATAATGACTTTATGGAGAATCGCTTCCAGAGCATGACCATGAGCCCCAAGGATGCGACGCGCGTGTAGCGCCAACCGCGCCCAAAACGCAAAATGCCCGCCGGTATCACACGTACCGGCGGGCATTTTTATAAACGAGTCTTCTATCGACGCAAGCCTCTACGCCTCGCGCTCGACCTCACTCACGCATTCGTTCTTGATGGTGCCAACGAGCGCCTGCAGCGCATCGACCACATGCGGGCGAATGTCCCCGCCGATGAGCACGAGCATGATGTCGTCACCTACGGCAAGCTCACCGCTTGCCAGCCACACGCGCACATAGCCGATACCCGGCATCGCGCGCGTCGCCTCGATGGCGGCCTGTACCTTGCTGGCGTCGTAGCCAAACACCATGCCGCCCACCTTGTGGCCCGGCGCCACGCCATCGGTCTCGACACCGCGTGCCTCGGCCTTGGGCGTCGCGCGCACCACACCGTTATGTGTCAGATACATACCGCACGCAGGTGCCGACGAATCGGCCTTGGCCTCGCGCAGCCAAGCATCAACCGAAGGCATCGTTTTGCCATTCTCGAGCATCATTTCTCCCTTACCGTCGTCGAGTAGCCAATTTGGAACGGGGCTTTTTAGCTACTCTCGAACAACTTATTCCTCGACCGGCGTGAGCACCATGACAGCACGCGTGTTGCTCAGCGATAACGAACGACAGGTCACAAGCGTTACGACCTTGGTTGCCGAAGCAGCACGATCGGTGGCATCGCTCGCCACGGCAGAGGCACCGTCGAGCATCTCGGACAGGTAGTTCTTGAGCCCGTCGTCGCCCTCAAAATTGCGCGTGCGCGCCTTGGCATACGTGTCCTCGACAACTTTGGTCGCCAGTGGTCGCAGCTTATACGTAGCATCCCGTGTGATGTAATACACAAACTCAATGCTGTCGAACGTCGCCTGATCAGTGGTGTCCGAAATCACGTTGAACATCGACCCGTCGTTCATATGGTGTCCGTAGATCGTAGTCTGCTGATCCACCATGCCGGGCGCAGCGTCCTCGTAATCCAAGAAGATGGCACCCGATGCGTTGGACGTGCCATCGAACAACGTGTTGAGGTACTTGGAATTATCAGTAGCCTGCACTACGGGATAGTTAATGTTGGTGCCCGGTGCGTAAATCCAACCGACGACCTCGGGATTTGTCTGGGCAAGAGCATTGAAATCGATAATCGGCACGCCGCTGGCGTCCTTAGCGGGCGCATATTGCTTTTCGATCTTTTGGTACGACTCGCTCGCCTGCTTGTAACCGATCTGCGCATTGATAAAGATGGCAGCGGCGGCAACAATCAGGCCGATGCCGATGATGATGAGCAGAATGGGAATAATGGAGCGGCGCTTTTTGCGCGGCGGCTCGGTGTAATCCGACGGCACGGCATGCGATGAAGACCGGGGCGGTTTCTTAGCGGTGCTATAAGACGAAGGACGATATGCGGCCGGCGCGTCATGTCGACGATGCGTCGCCGGTGTCACGGGACGCGACGCGCGCTGCTGCTGAGGAGAGGATGTCCGACCCTGCTGTGCCGCACGGGCAGCACCCGGCTTCGACGGATCGGGAATCTGAGAAGCCTTGAATCGTTTTCCCTGATAGTCGGACATGGCTCTCCTTATACTGCGGTGAAACGGCGGAACGCCTAGGCGTCGGCCATCTCCTGCTTCATCTTCTCGATAACCTTGCGGTACTCGGGGTCGCATGCACCCAGAATCTGCGTGGCGTAAATGGCGGCGTTCTTGGCACCGTTGATGGCAACGCAGGCCACGGGCACACCCGAAGGCATCTGCACCATCGACAGCAGCGAATCCATGCCGCCCAGGTCACTCGTCTTCATAGGCACGCCGATGACCGGCAGCGGCGTAAAGGCAGCCACGACACCACCCAGGTGAGCGGCCTTGCCGGCGGCGGCGATAATCACTTTGATACCGCGATCGGCGGCAGTCGAAGCCCACTCGTGGACCTTCGCCGGTGTGCGGTGTGCGCTCGCAATGACGAGCTCATAGGGCACACCGAGCGCCTCGAGCTCGGCGGTGCAGCCTTCCATAACGCCCAGATCGGACTTGGAGCCCATGATGATCCCGACAACCGGCTTCTGATCTGCCATAAACAAAGACCTCCTGTTGAGAGCGGTGACGCGGCCAATCCGCGACCCTTAACTACTGAGAGTAGTATAGCTGCTCCCGTCCCTGCGGTCTGCGTGGTGCTTTGCGGGCGGGCCAGGCTTTATCTTCACTCCGGTTGCTTTGCAAAGTCGTTCAGATAAAGCCTGTCCCGCCCGCAAAGCACCCCTCGACCTACCGGGGATTGCTATGACGTACGTTGGCTGATTTGATTTGAAA
>ENA-OPAO01000369-OPAO01000369.1-human-gut-metagenome-genome-assembly--contig:-NODE-369-length-39574-cov-5.825173_pt1 | contig 39574 bp, 39 predicted proteins | sample MGYA00241054_ERZ501424 | MGnify/ENA primary metagenome ERZ501424 (study PRJEB25962, sample SAMEA2042623) | human gut metagenome | biome: human gut; feature: human-associated habitat; material: faeces...
TCCATCACATAACGCTAATGGCATTAAAGTAAAATTTTTCAAAAAAGAACCTGAAATCAAAATCGGCGCTGCTTTGCAAATTTTTCTGGAGAAAGAGAATGTCCCCCTTCTTCCGTCGCATCAAGAAAACTTATATTTATACCTGTTATTTATTGGCAAGCCCCCGCATAAGTTTCTTCCGGCAATGAAAGAACGCCGGAAGCAGGAAACAATCCGCAAACAGCCATGCCAGCGGACTGGCAAAACATGCAGCCGTAAATCCGAAGATCGGTACAAAGATCAGACCGATCAATGCGCGGGCAATCATCTCAAATACACCGGCAAATACAGCAAAGCCGGAAAAGCCCATTCCCTGGATAAGAAAACGAACAATATTGACCAGCGACAGAAGCATATAAAAGCAGGTGTTGGTGATCAGAAATTGTCTGGCCTGTGCGACAACCTGTGTGATATTGGCACTGTCCGAAGGATCTATAAACAGATAGATCAGTGGACGTGCAAGGAAAATGATGACAACAAGGATCGCTGCGGAGTAAACTGCGGCAAGAATGATGGCAGATTTCATACCGCTTGCCAGACGATCGTATTTTCCGGCGCCAACGTTCTGTCCGCCGTAAGTTGCCATCGTAGAACCGAGTGCGTCAAATGGGCATACCATAAACATCGAAATACGGCTGCCGGCCGTCATGGCTGCCACGGCGCCTGAACCTAAGGTGTTGACAGCAGTCTGCAGAATGACGCTTCCGATGGCGGTAATGGAATACTGCAGACCCATAGGAAGTCCCATAATCAGAAGATTTCTTACATAGGAAGCATCCAGTACCCAGTCGGAGCGCTTCAGGTGCAGAATGTCAAATTTTCGGATGATCACGAAAAGACACAGCACACCGGAAACCGCCTGCGATAAAACGGTAGCAAATGCGGCACCAAAAACTCCCCAGTGCAGACAGATGATAAAGAACAGATCCAGTCCGATATTTAAGACAGCCGCAACGATCAGAAAAATGACCGGCGTGATGGAGTCCCCCAGAGAACGCAGGTAGGAGGAGAGTATATTATAAAGGATGGTGGCTGGTATGCCGGCAAAAATAACAACAATATAATTGTAGGACAGGTCGATAATATCGGAAGGTGTCTGCATCAGCACCAGAATCTGCCGACAGAAAATGACGGTCAGTGCCGTGAGAACACCGCCGATGAGAACCGACAGAATGGCGGAATTACCGACATATTTGCGCACGCCGTCATAGTCGCGCGCACCGAACCGCTGGGCAACCGGCAGACCGAAACCGTTGCAGATTCCCTGACAGAATCCTATGATCAGAAAATTGATACTTCCGGTTGCCCCAACTGCAGCAAGTGCCGTCACGCCGAGATAGCGGCCGACGATGATGGTGTCCATGAGACTGTAAAACTGTTGAAACAGCATACCGAACAGAAGCGGTACGGCGAAACCGAGAATCAGTTTCATAGGGGAACCGCTGGTCAATTCTTTTGTTGTACTTCTTGCCATAATGATTTACTCCTTTTATATTTTAAACAAAACTGCAAATGCTAGGATATTTTATCACGATTGTGTAAAACTGCAAGAGGAAAAAATGCTGAAATTTCATTTTTTTTGCGTTTTTTTTGCCGCGTCAATTCTTTACATTTGAGGAAGAATGCGGTAGAGTGGTAAGTGACTGTAATATTGTACATATAAAGGAGATTAAAGTTGAAAAACTGGGAAAAAAATATACGTAAGGTTGTTCCCTATACACCGGGAGAGCAGCCAAAGAAATCACAGATCATCAAGTTAAATACCAATGAAAATCCATATCCGCCGGCACCGGGGGTAAAGGAAGCATTGGCACATTTTCATACGGATGATCTGCGGCTGTATCCGGATCCGGTTGTGACAAATCTGGTGGATGGGATTGCACAATTCTATCAGGTAGACCCTTGGCAGGTCTTTGTCGGTGTCGGGTCGGATGATGTGCTTGCAATGCTGTTTATGACCTTCTTTAATTCAAAGAAGCCGATTCTGTTTCCGGATATTACCTATTCCTTTTATGACGTGTGGGCAGAAATGCTTCGCATTCCGTATACACAGATTCCGCTGGATGATGCATTCCGCCTGAATCCTTCAGACTATAAATGTGAAAATGGTGGAATTGTATTCCCAAATCCGAATGCGCCGACCGGGGAACTTCTTCCGGTATCTGCCATCGAGGAGATCATTCAGGCAAATCCGGATGTGATTGTGATCGTGGATGAGGCATATATTGACTTTGGAGGAGAGAGTGCCCTGCCTCTGATTGATAAATACGATAATGTAATTGTGGTACAGACATTTTCCAAGTCACGTTCTCTGGCGGGGTCGAGGATTGGCTTTGCCATCAGTAATCCGACACTGATTAAATATTTAAATGATGTGAAGTATTCCTTCAATTCATACACGATGGATCGTATCACCATTGCTTTGGGAACGGCATCTATCCGTGACCGGGCATATTTTGAGCAGACGACAGAGAAAATCATAAAGACAAGAGAGTGGACCAAAGAGCAGCTTCGGGCACTCGGGTTCGTATTTGGTGATTCCAAAAGCAACTTTATTTTTGCCATGCATCCGGATGTTTCCGGTGTGGAACTGTTTGAAGCACTGAAGAAAAATGATATTTATGTGCGGCATTTTGGCAAGCCGGCACGGATCAACGAATATCTGCGTATCACAATCGGTACGGATGAGCAGATGCATAAACTGATCGATTTTCTGAAAAAATATTTAAATAAATAAAGCGAGGATTTTTTATGTTGACAAAATACTTGTGGGTATTTTTTGTTTCCATGGTACCACTGGTGGAACTGCGCGGTTCCATTATTATTTCGCAGGGACTGCAGCTGCCGGTACTTTCTTCTTATATTGTGGCAATTATCGGAAATATGCTGCCGGTGCCGGTGATTTATCTGTTTGCACGGAAAGTTCTGGTATGGGGAGCGGATAAACCGGTGATTGGAAAGTTTTTTTCCTGGTGTCTGGAGAAGGGAGAAAAGGGCGGAAAGAAATTACAGGAAAAAGCAGGCCGGGGGCTGTTTATCGCACTGCTCCTGTTTGTAGGAATTCCGCTTCCGGGAACCGGTGCATGGACAGGAACACTGGCGGCCAGTATTCTGGACATGGATTTTAAATCAACAATTATCGCCGTCATGCTCGGGGTTCTGCTTGCAGGAATTATTATGATGGTGCTCAGTGTGGCAGGATTCGGCATGTTTTTGAAATAACCAAGGAAGTAATTAATCAATGAAAGACAAGAAAAAAACCAAGACGATTCCGCGTCAGGTGCGCTGGGATAAGCTTGATAATACAGCACATCTTTTCCCGTCCATTGCGGGGGAGAGTATGACAAACGTGTACCGGATCAGTGTGACCTTAAAAGAAGAGGTTCAGGTGGAATTTCTGCAGCAGGCGCTGGACATGATTCTGCCGAAATTCGATGGGTTTAATCTTCGGATGCGCACAGGCGTATTCTGGTATTATTTTGAAGAGAACGGAAAAAAGGCGCCGAAAGTCACGGAAGAGGCGATGTTTCCATGCCGGTTTATCCGGCAGAACAAAAACCGCAATTATCTGTTCCGTGTGACCTATTATAAGTCAAGAATCAATCTCGAAGTGTTTCATGTACTGACCGATGGCATGGGAGGCATTAATTTCCTCCGGGAGCTGACGTATCAGTATCTGCGTCTGGTGCATCCGGAACTGGCGGAAAAAGAAGGAAACAAACTGAGCGGAGATACCTCTCTCAGCAGGGAGGACAGCTTTGTCCGCAATTACCGCAGCAGCAAGCCAAGCGGATTTAATAAAGAAAAAGCATATCTGATCAAAGAAGATAAACTTCCGGCCGGAGAATTTGGTGTCATGCATGGGCGGATGCCGGTCTCACAGCTGAAAAAGGTAGCACATGGCTATCATGCATCTTTGAATGAATATTTTATTGCAGTCTTTGTATGGAGTGTGTATAAAGAACTGTTACACGGGATGCCGGGGAAAAAACCGATCCGAATCGCAGTGCCAGTCAATCTGCGGCCGTATTTTGATTCGGATACGACAAAAAACTTTTTTGTTATGGTATCTGCAGAATTCCGTCCACAGAAAGAGTCCTACACGTTTGAGGAAGTACTTGCATGCATACAAAGCAGCCTGCACTCCCAGATCAATAAGGAACATTTAGAGGATCTGTTTTCTTACAGTGTATCCAATCAGAGGAACCTGCTTATGCGTCCGGTGCCGCTATTTTTGAAAAATATTGCCATGCGTATCGTATATGAAAAATCCGCAGTGGCAAATACGACAACGATCACAAACATCGGTAATATCAAGATCAAAGATATTTACCAGCCCTATATAGAAGGTTTTTCGGCTTTTATAGCCATGTCAAAAGGGCAGTATCTGAAAGGAACGATCTGTTCTTACCAGGATACGCTGGTATTTACATTCAGTTCCATCTTTTCCGAGGCTCTGGTACAGAAGGCATTTTTCCGCAAGATTGCGGCGGATGGTGTGGATGTGGAGATTGAGACGAACGGAGTATATTATGAATAAATGCAAAAAATGTAATGTTGTCATATTGGACGATACGGACCGCTGTCCGCTCTGTAAACATGTGCTGGAGTCGGACGGGATACCGGGAGAGAGCCGGTATCCGGATGCCATTGCAACGGCGCGTAAATTCCGGTTTGTGGAGAATCTGGTACTGTTTATCTCCATTGTGGCGGAGTGTCTGCTGATTGCCATCAATTTTCAGGTGGACAGGGAAGTGGCATGGAGCCTTGTAATTGGTATCATTCTTTTATATGGAAATGTGGTGCTTCGCATGGCAATTCTGGGAAAATCCGGATATCTGGCCAAAACCGTCTGTCTGGTACTTCTTGCCATTGTAATGCTTCTTGGAATTGATTATCTGACCGGATACCGGCGCTGGTCGTTAGACTATGTGCTTCCGGGGGGAATCATTGCCATTGATCTGGCGTTGTTTATCCTGATTCTGATAAACCGGAGAAACTGGCAGAGTTATATGATGTCGGAACTGCTGACGATATTGCTGAGCATTGTACCGGTGGTATTGCTGCAGATGAGAATCATTCATTTTCCATATCTGGCATGGGGGTCCCTCGGGGTATCGGTATTTTTATTCCTTGGAACACTGATTCTTGGTGATCAGCGTGCACGAACCGAACTGAAACGGAGATTTCATATATGATAGAAAGCGAAGCGAGTGTAAAAGGACGTGTGGTGGCAGAAATGCTGTCACATTTTACCAATGATTTGAAAATCGGAAAAAAAATAAAGAGCGGAGAGCTGCGCAAGCGGATGATAGAGCCGCCATGGATTCCACCGGCAATGTTTAACCTGACAGGAATCAATATGGATCATTTTACGATGAAACTTTTGTCGTTAAAGGAAAATCCAAACACGGATTACGTGATTCTGCAGTTACACGGCGGTGGTTATACGGGAGCTGTGCGCAATGCGTATTATGTGTTTGCAGGATTATATAACGAGCTGAGCCATGGATGCAATGTGCTTACTCCGGATTATCGTGTGGCCCCGGAGAATCCATATCCGGCGGCACTTGAAGATGCATTGGCATCATACCGCTGGCTGCTTTCCAAGGGATATTATGGAGAACAGATTATCCTTGCCGGAGATTCGGCAGGCGGTGGACTGGCGATGGCACTCTGTATGTATTTGCGGGATCATAATATGCCGGTACCGGGAGGAATCATAGCCATGTCTCCGTGGACGGATCTGACGGCCAGCGGGGAGTCTTATGAGACCAATTATGAGAAAGATCCACTGTTTGGAAATACGAAGGAGAGTCTGATTTACCAGAATGATTATCCGGGGGAACATGACCGGATGGACCCGTATATTTCTCCGCTGTTTGGGGATTTCCGGGGATTTCCGCCAATGCTCATACAGGTTGGATCGATTGAGATGCTTCTGAGTGATTCGGTTTCGGTAGCGGCAAAGGCAAGGGAGCAGGGGGTAAAAGTGCGCCTGTCTGTTTATGAAGGGATGTTTCATGTGTTCCAGATGGCATATCTGAATATTCCAGAATCAAAGAAGGCATGGGCAGAAGCCGGCAAATTCATTGATGTGCTGCGCACGGACAGCAGACTGTAAAAATTATTACAAAAATGGCGCGGAATTTTTTCACATATTGCATAAACGCCTAGATACGTCTACATTTCCATGGAGTAAGCCTCCACATGATGTAGAAATGTGGGTTGACAATAACACAAGATGTAGTGTAGTCTTGTATTTGTTAATGAAAATATACAAGATATAGGGAGTAATCTCTATATCTTATATTTTGTGTAAACAATCGTTTATAAAGATAGACTTTGAGAGGAAGATGGAACATGAAAATTATTAAGAGAAGCGGAGTCGAAGTATTTTTTGATTCGAATAAGATCGTTGCGGCTGTACAGAAAGCGAATGCATCGGTAATCGATTATGAAAAACTCAGCGATGAGCAGATTCAGGAGATTGCCGATAATGTGGAAGTGGCATGTGAAAACATGAAACGATCTGCCAGCGTGGAGGAAATCCAGGATATGGTAGAGAACCAGCTGATGAACCAGCATGCATTTACGGTTGCCCGTAATTATATTACATACCGTTATAAGAGAGCGCTTGTGCGTAAATCCAATTCTACTGATGAACAGATTCTGTCCCTCTTAGAGTGTAACAATGAGGAAGTAAAACAGGAAAATTCCAATAAAAATCCTACTGTAAACAGTGTACAGAGAGATTATATGGCGGGAGAAGTCAGCAAGGATATCACGAAGAGATTCCTGTTGCCGGAAGATATTGTGGAAGCACATGAAAAAGGACTGATTCATTTCCATGATGCAGATTATTTTGCGCAGCACATGCATAACTGCTGTCTGGTGAACTTAGAGGACATGCTGCAGAATGGTACTGTAATCAGCGAGACCGGAATTGACCGTCCGAGAAGTTTTTCCACGGCCTGCAATATAGCAACACAGGCGATTGCGCAGATTGCAAGTTCGCAGTATGGAGGACAGAGTATTTCACTGTCCCATCTGGCACCGTTCGTACAGGTGAGCCGTGAAAAATTCCGGATACAGGTCCGGACAGAGTTTGAAAAGATCGGGCTGGATCTGGATGAGGAGAAAATCAATAAAGTAGCAGAGATGCGTGTAAGAGAAGAGATCAACCGTGGTGTGCAGATGATCCAGTATCAGGTGATCACGCTTATGACCACAAACGGTCAGGCTCCGTTTATCACGGTGTTTATGTATCTCGACGAAGTGCCGGAGGGACAGACCAGAGATGACCTGGCAGCGATCATTGAGGAGATGCTGCATCAGAGAATCAAGGGAGTAAAGAACGAAAAAGGAGTATTTATTACCCCGGCTTTCCCGAAACTGATTTATGTACTCGAAGAAGATAATATCCATGAGACTTCCAAGTATTTTTATCTGACACGCCTGGCTGCACAGTGTACGGCAAAGCGCATGGTTCCGGATTATATTTCCGAAAAGAAGATGAAAGAACTGAAAGTGGACAAGAACGGGGAAGGACACTGCTATCCATGTATGGGATGCCGCAGTTTTCTTACTCCGTATATTGACCCGGAAACCGGAAAACCGAAATATTACGGACGTTTTAACCAGGGAGTTGTGACGATCAATCTGGTGGATGTGGCATGTTCTTCCGGAAAAGATGAGAAAAAATTCTGGAAGATTCTCGATGAGCGTCTAAAACTGTGCTACCGGGCACTGATGTGCAGACATAAGAGACTTCTTGGCACACCGAGTGATGTGGCTCCGATTCTGTGGCAGAACGGAGCGCTTGCCCGTCTGAAAAAGGGAGAGACGATCGACAAACTTTTATTTGGCGGTTATTCCACCATCTCTTTGGGATATGCGGGATTGTGCGAGTGTACCCGTTATATGACAGGTGTTTCCCATACGGAGCCGGAGACCGGAACACCATTTGCACTGCGTGTCATGCAGCGTCTGAATGATGCCTGTGCAGAGTGGAAAGAAAAGGAAAATATGGATTTCAGTCTGTACGGTACGCCGCTGGAATCCACCACCTATAAATTTGCAAAGTGTCTGCAGAAGCGTTTTGGTATCATAGAGGGCGTAACAGATAAAAATTATATTACGAACAGTTATCATGTGCATGTGACGGAAAATATCAATGCTTTTGATAAACTGAAGTTTGAGTCACAGTTCCAGAAGCTGTCTCCGGGTGGTGCAATCAGCTATGTGGAAGTACCAAATATGCAGGATAATATTGATGCCGTGATTGCCGTCATGAAATACATTTACGATAATATTATGTACGCGGAGCTCAACACGAAGAGTGATTACTGTATGGAATGTGGCTATGACGGTGAGATCAAAATTGTTGAGGAAAAGGACAGCGGAAAACTCGTCTGGGAGTGTCCGAACTGCGGAAACCGTGATCAGGATAAGATGAGTGTTGCACGTCGTACGTGCGGGTATATCGGAACACAGTTCTGGAATCAGGGACGTACACAGGAAATCAAAGAAAGAGTATTACATTTATAAAACATGGAAGAAAACAAACGGAAACAATATGCCCATTTGTATGAACACCATGAGGTAGAAGATCCACAACCCCGGGAAGAGAAAGAAAAACCCATCGGGCCGAGTGGCAGAAACCGCCATCGGCCGATGGTGGAAAAGGTATGCAGACGCATCGCCTTTTCTTTCCTGGCCATGGCGGTTGTTCTGTTACTTGCATTGAATTATTTTCAGATCAAAGAGGCAAAAAAGGAAGCGGTTTTGGAATATATCCGCAAAGAAAAGCAGCAAATGAAAAATCGTGAGACAGAAAAGACGGACCAGCTTGCAATCTTAGACCAATATGATATATTATATAGTATGTATCCGGATCTGGTTGGATGGATCAAAGTTGACGGGACACCAATCGATTATCCGGTGATGCAGGATCATACAGGCGGGGAATATTATCTGAAACACAATTTTGAAGGAAAAGATGATAATAAAGGAAACCCGTTTGTTTCCGCAGATGCCAGCATTGATCCGATGGATCAGAATATTGTGATCTTTGGGCACAACGTAAGTGATGGAAGCCAGTTTGGAGATCTGGATGCCTATCTGGATAAGAAATTTTACAAAAAGCATCCGGTGATTACTTTTGATACGATTTATGAAACTGGACAATATCAGATTGTTGCGGTGGTAAAGACACATGTAAAGGAAAAAGACGAATCCGGATTCCGTTATTACTGGTTTCGGAATTATAAAAACCGGAAAGAGTTTCAGAATCTGCTGGATTTTGTGGAAGAGAACCGTGTGTATGATACAGGGGAGCATCTTATCTATGGAGATACCACAATTATGCTCTCTACCTGTGAATACACGGTAAACAATGGGAGACTCGTAGTCATAGCAAAAAGGATATAGGGCAGAAGATGAAAAAATTAGGGATGATGAAAACGATACTGATGATGGGATGTGCGCTGGCGTTGCTTTTTGCAGCCGTTCCGCAGCCGGTTATGGCAGCGAACAGCCAGATGAATCTGACGGTTGGAACAACCAATGATGCAAAAGCCGGGGATACGGTAACGGTACGTCTGGTCGGAAGCAATAATCCGGGACTTTCGACATTTGCAGCAAGACTGGCATATGACGATTCTGATCTGGAATATGTAGGAACCACATGGGCAAATACGATTTCTTCGGATTCGGGAAATATTGAGCTGGTTTCCCCGGTTACGGAAAATAATCAGCAGGCACTTAATCTTTCGGCAATTTTAAATAAGACTTATTCCCAGAATGAAACCATTGCCACGGTTACCTTTAAGGCGAAAAATGCATATACAACGATGCCGGTTACCCTGACAGTGCGTGAAGTGACGGATGCAAGTTACAATCCGGTTACGGTTACAACGGTTGTGGATGCTTCTGCAGGACAGACACAGAGCCAGTCACAGTCCCAGAGTCAGTCGTACAGTCAGGATGACACAGAGTATACAGATGATATAGATGATACAGACGATACGGACGATACGGACGATACCGATTCGTATGATGATACAGACGATATGCAGGATTCCCAGAGCAGCAGTGGGAATACACATAAAACTTCATCGAACAAAAAGAATAACAGTGGAAATACATCAAAAAACGGAAACCGGACAGATGCAACACCAAAAACAGGTGCGGTTGATCTGCGGATGGTATTTGGAGCAGCAGTAATTGTTTTTTTACTGGCAGCAGCAGGCTGCATCCGTTTCCTGAATAAAAAGAAAGAGTAAATTATGAATTATGCTGGAATTAAGTATTGTGACATCGCAAACGGTCTCGGCTGTCGGACGGTACTGTTTGTATCCGGATGCCGCAATGCATGTAAGGGCTGTTTTCAGCCACAGACATGGGATTTTACCTATGGAGAATGTTTCGATGAGCAGGTACAGCAAAAGGTGCTTGATTCACTGAAACCGGAGTATATAGAGGGAATGACCCTGTTGGGAGGAGAGCCGTTTGAGGAAGAAAATCAGGAGGCTCTTCTTCCTTTTATGAAAAAAGTAAAAAGTTTGTATCCGGATAAGAATGTCTGGGCATTTACCGGATATATATATGATAAAGACCTGATTTTGGGAGGCAGAAAACATACGAAAGACACGGATGACCTGCTTTCCCTGATCGATGTACTGGTGGACGGTCCATTTATTGAGGAACAGAAGGATATTACGCTCAAGTTCCGGGGATCGGTCAATCAGCGCATTCTTGACTTGAAAAAAACCATGGAAAGTGGCAAAATAGTTAAGTTGATGGAATAGTTAGGAAAACGAGGATGGATACATATGAAAAAGCATATTAATGCATTGTTGGGATTTGTCTGTTATACAATCGGTGTGATTGCAGCAGCATATTACGGGTTGTGGAAGATGCTTGTGCTGCCGCTTCATACTCTGGCAGTTTCTTTTCTGGCAGGGGACCTGAATGTCACACTGCTTGCGGTATGTGTTGTCAAAATACTTTTTTCAACAACGATGGCAGGATTGATCTGGTGCATTGGCTATATAGCCTATAATCACTTTAAAGGCACACAGGATCCGGACTGGGAAACTATGGAGAAAGAGTACATGGCAGAAAAAGAAGAGAAAGAGAGGCAGGCATCGTGATTTTACGGGTTCCGGAATATTATGAGAAATTTTCCTGCATTGCATCCCGCTGCAAGGACAGTTGCTGTGCAGGCTGGGAAATTGACATTGATGAGGATTCCTATGCATATTACAACAGTGTGGAAGGCAAATTTGGCAAAAGACTCAAAGAAAGTATGTATGAGGCCGATCCGGATGATGATGGCGGTGGATACCGTTTTAAGCTGAAAGGGAAGAAACGCTGTGCCATGCTCAATGATCATAATCTCTGTGATCTTTATACAGCACTTGGGGAAGAGGCTCTGTGTGAAGTGTGTACAGAATATCCGCGTTTTTCCCTGATTTACGGAGATGTGGAGCAGAAAGCACTGAGTCTTTCCTGCGAGGAAGTCGGACGGATTCTGTTTGAGCGGACAGAACCGGAAAAGCTGGTGGATATAGAGCTGCCCGGAAATTGCGATGACGGTGAGGACGATCCGGCATATGTTGCATTCATGGAATGGGTGCAGCAGGAGTCGGTGAATATTCTGCAGAATCGTACCCATAATATTCCGGAGCGCATGAGAGAGTTTCTGGCGTGGTGTGACCGTGTACAGACCGTGATCAATTATGCACAGGCAAAAGAGGATATGTCGGTACTGGCAGACTGGAGATACGAAGATGCCGGTCATGAACTTCGGGAGTGGGAGCAGAAAAATATTGAGGGAAAAGAGAAGCCGGTTCGTGCACTTTCTTATGAAGATTTCGAGGAACGTTTTGTGGTTTTTGCCGATATGGAAGAGCTGGATGAGGAATGGGTTCACACCAAGGAGGAATTCGAAAAGCTGTATCACGAAGATACCTATGAGGCATTTCTGACAGAATATATGCGATCATCGGATTATTCGGAACTTGGCTATGAACATCTTCTGGTTTATTTTGTGTATCGTTATCTGATGAATGCGATATATGATTATGATATTTTATCCTATGCCAAAATGATTGTGATGGCAACCCTTGTGGTAAGAGATATGGATGCGGCACGTTTTTACAGAAACGGTGGCAAATTCACAATGTCTGACCGTATTGACGTAGCGCGTATTTTCTCAAAGGAAGTGGAACATTCCGAAGGAAATGCACAGGATCTGAAAGAAATGTGTATGATGGAAGAAATTGCGAAAGTGGATGCACTTTGCAGACAGATTTAAACGTTTATAACAGAAATAAAACAGGCATCTGGCGAACCCCGGATGCCTGTTTTGTATTATGCTTTATTTGTCTAACAGATCGGTATAGAAATCTGCGTAATCCTTGCGGTTGTCCTTGCAAAAATCAATGGCAGCAGATGGATGCTGGGTCAGACGTCCGGTCAGCAGATACGGAATATCATATCCCCATACGGCACCGGTTTCTTTGAGCGGCAGCATATAGTCTTCTAAGAACCGGAGTACCGGGAATACATTGTATTTCGGATTTTTCAGAAAACTCAGAAGCAGTTCCATGGCACAGTTTCCGGCACCCCGTCCCATGGACATCATGGTAGCATCTAAAAGACTGACACCGTGGGAGAGTGCTTCGATCGTGTTGGCAAAGGCAAGCTGCTGGTTATTGTGTGCATGCATACCAATGTATTTGCCGTATTTTTCTCCAAGTTCGGTGTATTTATCTGCAATCGCACGGATCTGTTCCGGGTAAAGAGCACCGTAACTGTCCACGATATAAATGCCATCGGCGCTGCTTTGACCGACCATTTCAAGTGCCTGGTCAATATCGGATTCTTTGGCATTGGAGATTGCCATGATATTACAGGTTACCTCGTAGCCCTTTGCCTTGGCATCTTCAATCATTTCGATTGCAGCAGGCATCTGGTGCACGTAAGTTGCCACACGAACCATGTCAATTACACTGTCTTTTTTGTCAATGATATCTTTTTTGTAATCGCAGCGTCCGACATCTGCCATGACGGAAATCTTCATATCGGAGTTGTTGTCACCAACGATCTCACGGATGGATTCTTCATCACAGAACTTCCACTTGCCGAATTTATTTACGTCAAACAGCTCCTTGGAAGCTTTATAACCAAACTCCATATAGTCAACGCCGGCCTTTACATTGGTGCGGTAGAGTGCGTTGATAAAGTCATCGGAGAACATAAAGTTGTTTACGAGTCCTCCGTCACGAATGGTTGCGTCCAATACACGAATATCGGAACGTGCTGTCATTAAGTCTCCTTTTTGAGCCATTTTTGTTTCCTCCTTGTGGTTCTTTGAATCTTTTACACTTTAACGCTTTGACGCGTGTGAGTATATAATAACACAATTCGATAAAAATGCAAGCAAAAACTTTACTTTTTTCCTGTCTCCTAATATAATTAAATTGGGTGAAAGCCCGAAGGAGGATAAAATGATATACTTATTAGGAACATATGAACACGCACTGGTTGCTTTTATCGGTGTTTTATTTGCTTTTGCAGCGACCTGTATTGCAATTGCAAAATTAAACGGGTATCTGCCGAAGGACATGGGAAGACAGTATGCACATGATGGAGCTCTTTCCGCAGGAAAACCAAGAGGTGCGGGTATTATTTTTGTGTTGACTTTTGTTGTTTCCGCATTGTTGTTTGGCAAAATGAATAAGGAAATTATCATTTATCTGGTGCTGATCGTCATCGAAATGTTCACCGGATTCTTTGATGATGCTGCAGAAAAACCATGGGGAGAGTATTTAAAGGGAATTCTGGATCTGGCAGTGGCAGTCGTTGTAGCCATTTCCTATCTGCATTACAATTCTAGTGAGATCACCATTGCCATTACGGGAACGACCATCGTGATTCCACCGGTTGTATTTGCCATTCTGACCGTTATTCTGGTGTGGGTTTCCATCAATGTTACCAACTGTTCGGATGGTGTGGATGGATTGTCGGGAACACTGACCATTATCACGTTGATGAGTGTGTTTGTTCTTGATAATATTTTAAAAGTCAATGATTCTTTCAATTACTGTATTTTACTGTTTGCGGTATGTCTGCTGGGATATCTGTGGTATAACGCAACACCGAGCAAGCTTCTTATGGGAGATGCCGGATCACGTGCAATGGGTATTTTTATTGCCATTGCGGTATTGAAGATGCACAGCCCGTTTATGTATCTGCTGGTTGCTGCGGTACTTATCGCAGACGGTGGTCTTGGTCTGGTAAAGGTTTCACTGCTTCGGTTTTTAAAGATACATATTCTAAAGAATACCATCACACCGATCCACGACCATGTAAGAAAAAAGGGTGGGTGGTCCAATGCCCAGGTGGTATTTCGCTTTGCCATCATTCAGATTGTAATTTCACTTGCAGCAATTTATCTGGTTATGATTTAAGTTATAGTTATAATTGGAGGCTTTATGCGTTTTGTTTCCATTGAAGATGCCAGACCGGGAATGTGTCTTGCGTATGATTTATATGATTCCATGGGACGTACCATGGTGGGAAGCGGCTGTGAACTGACGGCTTCCTATATCGATAAACTAAACGAATACGGATTTAGCGGTATCTATATCGAGGATGAACAGTCGAAAGATATCTACATCGAAGCAACAATACCGGAAAAACTGCGCCAGGAAGGGTTTAAATGTGTGCAGGAGAATGATATTGACCGTTGTGCCGAGATTGCACAACAGATTGTGGAGAATCTTTTGTCCAGGGAAAATGTGTGTCTGGATATGACGGATCTGCGCTCATACGATGATTACACATATGCACATTCGGTGAATGTCGCTGTGCTCTGCTGTGTGATCGGTATGGGGATGGGAATGAGTGAACGCGATCTGAATTATCTGGTTACAGCGGCTCTTTTGCATGATCTGGGAAAGCTTGCCATTCCAAAGGAAATATTAAATAAACCGGGCAGGCTGACACCGGATGAATACCAGCTGATGAAGACCCATTCGACCTGTTCGTACCAGCTGCTTTCGAAGCGCTGGAATATTTCGGCGCATATCAAGCAGACGGTATTGCTTCATCATGAAAACGTAGATGGGAGCGGATATCCGCAGGGGCTGATGGGAGATGAGCAGTCTCTTTCCGTAAGGATTCTGCATGTGGCGGATGTATACGACGCACTGACATCGAGACGTCCGTATAAGAAACCATATTCCCCTTATGAGGCGGTAGAGTATCTCATGGGAGCCTGTGGCATCATGTTTGACAAAAATGTTGTGGAAGTGTTTATGGAGCGGGTTCCGCTGTTTCCGAGAGGGACGGAGGTAAATCTGTCGGATGGACGTAAGGGCCTGATCTATGAAAACAAAGGACCGCATAATCTGCGACCGATTCTGAATATGCCGGATGGGACCAAACTGGATCTGATGGAAAATAAAAACCTTAATGTTACGATTCTTCCACCGGAATATCTCGATACGGTTTCTCCGGATTCGGAAGAGCCGGAAAGAAAGAAGATGGTTCAGGAAGCTGCCAGAAAAAAAATCATGATCGTAGATAATATGAAGACCAATCTGGATGCCATGCGTGGAATTCTCGAGGATGAGTATATCGTCATTCTCTGTAAATGCGGAAAACAGGCATTGCATTATCTGGAACACAATGAGTTTCCGGATCTGATCATTATGGATGTTGATATGCCGGAAATGAACGGAATCGAGACTACCATGAGAGCAAACAAGCTCACAGGGGGCAGGATACCGGTTCTGTTTGTCACGGCCATGTGTGATGCGCATACGGTAATGACCTGTCGGAGACTGCATGCGGCAGGATATATTGTGCGGCCATATAAAGCCATTTATATCAAATCCGAAGTAGAGCGGATATTTAGTGGTTGGAGGTAAAACGGATATGGGACTGGTTTTCCATCTGATCTGTCTTTTTTTTACACTGTTTGTATTACAAAGTTATGTCAGCAGCGGGTTTCACGCAAGGGAACACCGGCTGCTGCCGTTGGTTTTAGGGCTGATTGCATTGAACAGTTTTTATCGCATTACCTATTATGTTACGGGAGAGGCAAAGACACTTCGTATACTGACAGATTTACTGGCCATTCACATGCTGTATCTTATGATTCATTATGTGGGTGATTTTATGAAATTCCAGCTGAAACTCAGGACGGAAGTGATTTTGTTCTGCAGTCTGGTGCTGTTTAATTCCATGTTGATTATACGTGCTGCGCAGCACGAGACGTATCAGGATGCGTTTCGGATTGCGCTGCTTTGTTATACGGGAATTCTTCTGGGGCTGGCTACTTATGTGAGAGTGAAAAGCGAGGTTTCTGTCTGGGAGGGACATGTAAATGATATGTTGTATCTTGGCATGGCACTTCCGGGAGTTGCAATGTTGTTTCGCGCAGTTACGCCGAAAGCGGAAGAATTTCTGGTGCCGGGAGCTTTTGAAATTTCCTGTCTGATTGTCTTTTATCTGATGATGACGGGAAGATTATCCAATGTGACGAACATTATCCGGGAAAACTTTTATAATATCAGTGATATCCCTACGTTTTTGTTTGACAACAGAATGCGTTACCGGGATGCCAATGCCAGTGCCAGACGATGGTTTCCGGAAATTGTCGGGGAACTGACGGACGATCCGCTGGAGTACTTTTTTTATACCAAAATGATGCATTACCGCCGGAAGAAAAAGAAAGGCTTCCCGTGGTAAGGGAAGCCTATGAAAATCTGGATTATGAAATCGGAAGCAAAGCCTGTATGTTTTAGACGCGGCGGCGCAATAACGCATAAAATTTTTCAATATGGAAAGGTTTTCCCTGAACCGCCTGGACTTTCAGGCGGTTTTCTTCATTGAAACCTACCAGAATGTTGTGATTGGCTTCTGCCAGGTAATCCATAATACCGTCAATATCGGATTTGGTATTTTTCGGACAGTTTACATACATATGTTTGTTTGCGGTAATATGCATGGTATAAGAGATGCTGAAATGATACCAGAGCATTTTGTGGAGCGTCGAATGTTTATAGATCCACAGAATCTCCTGAATAGGCACAATGGCATTTCCATATGGTGATGTCATGATAAAATAATGTTCGGTGATAAACATATCCTCCGTTGCCAGCTGTGGAAGTGTTGCAAGCTCTTCCTCGGCCTCGGCGAGAATCTGCCCCGGATGTCCGAAGACGATCAGGTTCTGGCACGGTGGGGAAAGCACCGGGAACCGGATATAGACCATACAGACAAAAAGATACAGGACGGTATAAATCATGGAACCGAAATACGTGAAGAATAAAATGCGCGTCGTGGTTAAATGATAGTCAGGCTCACTGAAATAATACGAAGACAGCTGATTGCGGATACCGGTTTCGGTCCAGTTCAGGTCAGAGGAAAGCTGGGACAAAAGTGCCAGATAAGATTCTTTTCCTTTGACGATCCGGCCGGTGACGGTCAGACGGTCGATCGTAGGGAGTCCTTCCTCACATGTATGCGGGGTAAGGAGAATGATGCTGCAATTATTTTTCTGTGTGGTGTAATAATAATATCCGCGGGTCTGTCCATAGGTTTCACAGGTATATCCGCTGAATTTCAGATCCGTGAAGGTCATGCGCACATAACGGTGATGGTCCTTGTATGCATCCGCAATTTTGGTATTGTCGGAAAGCTGTGCAGGCCGCAGCATGGCACCCAGTGGAAATACGATCCAGAGAACTGCAAGCAAAACCAGATATATCATTGGAGAAAAAAGTCTTCTGCGATAGAAGGCCTGAATATTTTTGGAAATATAATGTTCGTAGTTGTCAGGCATGGAAAATCCTTTCTGTATTTCAACTTATGCATTCAGTATAAAGGTTTCGGGAAGAATAATCAACCTTGCTTTTGCCATAAAAACTTGCTAAACTATGATACAAAGCAGGAGGAAAAGAATGGACGCGTATACGAGTTTTGCGCAGGTTTACGACCTGTTTATGGATAATGTGCCCTATGATGAATGGTGTGCATATATTTGTGAGACATTAAAAAAGCATGGAATTGCAGACGGACCGGTGCTGGATCTGGGATGCGGAACCGGAGAACTGACCCGGAGACTGGCTGCCTGTGGGTATGATATGACCGGTGTGGATGTTTCTGTGGATATGCTGCAGAAAGCCATGGAAAAGCAGACAGATCCGCCGATTCTTTATCTGCTGCAGGAGATGCAGACACTCGAACTGGATGGATGTGTGCGGGCAGTCTGCTGTACCTGTGACTGTGTCAATTATGTGCTTGAGCCACAGGAACTTTCCGATGCATTCCGGCGGGTTGCCGCCTGTCTGGAAAGCGGTGGAGTATTTATCTTTGATATGAATACCGCCTATAAATACGAACAGCTTCTTGGAGATCACACATTTGCGGAGAGCAGGCAGGAAGGAAGTTTTATCTGGGAAAATTATTATGACGAAGAGACCAGAATCAATGAATATGACCTGACACTGTTTATCCCGGAAGCGGGAGAGCTGTACCGCCGATATGCGGAAACACACTATCAGAGAAATTATAAGGTGGAACAGATAGTGGATTTTCTGCAGCAGGCGGGACTGGTCTGTGAAGGAATGTATGATGATTACACCGACGCCGGGGTCAAAGCCGACAGTGAGCGTATCACATTTGTTACAAGAAAAGAATAAAGGAGAAATGATACATGGCAGATTATATTGTTAGAGCAACCGCAGCAGGTGCCGCAATCCGGGCATTTGCAATTACATCGAGGGATCTGGTGGAGACCGCCAGACAGGATCACAATACGTCCCCGATCATGACGGCAGCCCTGGGACGTCTGTTGTCCGGCGGTGCGATGATGGGAACAATGTTAAAAGGGGAAAAGGATCTTCTGACCCTGCAGATTCAGTGCAGCGGTCCGGCCAGGGGACTTACCGTTACTGCGGACGCCAATGGACATGTCAAGGGATTTGTCAATAATCCGATTGTGGAACTTCCGCCAAACAAAGACGGACATTTAAATGTAGGGGGCGCGCTGGATCTCGGTATTTTGAGCGTCATCAAAGATATGGGACTAAAAGAGCCATATGTGGGACAGTGTCAGCTGCAGACAGGAGAGATTGCAGAAGATTTAACCTATTATTTTGCAACTTCCGAGCAGATTCCGTCTGCGGTAGGATTGGGTGTGCTGATGAACAAAAACAACACGGTGCGTCAGGCCGGCGGATTTATTATTCAGCTTATGCCGTTTACGAGTGACGAGATCATTGAAAAACTGGAAAAGCGTATTGCAGAGATCGATTCTGTGACTATGATGCTGGAGCGAGGATTGACACCGGAAGGAATTCTCGAAGAAATTCTCGGAGATTTCGGCTTGGAAATCACCGACAAAATTCCGGCAGCATTTGTCTGTGACTGTTCCAAGGAGCGGGTATCCCGCGCACTTTCGACGCTCAGCAAAAAAGATCTCGATGACATCATCAATGATGGGGAGAGCATCGAGGTAAAGTGTCAGTTCTGTAATAAGGCATATGAATTTTCCGTAGAGGAATTAAAGGAGTTGAGAAAGTGAGACAGGGATTTGTAAAAGCAGCTGCAGTCACACCGAAAATTAAAGTGGCAGATACAAAATACAATGCAGAACTGATTCTGGATATGATGAAAGAAAGTACCCGGCAGGGAGCAAAGATTGTAGTTTTTCCGGAACTTTGTCTGACCGGCTATACCTGTCAGGATCTGTTTTTGCAGGAACGTCTGCTGCAGGGCGCAAAGGATGCGCTGATGAAATTAGTAAAAGAGAGTGCTTCACTGGACGCCATTTTTTTCGTGGGACTTCCCTTTGAAATCCTTGGAAAATTATACAATGTGGCGGCAGTGTTTTCCCATGGAGAAGTGCTTGGACTTGTACCGAAGAGTTATCTGCCGAATTACAATGAATTTTATGAGGCGAGACATTTCGTATCCGGAGCAGAGCTTGCGACAGAGGTGGTTCTGCCGGACGGAAGCAGTGTTCCTGCGGACCGGGATCTGCTTTTTGTCTGTGAGCAGATGCCGAAACTCAGAATCGGTGTGGAACTGTGTGAGGATCTGTGGACACCGAATCCGCCGAGTATCTCCCATGCACTGGCGGGGGCGTCTGTTCTGGTGAATTTGTCGGCTTCGAATGAACTGACCGGCAAAGACAGTTACCGCAGGGAACTGGTAAGTGGCCAGTCTGCACGTCTTCTTGCGGCATATATTTATGCGTCAGCGGGAGAGGGAGAGTCTACACAGGATCTGGTGTTCTCTGGGCACAACATCATTGCGGAAAACGGACAGATTCTTGCGGAATCCAAGCGTTTTGGACATGGCATCCTGTATTCGGAGATTGATGTGGAACGTCTCTGTGCACAGCGCCGCAGAATGACAACTTTTGTCACTGAGGATCAGACACATACCGAGATTCTGTTCTCTTTAAAAATAGAAGAAACAAAACTGACGCGGTTTATTGATCCGGCACCGTTTGTGCCAACAGACAGACAGAACAGGGAAAAGCGTTGTGATGAAATTCTGATGATTCAGGCAATGGGACTAAAAAAACGTCTGGAACATACCGGAGCCAATGCTGTGGTAGGTATTTCCGGAGGACTGGATTCGACGCTGGCACTGCTGGTGACCGTGCGTGCCTTTGATCTGTGCGGGCGGGATCATAAGGGAATTACGGCCGTCACCATGCCGGGATTCGGGACAACCGACCGCACATATGACAATGCTGTCAAACTGATTCAAAGCCTTGGGGCAGAATTTGTGGAAGTGGATATCTGTCAGTCGGTAAATGTGCATTTTTCGGATATCGGACAGGACCCTTCGGTGCATGATGTGACATATGAAAATTCCCAGGCGCGGGAACGCACGCAGATTCTGATGGACATTGCGAACAAAAAGAATGCGCTTGTGATCGGAACCGGAGATCTGTCGGAACTTGCACTGGGGTGGGCAACGTACAACGGAGATCATATGTCCATGTATGCCGTGAATGCTTCTGTGCCAAAGACGCTGGTCCGGCATCTGGTGCGTTATTATGCGGATACCTGTGAGGACAAGCAGCTTTCCGATACACTGTATGATGTATTGGATACACCTGTTTCTCCGGAGCTTCTGCCGCCGGAAGACGGAAAAATTTCACAGAAGACCGAGGATCTGGTAGGTCCGTATGAACTGCATGATTTCTTCCTGTATTATATGTTGCGTCAGGGATTTTCCCCTGCAAAAATTTATCGTCTGGCAAAAATTGCATTTGCGGGAACTTATGAAGATGCATTTATTTTAAAATGGCTGAAAACGTTCTGCCGCAGATTTTTTGCGCAGCAGTTTAAACGTTCCTGCCTTCCGGACGGCCCGAAAGTCGGATCTGTTGCTGTTTCCCCGAGAGGAGATCTGCGTATGCCGAGTGATGCGTGTGCAACATTGTGGATGGAGGAACTGAATACGCTTTCTTAGAAAAATACATTTTTTATTCGAATCTTAACCGCCATTATGCTATAATGAAACATATGGATGCAAGAGATAAGGAGAAAGAAGATTCGGATGAAAAAAACATTGTATATCATAAGAGATATAGCCATTACCGTCGGGATTCAGCTGGTGTGTTTTATGGTCTGTTTGTGGATACAAAACAGTACTGTGGAAAATGCGCTGATCCCGGCAGTATCTATTTTTGGAGTCTTTCTGACTTCTGTGATCACACCGGGGTATCTGTATGGTGTGGCAGCTGCAATTCTCAGCGTTCTTGAAGTGAATTTTGCTTTCACATTTCCATTTTTTCACTTTAATTTTTCCATACCGGAGAATATGGCATCGGCAGTGATCATTATACTGATGGCTTTGATTACCTGTGGGTTTACCACCAAAATAAAGTATAATAAAATTCTCGAAGCAGAGAGAGAAAAAGAAAAAATCCGTGCAGACATATTCCGTGCGGTTTCCCATGATCTTCGGACTCCGCTTACCACGATCTATGGCTCCAGCTCGGCGCTGCTTGATCCGGATAATGATTTTACGAAGGAACAGCGGACAAAGATGCTGCAGGACATCCAGCAGGATGCACAGTGGCTTTTCCGGATGGTTGAGAACCTGCTTTCGATCACAAAACTTGACAGTGGAAAAGTAAAAATCATTAAGACACCTACGGTTTTGGATGAGCTGATTGATTCGGTGATTTTAAAGTTTCATAAAAGATATCCGGATCAGGAGGTTGAAATTGATATTCCAGATGAATTTGTGGTAATTCCCATGGATGCAATCCTGATCCAGCAGGTGTTGATCAATATTTTAGAAAACGCGGTGCAGCATGCAAAGGGAATGGTGCACCTGGGACTGAAGGTATTTCTTGTGGCGGACAAAGCCGTATTTGAAGTACAGGATGATGGATGTGGAATTCCGGAAGAAAAATTAAAATCTGTTTTTTACGGGAGTCATGAGGCATATGAGGTATCTTCCGATTGCAAACGGAGCAATGCAGGAATAGGACTGGCAGTGTGCGCAACAATTATCAAAGCGCACGGTGGAAAGATCAAGGCAGAAAATAAGAAAAATGGAGGTGCACTTTTCCGGTTTTATCTGGATATGGAGGAGAAGGAACAGGCATGAACGGAAATAAATATAAGATTTTAATTATTGAGGATGATGAACATATTAACAATCTGGTGGCTACACTTCTGGAGGCAAACGGATATCAGACATTATCGGCATATTCCTGCGAAGACGGAATGATGATGTATGCTTCTCACAGACCGGATCTCGTTGTTTTAGATCTGGGACTTCCGGATCAGGACGGAATGACTTTTTTAAAGCGGTTACGGAAAGATTCCCTGACGCCGGTGATTGTGCTTTCTGCCAGGTCAGATGAAAAAGATAAAGTGGAGGCTTTGGATATGGGAGCCAATGATTATGTTACAAAACCATTTGGCTCCAATGAATTTCTTGCGCGGATACGTTCTACGCTTCGCATGACAACACATCGCATGCAAAACGGAATGTTTCCGGGTGGAAAATTTAAGGCCTCCGGTCTGACCATTGATTACGATGCAAGAAGAGTTTTCTTGCATAAAAAAGAAGTGAAGCTGACACAGACAGAGTACAATATCATTGCAGCATTGTCGGAACATGCGGGAAAGGTTATGACATACTCAGCCATTATCAAAGAGATCTGGGGGTATAACGATGAGGGCAGCATCAAAAAACTGCAGGTCAATATGGTAAATATCCGTAAGAAGCTGGGAGCCAGACCGGGAGAAAAAAATTATATTGTAAATGAACTGGGCGTAGGGTATCGCATGTGCGAGGCGGATGAGGAAACCTTATAGCTGTAATTTAGAGGAGATAGATAATACAAAAAGAGGAAAAACGTTTTTTTCGTTTTTCCTCTTTGATTTTTTGCTTTGTTTATTTTATTATGTAAAATAAATTATAAGAGCTGAATACCATGTTCCTCGCAGGCTGCAATTGTTTCTTCCGGCCAGAGAGAACTCTGCACTTCGCCGATATGAGCTTTGCGAAGGAAGAACATACAGATACGGGACTGACCAATTCCTCCGCCGATGGTATAAGGAAGTGTTCCATCGATGATGGATTTCTGGAATGGCAGATCCTTGCGTTCCGGACAGCCGGCTTTGTCAAGCTGGGAAATCAGTGCAGTTTTGTCTACACGGATACCCATCGAAGATAATTCCAGTGCAATATCAAGAACCGGATAATAAACAAGAATATCTGCATTTAAAGCCCAGTCATCGTAATCCGGAGCACGTCCGTCGTGCGGTTCGCCAGACTCTAAGGTGTCACCGATCTGCATGATACATACAGCACCTTTTGCCTTGGTAATATAATACTCACGTTCCTTCGGTGTGTTGTCCGGGAACAGATCCTCCAGTTCCTGGGAGGTGATAAAGAAAATTTCCTTTGGAAGGATCAGATCAATGTAATCATACTGGATGGCCATATACTGTTCTGTTTTGCGAAGACACTTATATACGGTACGAACGGTCTCTTTTAAATAGTCCAGATTACGGTCTTCTTTATGAATGATTTTTTCCCAGTCCCACTGATCTACGAAAATAGAATGAATGTTGTCCGTACTTTCATCGCGGCGGATGGCATTCATATCCGTGTAGATGCCTTCTCCGACCTGAAATCCGTATTTTTTCAGGGCGTAACGTTTCCATTTTGCGAGAGAATGGACAACTTCGGCATTTTTATCGTCCTGCTCCTTAATACCGAAAGTAACCGGGCGCTCATAACCGTTTAAGTTATCATTAAGACCGGTTGCCGGGTCTACAAAAAGAGGAGCAGAAACACGTGTCAGATGCAGTCTCTGCGCCAGCAGTGCCTGAAAGAAATCTTTGACTGTCTTGATGGCAAGCTGTGTGTCATGAAGATTCAGTTCTGATTTGTATTGTTTTGGTAAAATAAGATTTTCCATGAGATCTCCTTTGTTATATTGTTACTCTGTGTTTCATTATAGCACATGAACTATGGAATTCAAGTCAAAAAGGTGTTAGAATTAGGATATGATTTTACAGAATGAAATGGAGAAAAGCAGATGAAAAAAGAAGATTTAACCGTTCCGGCAATTTTTGCGGAGGCGATAGGAATGATCCTTGGAATTGTCTATATCGGACTGCAGATCTATTATGGGATTGTCTATAAAGTTGCGCCATATAAATTTATCTGTAACATTGCAGGAGTTGTTCTGATCTATGTGGGACTCAGCCTGGTAAGCTGTCAGCCGGAAAAAATAAACCGGCTTCCGAAAGAGGTGTGTGTGGGAAAGGTGCGTAAATATTCCATCCGGATGATCCGGCTGGTAAAACTGGTGTTTATCATCGGTCTGATGGTTCCGTGTGTGGGAGATGTGATCGGGATCGAACTCAAGGACGCGTACAGTCTGCTGGTGATTGCCGCTATCCTTGTGATCACCGTGTTTTATGAGTACCGGATCATTCAGCTGCTTCGAAATGATCATCATGATCAGGGGCAGCCATAAGGCGCGCCGCTTTTTGATCGCGCCATTTCGTTCCCAGGCGGAATAAGGAAAAGCCCAAAACGAGAGAAACAATCGTAAAGAGAAAGATGATAATTCCCAGAAGATCCGTTTCTTTGAGATTGTTCAGTAGCGGTCCGATGATGGTTCCCCAGAAGTTGAACAGGATGTGGAAGAACATTGAGAAATAGATGCTTCCTCCTTTTTCACAGATCCATCCCAGTACAAGACCGAGAACAAATGCATAAATTCCCTGAATCCAGTTCATGTGAAAGATTCCGAAGAGAACCGCCTGCATCAGGTTGGCAGCCCAGAACGGAAGTGCCCGTCGGACCAGACGCATGGTGACGCCGCGGAAAACCAGTTCTTCACAGACAGGACCGAGAATTACGGCATAGATAAACATGAACAGTCCGATGTCGGAGTCTAAGCCTGCGGTTTCCATGAGTTTTTCGTACTGGCTGAGCCAGTTCGGGAAAAGAAGAGATACCGCAGAAGTCAGATAACCGGAAAAGAACTGCATGCCGGGAATCAGAAGAATGATGGATAAAAACTGCAGAGGATGAAACGTGAGGGATGGTTTTGGAAGATAATTGCCCCCACAGGAGCGATAATACCATATTCCCATGAATACGATGCAGGTTACGGTATAAATCAGCATGATGCATGCATTAAACTCCGTATTGGTCAGAAGTGTTTCGATGGTATCGGCATCAAAGCCTGTGCTCTGGGAGGCCGGACACAGAAACAGAGCTGCGATTCCGAACATAAAAAAAGAAGCCAGTATCTGTGCAGCTGTTGTTGTTAAAATTGGCAGAAAGCCGGAAAAAAAATAACCGATCTTTTTCATATCATAGATTCTCCATTCGTTTTCGTGTTTGGTAAACTGTACTAAACATTATAGCATAACAATGGGGTAATGCAAGAAATCTGTTTACTTTAAAACTTTAATATGATAAAATACAGACATGATTTTTGGAAGGAAAGAGGGAGCATAATGAGCAAGAAACTTAAAACAGAGGCAGTAGATCATCTGTTTGATGCAATTTTATGTCTGCAGAACAGAGAGGAATGTTATACATTTTTTGAGGATGTGTGTACGGTCAATGAATTGCTTTCTTTATCACAGCGATTTGAAGTGGCGGGAATGCTGCGGGATCAGAAGACATACCTTGATATTGCGGAAAAGACGGGGGCGTCTACAGCGACGATCAGCCGTGTCAATCGTTCTCTGAACTATGGAAATGACGGATATGAGATGGTATTCAGCCGTCTGTCACAGAAACATCCGGAACAGGAATAGAAAAAAGGCACGGATGCGTATCTGCATCTGTGCCTGAAAATACAATCATCCGTTTGGATTAAACGGTGTCTTTTTTAGAGGATTCCTTTTTGGAATTCTCTTTTTTATTTGTTTTACTGTTTTGACTGTTGATATTGTCGATAACACTTTCGATAATCATCTTTTTGATGTATACGTCGTAGCTGAGCAGACAGATAAAACTGAAATTCTGCAGAAATTCCTGATCATTTTCCGGAAATTTCCGGAACGTCTCACGGGAGAGTGCATATTTTTTTCCGAGATCTTTTAATAATTTCTCGGACTCGGTGCTCTCTAAATTAAAAACCTCGTTATAGACATCTTCCATATTAAATCCGGCTTTGTTGCCAAAATAATGTTCCGTCAGGGGATTTAACAGGGACTGGATGTCGTTGATGCTGAGCAGATTCTTAAAATAGTAAATGAATAACAGGGTCAGCACATGCTCCTTGGAATATTTTTTCTTCTCCGGGGCAGGGAGCAGATTGTTTTTGGCATAATTGTTGATCATTGTTTTGGTCAGAATTTTATCATCTTCATAGCGTTTGCAGGCTTCTAACTGCTCGTCCATAAAGGTCGTGACCTGATCCATATATAAACCGATATTTGGAATGTCTTCCGTTTTGATGTAATCGATTGAAACCAGTTTCTTCTGCAGTGCAGCAAGAAATTCTTTTACTTCGTTGTCCATATTTTCACCTCATATCACATTATATAGTAATAAAAACTAGATGACAAGGCATTTTCATGCTTTTTTCAAAAAACAAAAGAATGTATGTTCTATTCGGACTATCTATGATATAATGAGACACACGAATAATGAATTATGGAAAGAGACGGAGAAACGATATGAGCTTATTAGATGCACTGAACGAACCACAGCGGCAGGCTGTGATGGCAACCGACGGACCGCTTCTGATCCTGGCAGGTGCCGGGTCCGGAAAAACCAGAGTACTGACACATCGTACGGCATATCTGATTGAGGAATGCGGGGTTAATCCCTACAATATCATGGCAATCACGTTTACCAATAAAGCGGCAGGGGAGATGCGGGAGCGTATTGACCAGATGGTGGGATATGGTTCGGAAAGTATCTGGGTGTGCACATTCCATTCCACCTGTGTGCGTATTTTGCGCAGATATATTGACAGGCTGGGGTTTGGCACCAATTTTACCATCTACGATTCCGATGATCAGAAGACCCTGATGAAGGATATCTGCAAACGTCTGGAAATCGATACGAAAATGTACAAAGAGAAAATGTTTCTTTCTGCTATTTCCTCCGCAAAAGATGAGCTGATCGATCCGATCGAATATGAGACGCGCGCGGCAGGCGATTATGTGAAACGAAAACAGGCCCAGGTTTACCGGGAATATCAGCAGGCGTTAAAGCAAAATAATGCATTGGATTTTGATGATCTGATCATGAAAACCGTGGAACTGTTCAAACTGGACAAAGAGGTGCTTGCCTCGTATCAGGATCGTTTCCGCTATATTATGGTGGATGAGTATCAGGATACCAATACCGCACAGTTTGAACTGATCCGTCTGCTGGCTTTAAAATACCAGAATCTTTGTGTTGTAGGTGATGATGATCAGTCTATCTATAAGTTCCGGGGAGCGAATATCTACAATATTCTGAATTTTGAACATCATTTTCCGGATGCCACAGTGATCAAACTGGAGCAGAATTACCGGAGCACGCAAAATATTCTGGATGCAGCCAATGCTGTGATTGCCAACAATCAGGGGCGAAAGGAAAAGCGTCTGTGGACGGACAATGGAGCTGGGGACAAGATCACCTTTGAGCAGCTGGATACGGCGGCAGAGGAAGCGGATTTTGTGGCAAGGGATATTGCCCAGCGGGTACGCAAAGGAGAGTATCAGTATAAAGACTGTGCCATTCTCTATCGTACCAATGCACAGTCCCGTCTCTTTGAGGAACGTTTTATTACAGCAAATATTCCATATAAAATTTTTGGCGGCGTAAATTTCTACGCCCGTAAGGAAGTGAAGGATCTGCTGGCATATTTAAAGACCATCGACAATGGGCAGGATGATCTGGCGGTGCGGCGTATCATCAACATCCCAAAACGTGGAATTGGTGCGGCATCGATCAACAAAGTGGCATTGTATGCCCAGGAGCAGGAGATCAGTTTTTATGACGCGCTCTGTGTGGCAGAACAGGTACCGGGGCTGGGCAAAGCGGCAGCAAAGATCCGGCCGTTTGTGTTGTTTATCCAGTCTATGAAAGCAAAGGCAAAGCTGCTTTCCGTGGCAGATCTGCTGCAGGAAGTTATTGAAACGACCGGTTATGTCAGAGAACTCGAAGCAGAGGGAACGGATGAGGCAGAGGCAAGAATCGAAAATATTGACGAATTGATCAGCAAAGCTGTGGATTATGCGGAGGGGGAAGAAGCTCCGACCTTAAACGGCTTTCTGGAAAATGTCGCTCTGGTTGCGGATATTGACAGTTTTGACGAAAACAGTGACTATGTGGTACTTATGACTTTACATAGTGCGAAAGGACTTGAATTTCCGAATGTCTATCTGGCAGGACTTGAGGACGGATTGTTTCCGAGTTATATGTCTATTACGAGTGATAACTCCCAGGCCGAGATCGAGGAAGAACGGCGTCTGGCATATGTGGGAATTACCCGTGCAAAGAAAAATCTGACAATCACTTCCGCGCGTGTGCGCATGGTGCGGGGGCAGACACAGTATGGAAAAGTATCCCGTTTTGTCAGGGAAATTCCGCCGGAACTTCTTTCCGGAAAGATTTATGAGCCAAAGACAAAGGAAGAACCCATCGAACAGTCCACATTTCAGAAGGCGCGTAAGGCATTCCGGACGGTGCCGAGTTATGGTGGAAGCGGATATGGAAAAGAAGTGGGAGAGGGATATGGATCGACCTTCCGTTCCTCCAAAGCCACAAAACCGGTATATACAAAGGTGGAAAACCAGCGTGATTTTGGTTCCGCGGGTGGAGCATTGTCCTATCAGGTGGGAGATCGTGTCCGCCACATCAAATTTGGCGATGGAGAAGTCATGGCAATTGTTTCCGGGGGCAGGGACTATGAAGTGACCGTAGATTTCGACAAAGTCGGAACAAAGAAGATGTTTGCAAGCTTTGCAAAATTAAAAAAGATATGATAAATTTTTTATAAACGCAAATTTTTCATAGGAAAACAGGGAAAGATATGCTATAATGGATGTAATTAAAAATGCAGGAAGGAGAAGTGCCATCATGAGTAAAGTAGAAGATATTTTAGCATCTACCAAAGTGGGGGATGTTTTGGATGCAGCAAAGCTTAATAAGTTTTTGAAGAGACAGGAAGAAGAGGAGAAGAAACCTTCCAAATTCGTGATTGTATTCGCCGTGATTGGAATCGTTGTCGCAGTTGCAGCAGCAATCTATGGAATTTATCGTTTCTTTACACCGGATTATCTGGATGATTTTGAGGACGATTTTGAAGATGAGTTCGACAATGACTTCTTCGAGGATGAGGATGATGAGCCGGCTGCAGAGTCTAAGGATGCTTCCGCAGACAAGACAGAGGACTAATCATTGTCGGAAGCGTGAGAACTTTCAGGCAGTTTGAGCGGTGCGCAGAAAAAGAAAACCGAACGAAGAAAGAAGGGACTGCAGTTGTGTAGTCCCTTTTTCTGTAAGAAAATAAGATTCAGAATGATGCATGAGGAGTAAAAGAATGAAAAAAGGGCAGATTGCAGAAGGAAACGTAACAACCGTAGAATTCCCGAACAAAGGGATTGTGATGACAGACGAGGGAGAACGCGTCATCGTCAAGAATACCATTCCGGGACAGCGTGTTTCCTTTGCAGTAAATAAGGTACGAAAAGGAAAAGCGGAAGGACGGCTTCTGGAAACCGTGAAGAAATCGCCACGGGAGACCGCAGATACCTGCCGGCATTTCGGACAGTGCGGAGGATGTACGTATCAGAGTCTGCCTTATGAAGAACAGTTAAAGATCAAGGAGACACAGGTACGCGGCATGATAGAGCAGGCGATCGGGGATGCCTGTGCTTATGAGTTTCTGCCAATCAGACACAGTCCGCGTGTGCTTGCTTACCGTAACAAAATGGAATTTTCATTTGGAGATGAATACAAGGACGGACCGCTGGCACTTGGAATGCACAAGCGCGGCAGTTTTTACGATATTGTAACGGTAGAGGACTGCCGGATCGTGGATGGCGATTTCCGTGCGATTCTCATGGCAACGCTCGCTTATTTCAGGGAGCAGGAAATCTTCTTCTATCACAGACTGCGTCATACCGGGTATCTGCGCCATCTTCTTGTGCGAAAGGCAGTAAAGACCGGAGAGATTTTAGTTGATCTGATCACTACGACGCAGGATTGGAGAAATGTACAGGAGCAGGAGCCGGATGAGCGTGCAAAGATAGAGGCTGCATTGCTGGAAAAGCAGGGCAGATGTCCACATGCCGGAACGGTAAACGAAGAAAAAGAAAAGCAGCTTTTAGCCGGATGGAAAGATGTACTTCTGGCACTTTCCCTGGAAGGAACCTTAAAAGGAGTACTTCACACAAAAAATGACAGCGTGGCGGATGTCGTAAAAAACGAAGGAACGGAAGTACTTTTCGGACAGGATTATTTTTATGAGGAGCTGTTGGGACTGCGTTTTCAGATTTCACCGTTTTCTTTTTTCCAGACAAACTCTCTCGGAGCAGAAGTGCTTTATTCCACAGCCCGCGAATTTATCCTCGGGGATAATCCGGACATGCTGGCAGACAAGACCGTTTATGATCTGTACAGCGGTACCGGTACGATCGCACAGATGCTCGCTCCGGTCTGCAAAAAAGTTGTGGGCGTGGAGATCATCGAGGAAGCGGTAGAGGCCGCAAAAGAGAATGCGGCACTCAATCATCTGGACAACTGTGAATTTTTGGCGGGTGATGTCTTAAAGGTGCTTGATACGATTGAGGAACGGCCGGATTATATTGTGCTTGATCCGCCAAGGGATGGTATTCATCCGAAGGCGCTGGAAAAGATTATCAATTATGGTGTGGATCATATGATTTATATTTCGTGTAAGCCAACAAGTCTGGCGCGGGATCTGGAGGTGCTGCTGGCGCGGGGGTATGTCGTGGATAAGGTGCAGTGCGTGGATATGTTTCCGAATACCGTGCATGTGGAGACTGTAGTGTTGCTCACAAGAGTGAACTAATAGAAATCCTTGAATTTACGCACTTTTTCGAGCATTTCACGTTTGATAAGACAGATTATTCTGAGCGTGGAAAGCATATGAAAAAGTATATTCGAGTAGTTGTAGCTGTTGAACTCGTGACAGTAGGTGCAAAAATAGAGCCTACGTCGTGACAGTAGTGCACTACTTGAATATGTCTGAAATAAACAAAATAAGAATCGTCGGAAGACGCTTAACTTACAGCATTTCCTGTAGGTTAGGCGTCTTTTTTTGTTTTATTCCAAATCTAAGAAAGGAGGAACGCCAGTGGATTTTAATTATTTTTATGGCAGAGGGGCAGATCAATTTGCTTTTTATCAGATTCCTAAGATTTTGATTACGGATGAAAAATTTGCAGGAATAACGATGGAATCTAAAATTCTCTACTCCTTAATGCTGGACAGAGCATCTCTTTCAGCAAAAAATGGATGGCTTGATGAAGATGGCAAAGTGTTTATTTATTACAAATTGGATCGGATTATGGCAGATATGCACTGTGCTAATCAGAAAGCAACGAAGATGCTAAAAGAGCTGGAAGATAAAGCCGGTTTAATAGAAAGACAAAAGCAAGGTCAGGGTAAGCCAACAAAAATCTATGTAAAGGACTTTGCTACCGGATTGCATGACTATGGGTCTGACAGAAGAATAATTCAGACTAATGAAAATCATGATTCTAGAAATGTGATAATCACAGGTCCGGACTCATGGAAATCATGCACTAATAATACTAATTATAACAACACTGATTTTATTAATACCAATCTAATCAATCTATCGGCGGAATCAGCATTTCCGAAGATAAAGGTGGTACAGGCACAGGAAAAGGAAGATTCGATGAGATTACGAGAACAATATGAGGATTATCTTAGAGAAAAGCTGGAAATAGACATATTGTCTCAAAGGAATCCTTATGAAGTCAGAAGGATTAATGAAATTCTTGAAATCATGATCGATGTGCTTAACAGCAAGGCAAAGACAATCCGGATATCCGGAGAGGATAAACCAACAGAGGTGGTAAAAGCACAGTTTATGAAATTGGATTCAAGCCATATGGAATACATCCTGGATTGTTTCAAGCATCAAGCATCAGATATCCATAACATCAAGCAGTACTTACTTACCACTATCTACAACGCACCACTAACAATAGATCACTATTATACAGCCAAGGTCAGTTATGACATGGCAAATTGGAAGGAGACAGTATGAAAAAAGAAGCAACAATTATTGCTGTAGTTAACCAGAAAGGCGGCAAAGACAACCACAGTGGAAAACTTAGGAATAGGACTTTCAAAACAAGGGAAGAAGGTACTTCTAATAGATGCAGATCCCCAAGCGTCTCTTACGATTAGCCTGGGGTATCCACAACCTGATGATTTGGAACCTACACTCTCAGATCTTCTGAATGGAACAATAAGTGAAAATCCAGTGGCGCTGGATGAGGTGTTGATCCATCAGCAGGAAGGTATTGATTTAATCCCTTCAAATATTTCTCTTGTGGGGTTAGAAGTATCACTTGTGAATACCATGAACAGAGAGCGTATTCTTAAGCAGTTTCTAGAGACACTGAGAGAAGATTATGATTACATTCTTTTGGATTGTGTGCCGAGTCTTGGGATGCTTACTGTAAATGCTCTTGCAGCCTCTGATGCAACATTAGTTCCTGTTCAGGCAAACTATTTATCAGCAAAAGGCTTAGAACAATTACTTGCAACGATAAACCAGGTAAAGCGTCAAATTAATCCAAAGTTATGTATTGAAGGAATCCTAATTACCATGGTAGAAGCTAGAACGAATTATGCCAAGGATATCAGCAATTTAATTCGTGATATCTACTGCAACAAGATAAATGTGTTTGAGACAGAGATTCCAAGATCAGTTAGAACTGCTGAGACGAGTGCAGAAGGGAAGAGCATTTTTGCTTATGATCCTTCAGGTAAAGTCGCTGAAGCTTATTCATCATTAACACAGGAGGTGCTTAGCTATGACCAGAAGAGGAACTAATATTAGCTTAAAGAGCTATGAAGATATTTTTACAACTGAAGAAAAGAGACAAGAGACCGGCGAGCAGGTTGTTATGATTCCGGTCAATCAGATTCATGAGTTTAAAAATCACCCATTCAAGGTGCTTGATGACGAGGATATGAGAAAAACTGTTGATAGTATTAGAGAATATGGAGTACTCGTACCTGTAATAATTCGTCCTGATGGTAATGGAGAATACGAGATGATTTCTGGACACAGAAGAAGGTATGCTTCCATCATGGCGGGGAAAAAAGAAGTCCCTGCAATTATTCGTGAAATGGACGATGATACAGCGACCATTTTGATGGTTGATTCTAATCTACAGAGGGAACATATTTTGCCAAGTGAAAGGGCAAAGGCTTATAAAATGAAGATGGAGGCACTAAAGCATCAGGGAAAACGAACCGATCTTACTTCGTGTCAAGTTGGCACGAGGTTACGCGCAGATGAAGAGCTGGCAAAGCAAACCGGTGAAAGTGCTAGAACGGTGCAGAGGTTTGTAAGGCTAAACAATCTTATTCCAGAGCTTCTTGATCTTTTAGATGAAAAGAAAATAGCTTTTAATCCTGCAGTAGAGATTTCCTATATGAAGCAGGAAGAACAGAAAGAGTTTTATGAGGCAATGGAAATAGCACAGACTACTCCGTCATTATCACAAGCACAGAGATTGAAGAAATCAAGTCAGGAAGGGAAGTGTACTGCAGAACTCATAGAAAGAATAATGGACGAGGAAAAGAAAAATCCTCTAAACCGCGTGGTGTTTGACAGTAGCATTCTTCAAAAATATTTCCCTCAGAAAACAACAGCTAGAGAGATGGAAATGCAGATTCTACAGCTATTGGAGCAATGGGCAGGTAACAGAGCATAAATAATAATTGTCATGATTCCAGGTTCATGATTTTCATGAGTCTGGAAATATTATTGAATATTTATGTCAGAAATACTGACATGGAGGTGCATTATGGATAACACTATAGCTGATAGATTAAAAGAAGCAAGAAATAAGGCAGGTATGCATCAAGAGGATGCTGCACGTTCTATGGAAATGTCGCGACCAACTCTTAGTGCGATTGAGTCTGGCAAGAGAGTAGTATCTGCAGAAGAAATTCGAGAGTTTTCTGCATTATATGATGTGTCCAGTAATTGGCTGCTCTATGGTGATAATTCTGAGGAAGAAGCCAGAATGAAGCGATTAGGTAAGTATTATCAACTTTATTCTAAGGCTGATGGAGAAGATTACCTTGTAGGAAGTGTTCTGATTTTCCAGAGATCGGGCAATGTATTAAAGGCCATTCCTGATGATGAAATTGGTGATCTTTTAGAGGTTGCCATGAGGGCTGCAAAACCAAGGCTTATTCACATCGAGATGAATTTGCTCAATAACTTCAAACGTCTGGGAGTACAGGCAAGTACACTTAACGGAGCAGAACATTTGGAGTTGATACATCAACAGTTCCATATGGGAGATGATGAAAAGTTCTTCTTTGATTGGAAATGGCTTGTGTGAAGTGGGCTTTCCATAAAAGACTTTGTGGCTCCGGCAGGCATCAACTTCAAAAACGGAAGGCTGTTCCAGATGGGAAATCTCTATGGCGCTATGAGTTTCTTAAGTATCACAGCTTCGGATATCTCAGACAGGATGCTTGCTGATTTTCTTGGCATGGAATCCAGCCAGATTGTGACCATGCATTTGCAGTCCGTTGATCAGACGGAAGCTATCAAGACTGTTAAGCATACCATCACAGAACTTGATCGAAGCAAGATAGAGGAGCAGAAAAAGGCAGTAAGAGCTGGTTACGATATGGATATAATCCCTTCAGATCTGGCTACTTACGGCAAGGATGCAAAAGCGCTTTTGAAGGAATTGCAGAGCCAGAATGAGAGAATGTTCCTGTTGACCTTCTTGGTACTTAATACCGGAAAGACGGAGCAGGAGCTTGAAAATAATGTCTTCCAGGCTAATTCCATTGCTCAGAAGCATAACTGTAATTTGATAAGACTCAATTTCCAGCAGGAGCAAGGACTTATTAAATGTTGGTCGTGTCATGACTCCAAGGCAGTTTTATTTTTAAAGCAGCATGACATCCGAAGCTATGATGTGCTGGAGAAAAAATGCAAACTGATGAATTAAATGTTTCACCACAGGCGGTATCCAAGTGGGAGCGAGATAAATGTGATCCCGACAAGCAGCAGTGGCTTAAATTGTCAAAATTGCTTGATATTCCGAAGGAACGTTTTGCTGGATTATACGAAGTATCAGAGGAAGGACAAGATGAAATCCCTCCCGGAGTGATAGCTGCGTTGAAAACCTTTTCTGACGCTTTAGGTGTGATGAAATCTAACATGTGGGGAGGTAAAAACAATGACAGAGACAGTGATGATAGAACTGATTCATAGTTTAAGAGATATCTTACTGAAGACTATCGAATGTGTTTTTACAAACGAATAATATGTTATGTGACTGAGGCGAAGCTGTTGAAGCTCTGCTTTAGTCATATTAGGGGAGGCGTTATAAATGAAACAATATCCGGATGTGTATTATACATTAAATGAACTGGCAGATTTATCTGGCTATGATAGGAAGGGGTTCAAAGATCGATTAATTCGAGTGTGCGAGATGTATAGCATTCCTATAGAGGAATTTAAAATATATCCAGATGAAAAAGATAGTGGATATCTCTTTACACCTAATGTTGCAGAGTTTGTTTTGATTCTGGTGAAAAATATTGATAAACATCCTCTGTATGCAAGAAACGCTAAGGTTGAGAATATCACGGCAACGAGTGTAGCTGATTTTTTTAGTGGTATTCTGGAAGATGTAGATAATAGTGTTTCAGAGCAGGTAAAAAAAATACTATATTGCAGGGATTCTCATCATGCAGCTCAACGTACATCAGATTGGGCAGAACGTTTATCAAAACATCTGACAAGGTTTATTGTAAACATAGCCACATTGAGAACAGAAGATGTCGGAGAGGCATTGCGGTATTTTACGAAGCGACTTGATCAGATGAACCATGCACTTTTTATGAGCAACAGTTTTAAGAGGGATGTAATTCATGCAAATGAGGAAGAATTTTATGGTGAGACTATTCCCTCAGAGAAACAAAAAATACTTGATGCATTAAATGATCCGAATGTTGGTCTGGATATTTCAATTGCAGCTTTGATAAAACTTGGTATTACTGATAGTAAAGAAATTCGTAAGGAAGGATATCTATCAACTAAAAATAGAATCAGGACAATACAGGCTTTACAAAAGATGATGGGGTATCGAGAACAATATATAGACGACATCCTTGATAAGTTGGAGACATGTAATAGCACTGAAGAAGAGCGTGAAATATATAGAGAGTATTTTTTGTCTAGTGATGGCGTCGATTTGAGTTATCCACAAAGAAAGGCGGTGGCAGAATATTGTAAGAAGCATGATGATTCTTGGAAATCACTTGATAACCAAGGAATACCACCTAAGGATTTAGATACAATGCACAAGGACGAGTTGTTACAACGTTATGCTGAAATCAGGAATCAATTAATTGAGGTTGAAAGAAAACAGGATGAATTACATTCCCAGATGAGAGAAATAGAGATTGCACTTAGTGATGAAGGTTACTCAGAATACTGTGCTTCGATCGATAAAAAATATCAAGGGTTAGAAGACGTGACGAATCATTTTATAGGGCAAGCGTTAAATGAATTTTTAAAGAGAGATGAATGATATCAAGGCTTGAACAAGTTTTTATTTTTTTGTGCAGCTGCTGAGAACACCTTTCCTTAAGACTACAATGGGTTTATCAAATATAGTTTCTGGTTTAATCTTTCGGAAAGGAGAGAATTTGTATGAGAAAAAAAGAAGGCTTTGAGAAAGCGGCTATAAAAAAATATGCTGCACGAGAAAAGACAATACTTCAGCTAGCATGTGACTATGGAGTGCCTTATGAAAAAATGCGGCGCATCACAGTTGTTTTTTATGGGAACTGCCGGATGGGATATGCCGATTCAGAATATCAAGCTGATTGCTGTTGCACCTATGAATATGCTGCAGGCAGAAATTTATGAATATGCTTTTGTACTGCTTGGAGCAATAGGTTTTGCCGGAATTGTTATGTTTATATCAGCGGCTGTAAAAAATAATGTACTTACCTTACTGCTTAGTCTGGCTGTTGTATATGGACCAATGATGATTGCAGAATATCTTCCTTATGGAATGCAAAAAGCATTGGATTTAATACCATTGGTAGGAAGTTCAACAGATATTTTCAGAACTAATACTTTTCGTATTTTGGGGAAGCTTATCTGGTCACCATATCTACTTATTACAATTCCTGTCTTGATTGGTATTCTATGTATGCCATTCGCTATAAAGAGCTGGTCAAGAAGGATGAAGGCATAAATAACAATATGGCAAAGAAAAGAGATAAAAAAAAATAAGTTGCGAGGGAAATGGTTGAGAGGAATTATCATAGTTTACTTGCTTTTGATACTATGTAATCTATTTCACGAATTTCCTTCAAGATTAGGGAATTTACATAGTATTCCGGTTTCGGAGGAGTGGTATTTAATTGTAGTAAACCGTTGGAATGAAATACCGGAAGATTATAGAGTGGAATTAACAGAATTATCGAATGGTCAAAAGGTGGATAGCAGGATATATCCGTATTTACAAGAAAAAATAAAACATCAAGATAAAGATACTATTATCAAAATGGATCTTGGGAATTGTGTAAATAAACTTGAAGGACAAATAAAAACTATTGCAAAAGCATCTATCTGGATTGGCAATGATGAAATCATGAAAGCCGCCAAGGAGTTACAGACCTTTAAGAATACTGCTGAGAAGAAGCTCCCTGATAAGGATATTGAAGAATTTCATTAAACAGTTATTCCAAGAATATAATAAAACGTATGCCTGTGGAGAGCCTGCAGACATACGTTTTATTAATTAATTTATCGCTATTTCATAGATATCTGCCATATCAAGTACATATTCTTCAAAATCAGCCCAGCCATCATATAATATATCAGAACGTAAAGTAATTGTTTTATGATCGTGTGTTGTAAAGATGAATTTTTGTTTCTTTTTCTTATAGCGGTATTTTATCGTTTGAATCTGTGACCATGTAACTTTTTCTTTTTTAAAGAAGCTCACATGGTAGATAAAAAGTTTTGTATAGAATACTTTTTGACAGGTATATCTGAAAAAGCAATAAATGGAGACAAGATACATAAATATGATATAAACAATACCCGTTGTCAGACCTCCATTGTGATAACTTTCAATGAGAGTTTCTCTCTCATCCTGATACCATAAGTATAAAAGTGCAATAAGCATCAGAGTAAGCAGAAATGTACAAACATAAATCATATAGTAAGCAGCACTGCATTTGAGCGTTTTATATTCACTGCCAAGATCGGTTCCAACACGATTCTTAATCCTCCAGTTTCTGTTCTCAATGTGTTCCAAAGCAGTTACACCTAATAACAGTATAGTATGAATGACCAGGCAGACGCCTGTTTTTGTCAAAACTTCAGGAATATACTGCATATCTCCCATCAGAAAGGCAATGACCGCATATATCATATTTCCACCCAGGAATCCAAGCAGCATTACCTTAATAACCATACTGTTGGAAGTGTCATTTTTTTTGGTACTTTTCTTTTTATTTATCATATGATCACCTTATATCATTCGCCGTTCGGGATGAGCATGAAAGCATGTTCCCCCTCACTAACGCTCATTATATCTTGCGTTACATAAAAGAAGTGTAACATGTTATAATTTGACTTGCAAGCAGTATTATCTGCATATTCCGCAAAAACAGAGCACTCGCTCCGCATGAGCGGAGCACTGTTCCGCCAGGAACGGATCATTGCCCTGTTGGTTAATAAAGTTACTTGCTTTCTACACGTCTA
>ENA-OPAO01000379-OPAO01000379.1-human-gut-metagenome-genome-assembly--contig:-NODE-379-length-38888-cov-5.004970_pt1 | contig 38888 bp, 29 predicted proteins | sample MGYA00241054_ERZ501424 | MGnify/ENA primary metagenome ERZ501424 (study PRJEB25962, sample SAMEA2042623) | human gut metagenome | biome: human gut; feature: human-associated habitat; material: faeces...
TTGTTTCCAATTATTATTCGCGCATGGATGATCATAATCAGCTTCAGCTTCTGGATGAATGCCAGAAGGAAACGGGCGTCTATGAGGATCCGGCGGCAGATGCACGTGTGCAGGATGTCTATCAGAGAATCCGCGACACGGGAACGCTCAAGAGGGATTATAAGATCTACGTATCCCCTCAGGAAGACATCAATGCGTTCATGAGCCTTGGCGGCGTCATGTGCGTCAATAAGGGTACACTTGATACGATGGACGATGATGAGCTGGCTTACATCATGGCTCATGAAGTTTCGCACGGCGAGCTCCGTCACAATGTAGACGGTGTCAAGAAAAGAGTCGGCCTCATTACGGCGCTCAATATTTATCTTGGCGGCGATGCTACGGTGGGCCAGGCAATCCTTGCCAATGTCGCAGGCAACTATGTAGCGAATGCTGTATTTACGAAGGATCAGGAAAAACAGGCAGATGACAGGGGCTTCGAATATACGGTGGAAGCCGGATACAATCCGGGTGCTCCTGCGGCAGCCATGCAGGTCCTGAAGGACAAGTACGGTGAAAGCTCGCCGACCGGCCTCAAAGCAGTTCTGGCACCGGGCAATCATCCGAAAACATCCGGCAGAATCAATAAAAATGTAAAGCGCATGGTGAAATATTCCGGAGACCATGTTAAAGTAGATGACGGCTGGATCGTCGTCAATGGAGAAAAAGCCTTCAAGCCGGCTGCTTCGGGAAATTACACTGACCTTGAAAGGACATACCTGACAGCAGGGAAACTGGCAAAGGTTTACCATGCAGGAAATGTTCCGGATGCCGTATACCGCGGAAATACGATTTACTGCGGAAGTCTTGGTATTTATACCACGAATGGCTCTGAAAACGGCCTCGAATACACGGCAGCACTCAATAAGGGCATTTCAAAAGACCGCGGGCAGGCTGTGAAGGATGATTTCGAAATCGACGAAACCCGCCAGCAATTGGAGAAACAGAAAAAGGAAGCCGCGGAGCAGGGATCCTCTGAGGCCGAACAATAATTACGGTCCCGGTCTCCTGGCCATGCCATGAGACGGAAAGGAATTGGTTATGAAGAAACTGCTGGCATTTTTAGCGCTGGTTATTGTTTTTGTGGGAGCTGCATTTGGTGTACTGGTGGTGATGACGCCGCCTCCGCCGAAAATGGAAGTCCTCCCGCCTCCGCCTGAAACAAAAGCGGTCGCAGCGGCGCTGATTGATGGAAATACGGGAGAAATGCTGGCAAATAAGAACGGGGAACTGAAGATTTACCCGGCAAGCACGACGAAGATTCTGACCTGCATCATCGCCTTGGAAGAAGGAAAGGCAAAGCTCGACCAGAATGTCGTTGTCACGCCTCTTGCCATGGGCCAGGATGGAACGAATATCGGCGTCCGTCCGGATATGCCGATCAGCCTGCATCAGCTGCTCTACGGCATGATGCTTATTTCAGGAAATGATGCAGCTGTCGTGACGGCTGAAACCGTCGGAGGCTCCTACGGGCGTTTTGTTGAAATGATGAATGAAAAGGCAAAAGCGATCGGTGCTGTGCATTCCCACTTTGCCAATCCAAACGGACTGACCAATCCGGATCATTACACGACGGCAGAAGATATGGCTCTCATTTCTGCGTATGCCATGAAGAATCCGGATTTCCGTGATGTCGTCAAGAGAAAGACATACCCGATGACGTACAGGAACGGCATTTACCGCAATGTGGAAAACAGGAATGAATTCCTTAGCAGCGGTTATCCCGGTGCCAACGGCATCAAGACAGGCATGACCGAAGCTGCCGGAGACTGTCTTGTTGCCTCGGCAGAACGTGACGGCCGCCTTGTCATTGTGACACTCTACAATGATCCGAACCGCTGGAATGATACGAAAGCATGGCTGGATTATGGATTCCGCGCAGCCAAGGCAAGAGAGAAGTATGATGCGGAAATGGCAGCAGAACCTAAGGTATACAAGTTTGTGAACCAAGTACTGGGGAGGGAAGCTCGTGCGTAAAGAGCGCCGCATGCATAGTAAGAGGAAAAGGCCTTTTCTGAAGCGCCTTTTTCCGGACAGCGTGATGCTGAGATGCGTTTTCTGCGTTTCAGTATTCTTATGCATCGTTGTACTAGGCATCCAGAGTTATCACTTTGCTCAGCTGAAAATGCAGGAGCATGAGATACAGCAGGACATGGACCGGCTGACGGATGAAAAGGAAGAGCTCGAGCAGAAGAAGCAGGATCTGCAGGATCCCAAGAAGCTGGAGCAGAAGGCCCGCGACGAACTCGGCCTTGTAAAGCCAGGGGAAATGCCGTACGTCAAGTAGGATGTTACGCACATATTACGCAAAATATACATTAGTATATTATCATTAATAAAAGGACAGCTTCGAGGAGCCCTTCTCCCTGTATAAGGGGGCAGGGTTCTTCCTGTATGACGGAAAATGAGGTTTTCAGAATGCAGTCCGTCTTTTTCGCACTCTTTTGCAAGGGCGCGGAATATTCTGGCGGGATATTGATATTCCCTGTGAAATCTCGTATAATCAATTTATATTTATGTTTATTTTATTTAAGGAGGGCTCCAGGGAGCTTTACCTTAGGGAGGATGTCTTTTTTTTCATGGCTTTAGAAGTCGGCAATATCGTAGAAGGTACAGTTACAGGGATCGCGAAGTTTGGCGTATTTGTTGAACTGCCAGACAAGAGTGTAGGCCTGGTTCACATTTCAGAAGTAGCCAGCGAATATGTGAATGATGTCAATGATTATCTGAAAGTACAGGATAAGATCAAAGTTAAGGTCATCACGATCGATGACAAAGGCAAAATTGCTTTATCCATTAAGCAGGCACAGCCTGCTGCCCCGCAGGAAAAGCGGCAGAATCATTTTCACCGCGATCATGAACACGGCAACGGCAGAAAATTCCACCATTTCACCAGAAGAGAAGATTCCGGTGATCGCGAAGCATCTGCTCCGGCACCCAGGAATCAGGAAAGGCGTTCCTTCTCCGGCGGATACCGCCAGTCGGCAAGACAGGAAGCTCCCGCTTCTTTTGAGGACAAGCTCAGCCGCTTCCTGAAAGACAGTGATGAAAGACTTCTTGATTTGAAACGTAATGTGGAATCTAAGAGGGGCGGACGCGGCGCGCGCCGTTCCGACTGACAGATGGAAATAGGGGAGCAGCTATTGCTCCCTTGTTCTTTTAGGGGAGGAAACCATGCGTGCGATTATCGATATCGGAACCAATTCGGTTCGTCTTTTGCTGGCAGAGAAAGATGACAAAGACGAATGGAAGGTTTTGAAAAAGGATCTGAGAAGCAGCCGTCTCGGGGAAGGGATGACTGATACAGCCTGTATCGGACAGGGCGCAAGAGAAAGAACCCTCCAGGCCGTGGAGGGATTTGTAAAGGAAGCGAAAGAAGCAGGCGCTGATGAAATCTTCGCCTACGGCACTTCCATCATGAGAGATGCCGGAAACGGACCGGATTTCGCAAAGCTTGTCGAAGAGACGACAGGCGTCAAAGTCCGCATCCTGTCAGGCACCGAAGAAGCTTACTACAGCTATATCGGCGCAGCCGGCACGCCCGGCGTGCTGACGGCAGTCGTTGATATCGGCGGCGGATCCACGGAGATCTGCATGGGATTCGGCACGGACGTCGGCATGTGCCACAGCTTCCAGCTCGGATGCGTGCGCTGCTCCAAGCAGTTCGACACGACGACGGCAAGAGGCCTCAGCATGCTGAAGAAGCACTGCTTCGAACTCTTCCGCACAACGGACCTCATGGAATACATCAGAAACGTCAAACGCTGGATCGGTGTAGGCGGCACAGTGACTTCGCTGGCAGCCATGATCCAGAAGCTCGATGTGTATGATTCTGAAAAAGTACAGGATTTCGTCATTCGTCAGGAAAATGTGACGGAAGCCCTGAAGAAGCTCAGCGCCATGTCCTATGACGAACGCTGCCGCACAAAGGGCCTGATGCCCGAAAGAGCGGATATCATCGTGGCAGGGATTGCTATCCTGGACAGCCTCATGGAATACCTTGCGCTGTCTGAGATTACTGTAAGCGACAGGGATTTGTCGGAAGGGCTTCTGGATGCCGACGTCCTTGTTCCGAATGAACCGAAATGATGGACAGGCAGTGGATGGGGCGCATGCTCTCCTATGCCCATAAGGAAAAGCTCTGGAGAAGGGGAAGCCGTATCCTGGCCGCTGTATCAGGCGGTCCGGACTCTCTGGGGCTTCTTCTTTTTCTCGATTCCATCCGTGAAGAGGAAGGCATAGAGGTAGGATGCTGCTGCGTAGATCACCATCTCCGCAAAGAATCAGGAGAGGAAGCGGACTACGTCGGAAAGATCTGCCTTGAAAGGAAGATTCCCTTCTACAGGAGAGATGTCGACGTCAAAGGCGCGCAGAAGGGCGGCGAATCCATCGAGACAATCGCAAGGGATTTGAGGTACAAGGCGCTCCGAGATGTAAAAGAAAAGGAACATTACGATGTCATTGCGACGGCTCATCACGCAGATGACCAGGCAGAAACCGTTCTTTTCCATTTCCTTCGTGGAAGCGGCGCCAAGGGACTTTCAGGCATCAGCCCCAAAAGGGATGACCTCATCCGTCCGTTCCTCTGCGCAAGGAAAAAGGAAATCGAGGATTTCCTCAAAGATTTCCCTTATGAGCCTTGCCATGATCCGACGAATGACATTCCCGACGTCACAAGGAACAAGCTCAGGCTTCTTCTGATCCCCGAACTTCTTTCCTACAATCCGAATCTGGTGGAAACACTTTCACGCACCTCCGGCATTCTTCGCGAGGAAGATCATTTCCTTGAGGAAGAGGCCAAAAAAGCGGAAAAAAGGATTGTCAAAGGGGAGGAAGGAAACTGCCTTTACTGCGACAGGGAGATTTACAGGAGCCTTCCCACTGCCATTGCAAGAAGGACGACTGCCGGACTGATGATCAGGGCCGGTGCCAAAGAGCCTGCTTTTGAAGGACTTGAAAGGGTAAGAAATCTTCTCCTCTCCGGAAAAACAGGCGCAAAAACGGATGAAGCAGGCGTGACCGTTGAGCTTTCATCAAATGGATTTCTTGTTTATGCTGGGGATACAAGGCATGAAGATAAACCGGATGCATGGAATCTGTTACAAATAATTTATAAAACGATATGCCCTAAATGGGTAGATAATATTCACAAGACTGATATAATAGGAAACAACGATACAGAAAACTGCCAGAAGCTGGGCCGCTGGTTTATGGAAACCAGACTGCTCGACAAGGCGCCTCTGCATCTTGAAAAATACCAGTATCTGCTCGATGCGGACAAGGTCGGTACCATCCGCCTCAGATTCCCGCAAAAGGGCGACCGCATCGCACCTTCCGGAATGGAAGGGACAAAGGATATCGGAAAGCTTCTCCAGGCGAAGAAAGTGCCGAAGGAAGCAAGAAATCTGTGGCCGCTGGCCGCTGATGAAGATCACGTGTACTGGGCAGGATTCCTGCGGGGAAGCCGCTACGGAAGACCGTCGCCCGATACAAAGAAATTTTTATTATTAACACTAAGCTGGATAGAAGGAGACTAAGTGCTGAAATGGAAAATTTGAAACATGATATCAAAACCGTATTGATTACAAGAGAACAGATCGCAAAGAGGGTTCGCGAAATGGGCCAGCAGATCACCAAAGATTATGCAGGCAAGGAAATCGTCCTCGTTGGGATTCTGAAAGGTGCCATGCCTTTCCTCTGTGACCTGATGCGTGAAATCGACCTTCCGGTCATTCTGGATACCATGGTCGTTTCCAGCTATGGAGATGCAACCACATCTTCCGGCCTGGTCAAGATCAAGAAAGATCTGGACAGCAATATCCGCGGACGCCATGTCATCGTTGTAGAAGACATCATTGACACCGGCATCACGATGGCAGCTCTCACTCCGATTCTTGAAAAGAGAGGCGCTGCTTCCGTAGAACTCGCTATTTTCCTCGACAAGAGGGAAAGACGTGAGAAGGAAGTCAATGTCAAGTACATCGGCTATGAAATCCCTGACAAATTCATCGTCGGATACGGATGCGACTATGCACAGAAGTATAGAAACCTTCCGGAAATCTGTGAACTGGACAATAAGGTCTTCGCGCAGGCGAAATAACAAGCGGGAGCCGATCGGCCATCGGACCGGGCGGTTCCTTTTTGTTCACATTTATATACTTGCGGCATGCCTCAATTGTAAAATAGACGTTGCAGGTATGTGGTAAAATATGATAAAATTAATTACTGATTTAAAAGTTTCTATAAAGGTTTTGTTTAGAGACGCGCACAGGCCGGGTGCCTGTCCGGAAGGCACGGGGGATGCCGCATGAACGGAAAGCGCGGAATGAATTTCCCTATCGATCCCGCTGCAGTTGTTTGAATCAGTGCACATAAAAGGAGGAATAGATTGAATAAGTTTCTAAAGAATGTTGCGCTATATGTGCTGCTTATAGTCATAGCGGTATCCATATTCAATACCTTCGTCCATCCACAGGAAAAACATTCCGAAATCACATACAGTGATTTTATCTCTCAGGTAGATAAGAAGAATGTATCTTCCGTAACCATGGTCGATCAGTCCATCAGCGGCAAGCTGAAGGATGGTACTGAATTTGCCACCTATGCACCGGCACATGATACGACGCTCCTGCCCAAACTGACGGATAATAACGTAACGATCACGGCTAAGCCGCCGGAACAGCCGTCCTGGTGGATGAGCCTCTTGTCTTCACTTCTTCCGATCGTCATCCTTGTCATCGTATGGTTCTGGATCATGAACCAGACACAGGGCGGCGGCGGACGCGTCATGAGCTTTGGCAAGTCCAGAGCGAAGATGACAGGCGAAGGCCAGGTCCATGTCAACTTTGATGATGTCGCAGGTGAGGACGAAGCGAAGGAAGAACTTTCCGAAGTCGTCGATTTCCTGAAAAATCCGGGACGTTATACGGCTATCGGCGCCAAGATTCCGAAGGGCGTTCTTCTCGTCGGACCTCCAGGTACAGGCAAGACCCTTCTTGCCAGAGCTGTAGCAGGAGAGGCGCGCGTTCCGTTCTTCTCCATCTCCGGTTCCGATTTCGTAGAAATGTTCGTCGGCGTCGGCGCATCCCGCGTACGCGATCTCTTTGCCCAGGCTAAGAAGAATGCACCATGTATCGTATTCATCGATGAAATCGATGCCGTCGGCCGTCAGCGCGGAAGCGGACTGGGTGGCGGACATGATGAACGCGAACAGACGCTGAACCAGCTGCTCGTCGAAATGGATGGTTTCGGTTCCAATGAAGGCATCATCACGATCGCCGCTACGAACCGTCCGGATATCCTTGATCCGGCGCTCCTGCGTCCGGGCCGTTTTGACCGCCGCGTCGTCGTAGGCCGTCCTGACCTTCGCGGACGTCTGGCAATCCTCCGTGTCCATGCAAGAAACAAGCCGCTGGAAGCCGATGTCGATCTCAATACGATTGCCAAGAAGATTCCTGGCTTTACAGGCGCAGATATTGCCAACCTTCTGAATGAAGCTGCACTTCTGGCTGCCCGTCAGAACCGCAAGACCATTTCCATGGCCGATCTTGAAGAAGCCAGTGAAAAAGTCAGCTACGGTCCTGAAAGAAAGAGCCACAAGGTCAGCGATGAAGAAAGAAAACTCACCGCTTACCATGAATCCGGCCATGCCATCATGGCTACCCTTCTTCCGGATGCTGATCCGGTGCACAAAGTCACCATCATCCCACGTGGACAGGCTGGCGGGTACACCATGATGCTTCCGCATGAAGAAAGATCCTTCATTACAAAATCCCACCTTCTCGCACAGCTGCGCGTCGCTCTTGGCGGCCGCTGCGCTGAAAAGATCATTTTTGATGAAATCTCCAGCGGCGCTTCCGGAGATCTTCAGCAGGTCACCGGCATCCTTCGCAAGATGATCATGGAATGGGGCATGAGCGACCGCCTCGGACCGATGATTTTCGGTGAACATCAGGAACAGATCTTCCTCGGCAAGCAGCTTGGCTCTGAAAGAAACTACGGCGAAACCGTAGCAACGATCATTGACGAGGAAATGCATAAGTACCTGAACGAAGCTTTAAATGATACGATGCAGATGCTGACCGACAACATTGAAGTCCTCCATGCTATGGCAAAGGCTCTGATGGAAGTCGAAACCATCAATCATCATCAGGTTGAAAACCTCTTCAAGTATCATTCCATTTATTCTCCGGATGAACAGCCGGCTCCAGCGAGTGAAGACTCTCCGCTTCCGCCAGTACCGGGTGATGGAGAAAATCCTCTCTATTCCCTCTGATCCGGAAGATACTTCAAAGCCAAAGACGGCAGCCCGCGCTGCCGTCTTTTCTTTTTACCACGTACAAGGAGAACAAAGATGGAGATGAATGAACTCTTTTATAAAGATGCCTATCTGAAGGAATTTGACGCAGTCGTCACATCCTGCCACGAAGGGAAGAACGGCTTCGAAGTCGTCCTGGATGATACGGCATTTTATCCTGAAGGCGGCGGACAGCCATGGGATACCGGCACCCTGAATGATGCCAAAGTCACATCCGTACGGAAGAAAGACGGAGTGATCATCCATTATACTGACAAGCCTTTAGCAGAAGGAACGAAGGTCCATGGTGTCATCGACTGGATCCGCCGCTTCGACCATATGCAGAACCATTCCGGCGAGCATATCTTCTCCGGCCTTGTCCATAAGAAATTCGGCTATGACAATGTGGGATTCCACCTGCATGATATCGTGACGGTCGATTTCAATGGCATGATGACATGGCAGGATGCACTGGACATCGAAAGAGAAGCTAATGAAATCATCTGGAAGGATGAAGAGACGAAGATTTCCTTCCCGTCAAAGGAAGAGCTTTCCTCCATGGATTACAGAAGCAAGATCGAGCTTGATGGTACTGTCCGCATCGTGGAATTTCCTGAAGGCGACACCTGCGCCTGCTGCGGCACGCATGTATCGCGCGCAGGGGAGGTAGGCATCGTCAAAGTCCTCTCCCTTGCCAGACATAAAGGCGGCGTCCGCATCGAGCTTGTCTGCGGAAGAAGAGCCATGGAAATGATGGATAAGATTTACGACCTCAATGAGGACATTGCCGTCCGTTTCTCTGTCAAGCCTTTTGAAACGAAGGAAGCTGTCGAAAAACAGGCTGAAGAGAAGGCAGAACTCATGGCAAGGCTTGCTGATGCCAACCGCTGCTATTTCGCTCTTAAAGCGGGCGTTCTCGCAGAGGGAAAGCGCGCCGTCCTTTTGTACGAAGAAGAGCTGAACGCCGGGGAAATCCGCAAATTCTGCGAATATTTGACGGGAACAGGGAAGGATGACATTTACTTCGTCCTGTCAAAGAAGGATCAGGACTCCCTGAACTATGCCATCGGAAGCGCCAGGGAAGATCTCCGTCCGCTCATCAGGGAATGGAACAAGGCGCTTCATGGAAGAGGCGGCGGAAGGAGCGAAATGGTGCAGGGCTCCTTCTCCTGCCGGCTCTCCGAAGCAGAAGACCTCGTCCGCAGTCTGAATGAAGAAATGTGATTTCCTTATTTCGAAAATAACCGATTTATATGGTATAATATAAGAATAGTCACATCATTTATTAATGTTCCTATTATTTAATAAAGGAGAATATGCGATGTCTTTCAAAGAAATACCTGTAGAAGAATGCGGGATCAATCCGTTTGCCGATTTGTCGAAGTACTGCATCGTTACAGCAGGCAATAAGGAAAAATGCAATTCGATGCTTGTCACCTGGGGGTCCTTCGGCGTCATGTGGAGAAAACCGACTGCGACGATCTATATCCGTCAGAGCCGTTTCACCAAGACGATCCTGGACAGCCAGGACTATTACACGCTTTCCGTCCTCCCGGTTTCCTACAAGCCGAAGGAAAGCTACATGGGATCCCATTCCGGACGCGACGGAGACAAGTTCGAAGGAAGCGGCCTCACCCCATGCTTCATCGGTGACGAAGCTGCCGCTGTAGAAGAAGCCGATCTCATCCTTGTATGCAAGAAGATTTACTCGCATGAAATGTCTTCTGAATTCTACACGGACAAGGAAACATACCAGCGCTGGAATGAAGGCAGACAGGCCGGCAACAACCACAGCGTTTTCATGGGAGAAATCGTGAAGGTACTCAAAAAAGAATAAACCGGAACTATTAAAAAGAGGGGATGCAGGAATGATTTTCTGCATAGTCTTTTTTTATGCGGGAAATGACTAGCGGTTGAAATTCCTAAGAGCAGCTTGTTATTTTTCTGTTATACTATAAGCAAAGAGTTTAAATTCAAGCAATGCTGATAAAGCTGTGCCTTCATAAATCCGGGAGGTAGTTATGAATCAGAGAAAAAGAGCGGTATGGGGCTTTATCCTGTGTTCTCTCCTCTGCTGCGGAGCAGGAGTCTCGGCCAAGGAGGCGGCTGCAGGGGAAAAAGCTGCCATGCCATTGTGGACCCGTGCGGCCGTCCAGTATGAAAATCCATATTTTACAGGAAATCCGGATGCATCCCTTTCTGCGGGAACACTTTCATCCTGGTGGACTGTATTCCATGACGATACGTTAAATGAGCTGATCGAAAAGGCGCTTGACGGGAGTCGCGATATGGAAGAGGCCCGCTCAAGGCTCCTGCAGGCAAGAGAGCAGGTAGGCATCACGAAGGCTGAGAAGCTTCCATGGGTGAATGCTGCCGGAGGATGGGTCCGCGGAGAAATGCCGGATGATATCACGCGCGGCATACTTCCAGCCCAGCTCCAGAACATGCCGCTTGGCATCGAAGGAAGCAACAGTGCAACGTATGCAGGCCTTGATGCGTCCTGGGAGCTCGATCTCTTCGGAAAGAAGAGTGCCAAGGTCCGGGAGGCAAGGGGAGCGCTTGAAGCGCAGAGAGGCATGCTCTATTCCACATGGGTATCCCTTTCTGCAGAAGTGGCCATAAACTATATCACGCTGAGGACGCTTCAGGCAGAACTGGATGTGACAGAAAAGTCCATTGCCAACATGAAGGAGAATCTGTCACTTATGCAGGTGAATCAGGAAAGCGGCCTTGTTTCCTCCGTGCCGGTCGATCAGCTGACATATACGCTGAAGGAAACGGAAGCCCAGATTCCTGAGCTCAAGTCGTCCATTGCAGGCACTATGTCAAAGATTGCCATCCTTACAGGAACGACGCCGGGCGCACTCGATGCCATGCTCATGACACCAAAGCCGCTTCCTGACATCGATCCGACACTGTATAATGCAATTCCTGCCGACGTGCTGAGGCAGCGGCCTGATGTCTATGCCGCTGAAAGCGCATGGGCCGCGCAGATTGCAAAGACTGATGAGGCAAAGGCTGAGATGAAGCCGAAAATTTCCATCCTGGGCGTACTGGGGCTCGCAACGCTTGGAACAGGAGGACTGTTCTCGGCAGGAAGCCGTGCTTTTGGCATCATGCCGCAGGTCACATTCCCGCTCTTCAATGGCGGGGCGCTCAGGAGAAACGTGAACGTGCAGTCCGAGAAGGAAAAAGAAGCAAAGGCAAAGTATGAGAATACGGTATTGAAGGCGGCCGGAGAAGTCCGCACGGCGATGACGGCTGTCAGCCAGGATAAGGTCAGGCAGGATTCCCTGGAAACGGGGAGGGATAAGGCGAAGGAAGCTTTGGACTTTGCAGAAAATCAGTACCAGCACGGCCTTTCCGATTACATGGGCGTGCTTGATGCCGAGCGTCACTATCTTTCCCTGAACCAGTCCTGTGCTATGGCAAAGGGAAAACAGATGACAGACCTTGTTTCCCTGTTCAAAGCGCTCGGAGGCGGTTGGAAGCCGCTGGATGAGGAAACGATAAAAGGCGCAAAAAATGATCAGAACGAGGAAAATGTAGGAGGTGAAGGGAAATGATGGAAACCATACAGAACCATAAGAGGGAATTTGGAATCGGCGCCATTATTCTTGCCGTTCTCCTCATTTTCTCTTTTTACGAATATCACGAAAAGAAGCAGGCTGAGCTTGCTGCCAGCCAGCTTGAACTGAACGGCAATGTCGATCTCAGGGAAGTTTCCCTTGCCTTCAGAAACAGCGACCGCATCACGGAAATCCTCGTCGATGAAGGGGATACGGTGAAGAAGGGACAGGTCCTTGCCAAGCTTGATACGCAGGATCTGAATTACAAGATAGACGTGACGAAATCCCAGATTGCTGCCCAGCAGGCTGTTGTCGACAAGATGCACAACGGCACACGCCCGGAAGACCTGGCGCAGGCGGCTGCCAAGGTCAATGCGGCAAAGGCAGAGAAGGATTTCCTGACCGCCGACTACAACAGGAAGATGGATTCCTATAATACTTCCGGTGGAAAAGCCATCAGCAGGCAGGCCATTGATGATGCAAAGGCAAAGCTTGACGTCGCTTCCTCCAAACTGACAGAAGCCGAACAGGCAAACAACCTTGCCAAGGCAGGTCCGCGCGCAGAAGATGTAGCTGCTGCCGAAGCACAGCTCAAGGGGCTTCAGGATACCCTTGCCGGGCAGGAATATACACTGTCCCAGTCAGAACTTATTGCACCGCAGGACGGTGTCATCCGTTCAAGGCTTCTGGAAGTCGGAGACATGGCCTCCCCGCAGAGACCGGTTTTCCGCATTTCCCTTGATACGAAGAAATGGGTCCGCGTCTATGTGGCTGAACCGGACCTTGGAAAAATCCATGAAGGAGAAGCCGCTGACGTCTATATCGACAGCTATCCGGACAAGCCGGTCAATGGCACGATCGGATATATTTCCTCGACAGCAGAATTTACGCCAAAGAGCGTGCAGACGAATGAGCTCCGTACTGCTCTTCTTTATGAAGTCCGCGTCTATGTCGACGACAAGGACAATGTCCTCCGCATGGGCATGCCTGCGACCGTGAAAATCAAATTGTAAAGGATGATGGGTGTGGAAGAAGATGTGATCCGCGCAGAGAAACTGAATAAGGTCTTTTCCATAAAGGGGAAGAAACCGCTGACGGCGCTGAACGGACTCTCTCTTTCTGTCAAAAAAGGCGAGCTCACGGCAGTGATCGGGCCTGACGGTGCGGGGAAAACGACGCTGATGCGCCTGATTGCAGGCCTCATGAATCCCACATCCGGCAGCCTTACCGTCCTTGGCATGGACAGCGTGAAGGATGCGGAAGAAATCCAGAGCCGAATTTCCTACATGCCGCAGAAGTTCGGCCTTTATGAGGATCTGACAGTGCAGGAAAATCTCGATCTTTATGCTGATCTTCACGGCGTTCCTCAGGAAAAGAGGCCTGAAAGGTTCGGGAAACTGCTGGACATGATGGGGCTGGCGCCTTTTACTGGCCGGTTTGCAGGAAAGCTTTCCGGCGGCATGAAGCAGAAGCTGGGCCTTGCCTGCACGCTCGTCCGCTCGCCGGATCTTCTCCTTCTTGATGAACCGACGGTCGGCGTCGATCCGCTTTCCCGGCGCGAGCTGTGGAAAATACTGAAGACATTTGTCAAGGAAGAACACCTTTCCATCTTTGTCAGTACGGCATACATGAATGAAGCAGAAATGTGCAGCCATGTCTTCGTCCTCCATAAGGGGAATCTTCTGGCGGATGGCACGCCGGAGGATCTTTGCCGGATCGCAGACGGCCGCTGTTATAATGTCCTTCCGGAAGAAGGCGTCCCCACACGCATCCTGCAGGCGCATCTGATCGATGAGACGAAACTGATCGTCGATGCAGTGCCAAGAGGCGGCACCGTCCATTTCATCATGGAAAAGGGCGTCGATGAAATACCATACCTCAAGAGGCATCACCTTGAGCCCACGCCCGTTCCGGCCAAACTGGAAGACGGTTTCATGACGCTCCTTCGGAAAGCGGAAGGCCATGAAGCACCACCAGAAGAAGCAGAAGACGTGCTGGACCGGGGCGGAAGACCGTCCAGTGAAGTCAATATCGTCGTAAAGAACCTCGTCAAGAAGTTCGGGGACTTTACGGCTGTTTCCAATACATCCTTTGAAGTGCATAAGGGAGAAATCTTCGGTCTTTTAGGGCCGAACGGTGCAGGCAAGACGACGACGTTCAAAATGCTCTGCGGCCTTCTTCCTGAAACAAGCGGCTTTCTTTCCGTCGCAGGCGTCGACCTTAGAAAGGCAAGGACGCAGGCGCGTGCGAATATCGGGTATGTGGCGCAGAAGTTTTCCCTCTACAGCCATATGTCCGTCCTGGATAATCTGAAATTCTTCGGCGGCATCTATGGCGTACCGAAGGGGAGACTTTCTGAAAGGATCAGGGAGCTCTGCCAGGAGTTCGATCTGGAAGATGTCCTTGACCGTCTGGCGGAAGACCTGCCGGGCGGGTACAAGCAGCGTCTTTCCATGGCAGCGGCGCTTCTTCATGAGCCGCAGATTCTTTTCCTCGATGAACCGACCTCGGGCATCGACCCGCTGGCCAGAAGAAATTTCTGGAGAAGAATCACGACCCTTGCCGCGAGGGGCACGACAATAATCATCACGACGCATTTCATGGAAGAAGCCGAGTACTGCGACCGTTTCATGATCCAGGACAACGGCATCCTTCTGGCCATCGGAAGTCCTTCGGAAATCCGCGAGGAACTTGGGCAGCCGGGCGCTGACATGGACAGGATTTTCATTGAAATCGTCGAGCGGTCGAGAAAGGAAGGGGAGAAATCATGAGTTCCGGATTCTTTCGGCGCATGAAAGCGCTCATCCGCAAAGAGTTTCTCCAGCTTTCCAGAGACTCCAGTTCCCTTCTTCTGGGGATTGCTCTTCCAATCATTTTGATCCTGATCATCGGATACGGCATATCTCTTGACGTCAAGAACGTGCCGATCGCCGTTGTCCTGGAAGACCCTTCGCCGGCCTCCCAGGATGTCCTTTCCTTCATGGACGGGTCGGAATATTTCTCGCCAACCTATGTCACAAGTTTCAAGGAAGCCGAGCAGATGATGACAGACAGGAAGGTGAATGCCATCATCGATGTGCCTTCGGATTTCGCAGCGCGCCTCCACGAAGGGAATGCAAAGATGCTCCTTGTTCTTGACGGCGTGGAAACAGCGACGGCCATGAGCGTGCAGACCTACGTCGATACCTCTATCGCCTCCTGGGAAGCACGCCATATGTCCGGCGCTGCATCCTTCGGGACAGTGACAGTCGAACCGCGCATGTGGTATAACAATGCCAATTCCAGTACATGGTTCTTCATCCCAGGCCTCGTCATGCTGATCATGACGATTATCGGCGTCATGCTGACCTCGGTCGTCATGGCCCGTGAATGGGAGAGGGGGACATTCGAATCCCTCTTCGTCACGCCGGTAAAGCCGATGGAGCTTGTCCTTGCCAAGATGGTGCCGTACTTCTTCATCGCACTCCTTGGTACAGGCATCTGCCTTGTTCTCTCAAGGTTCCTCTTCAGCGTCCCCATGGTCGGTTCACTTTCCGCCATTCTTGGCATATCCATGATTTACCTGTTGGTTGCGCTTGGCATCGGGCTGATGATTTCAGCCGTCACGAAGAACCAGTTCCTGGCCTGCCAGCTTTCGCTATTGATCAGTTTCCTTCCCTGCTTTATTTTGTCAGGGTTCATTTTCGATTTACGATCGACACCGATCGTCGTGCGCGCTGTAGGGGAAATCCTTCCCTTCAGCCACTATCTCGTCTGCATCCGTTCGCTCTTCTTATCCGGCAATAACTGGACGATCCTTCTGACGCAGGGCGGCATTCTCATCCTTTATGCTGTATGCTTCGTGAGCATCGCTTTTGGCATCACGAGAAAGAAGGTGGAATGATGAGCACCTTCCAGCTTTTTCTGCAGCAGCTTGCCGTCATCTGCAAGAAGGAAATCCTCTCCATCTGGCAAGATCCCGCGACAAGAAGGATTGTCGTCATTCCCTGTATCCTGATGGGGTTCCTCTTCGGCTATGCGGCCAACTACAATCTGGAAAATGCGCCGTATGTCGTCCTTGACCAGAGCAGGAGCGGGGCTTCGGCAGACCTTCTTTCCCGCTTTGACGGGACATCGCTTTTCCACCGCGTGGCGACCGTGTCGAATGCCAATGAAATCGCGCCGTACATAGAGCAGGAAAAAGCTGTCATGGCGATTTCCATTCCGCAGGATTTCCAGGATAGGCTTGATCAGGGAGAAAAGGCTCCCGTCCAGATCATATCCGACGGAAGAAATACGATGGTCGCCGGCCTTGTTACCGGCTACGCAGGCCGTATCGTAAACAGCTTCAATCAGGAAAGGACAGGCGTCTCGGCACCTGTGACGGTCATTACAAGGACATGGTACAATCCGAACCAGATCACGCGCTGGTTCTTCATGCCGGGAATCATCGGGCTTTTGAGCTTTGCGCAGGTCTTTGTTCTGGCGGGGCTTTCGGTGGCAAGAGAAAGAGAAGAAGGCACCTTCGAGCAGCTTCTTGTTGCTCCTGTCAGCCCGTCAGTTATACTGATCGGCAAAGCCATGCCGCCAATGATCGTTGGATTCATTCAGTGTACGATTCTCTTCTGTATCAGCTACTTCTGGTTCAATGTGCCGTTTGCAGGAAACTTCGGCATGTTCTACACGGCTATTTTCTTCTACGTGCTGAGCTCGACAGGCTGCGGCCTCATCGTTTCCTCCATTTCCAAGAACATGCAGCAGGTGCTTGTCTATGTCGTAGTCCTGATGGTGCCGATGGCTCTTCTCTCCGGCGTCGTCACGCCGATCAATAATATGCCGCGGTTCCTCCAGATCATTACGTATGCGGATCCGCTCCGCTTTGCACTGGAACTCATCCGACGCATTTACCTTGAGGGCCTTACCTTCGGACAGCTCTTCTGGAACTTCATTCCGCTTAGTGTTATTTCCGCCGTAACACTCTCCGTGGCCGCCTATCTTTTCAGGCACCACTTGAACTGAATCATTACACGCAAAAAGCACCGCTTCCGCATTGGGAAACGGTGCTTTTGCTGTTATTTTCCAAATTCCTTCTTGAGGACATATCCGTAAGCGTGTTTCAGGCCGTCTTCGCCTTCCTGGACATAGACACCCTGGATTTCAGGAGCAAAGCCCGGGAGCTGGTTGATTCCTTCCACGAGGTCCAAGAAGTAGGCAACAGCCGTCTTGGTCCATGCTTCACCGGCGTGTACGCAGATGACTCCTGGCGGATAGGGGAGAGCGCCTTCCAGGGCTGTTCTTCCTTCAGCCTCGGCAAGATCTACGAGTTCGCCATGACCTCTCATGAATTCATACTGTGCTTCCTGAGGATTCATGACATACTTCGGGAAGTAATCCTTCAGGAAGAGTTCCTTCTGCAGCGTGGACACTTCGCGGTCCTTGTAGAAATCATGCATTTCCTGGCAGAGACGGCGGATGGTGTATCCCTTGTACTTATCCTGGTAAGCCTTGTAAATGCTCGGAAGCACTTCAGACATCGGAGCATCCTCATCGATGAGCTTTTCAAAGCGGACAAGTTTGGCGACGAGGTCATCCATCTTGGTCGCTGTTTCAGCCGGAGTCATGAGGAAGAGGATATCATTCAGGTCGCACTTTTCAGGAATGATGCCGTTTTCACGCAGATAGTTGGCAAGGATATTGCCCGGGATGCCGAACTTCTCGTATCCGCCATGTTCCACATCAATGCCGGCCGTAACGAACTGCAGCTTCATCGGATCGATGAAGTACTGGCCCTTGGCATAGCCTTCGAAACCATGCCATTTGGCACCCGGTTCGAAAGCCCAGTAGTTCATATCGTTTGCCATCTTGTCGGTATCGCCGTCTTCCCACTTCTTGCCATAGACAACAGGCGGAACGAGCGGACGGATGTAATGGCAGTTGCGGAGGACCTGCTTGCGCGTATTGATGACAAGCTTCACAGCATCTGCCCAGAGCTTTTTGCCTGCTTCGCCTTCATGCATCTTGGCATTGACATCAAGAGCTGCGAAGAGCTGGTAGAGCGGGGAAGTGGAAGCATGCATCATGAAAGCATTGTTGACGCGCTTATGTGGGACGTAGCGGTCCTGTCCCTTGATGTGGGCATCCTTCTTATGGACCATGGACGTCATGGAGAAACCGGCCTGCTGCTTATGGACAGACTGGCTGACGAAAATGCCGGGGTCTTCCGGACCAAGGTCGAGAAGAAGCGGACTGCAGTCCTTCATCATCGGAATGAATTCCTCATAACCGACCCAGGCAGAGTCGAAGAAGATGTAATCGCAGAGATGGCCGATGCGGTCAACAACCTGGCGTGCGTTGTAAATGCATCCGTCATACGTGCCAAGCTGGATGACAGCCAGGCGGATCGGGCGCTTAGCCTTTGCCTTGACAGGATCCTTCTCAGCGACGAGCTTTCTGATGTAATCCTCATTGAAGCAGTGGTCAAGGATGCCGCCGATGGAGCCGAAGGCATTTCTTGCCGTTTCCAGATAAACAGGCGTTGCGCCGGCAATGACAAGAGCGCCGTGATCGACAGACTTATGATTGTTCCTGTCGAAGAGAACGATGTCGCCCGGAGTGAGGACAGCATTCAGTACAACCTTGTTGGAAGTGGAAGTGCCATTCAAAACGAAGTATGTCTTGTCAGCGTTGTAGACGCGTGCCGCATGCTTCTGTGCAGCGAGAGCCGGGCCTTCATGGATGAGGAGATCGCCCATGGCAACGTCGGCGTTGCAAAGATCAGCCCTGAAGGTATTCTCACCGAAGAAATCATAGAAAGCGCGTCCGGCCGGATGCTTCCTGAAGAAAGCGCCGCCCTGATGGCCTGGGCAGTCGAACTGGGAATAACCGTTTTCAACATACTTCTTGAGATCCTTGAAGAAAGGAGGAAGAATAGCGTCTTCGTAATGAGAAGCAGCGCTTTCTATCTGACGGTCATAGAAAGCATGATCCGTATCATTGAGATCGATGACGCGGTATACCTTTCCGATGACAGAATCATCTACAAGGCCAGCCTTCGTTTTGATGAAGAAGACAGGGATATTGAAAGAAAAGAGCATCTCTTTATCGAAGACAAAACGGTCTTCATCAGTATCCGTCATAACGACAGATGCAATGTCGGTGAAATCAGTATCATTGACATCAACAATGTCACGGCCTTTGATGGAACCGAAAATTTCCAGAGCTTTCTTTGTATAAGCGATTTTTAACTGGTTCAACATGGAAACCTCCCTCTGAATGTGAATTTGGATGGAAAGCAGTACTTTGACATGAAAAAGACCCTTGGAAAAGGGCAGCCATATGGAAAGAAATCCTGTCTTCTGTCATTCAGATCTTTAGTGTTGGTAGTTAGTGAAACTATCTAAGTCATTATAGCATAAAGGACAGGAAAGCAAGCTGAATTTTACCTTAACCGGCGCATGTTTCAGCCTGCTTGACCAGGCATGATTCTACGCAGTATTTTATGGAAATATTTCGCAAGTGAATAGGTTTGCCTGTGTAATTAAAAATGCCGAGAACCATTGATTTCTTCGACAATTTCCGTGCCTTAACGGTTAAAATTTGATATACTTAAAGTAATGGAAAATAATGGCATGAAGCTTGAACGAGCTCTTTTTTCAAAGCTTTGCCAAGGGAAAAATGGAGGGAATCTATATGCCGAGACGGTTAAAGATTGCCTATACCGAGAGGGCATTTGAAATATTCGGAACAGTTAATGGAAGGGATTCCATTAAGGCGGCACAAACTGATTTTACAGATACGTCGGCACTCATCATTACAGATCTGGATTCGGAATTTGCCGAAAATGAAAAGATCCGTGCTTTTGGTGTTCCTGTATTTCTGATTTTGACAGGCGAGAGCAATGTTGAGAAACTCATAGAGTGTGCTTCAGGAATCATCGACCTCCAGCATGGAGAGCATGGTTTCTATGAACGCCAGATTGTAAATGCAGCTGAAAAATATGAAGAAGAGATTCTTCCACCATTTTTCGGGAGTCTGCTGAAGTACGTAGAACGCGGAAATTCTGAATTTGACTGCCCTGGACATCAGGGCGGAGCTTATTTCAGAAAACATCCGGGCGGTAAAATCTTCTATGATTTTTATGGAGAAAACACATTCCGCGCTGATCTTTGCAATGCAGACGTCGCTATGGGAGATCTTCTTATTCATGAGGGACCGGCACTCGCCGCCCAAAAACATGCAGCGAAGGTCTTCCATGCGGATAAAGCGTATTTTGTGCTGAACGGGACATCCGGAGCGAACAAGGTTGTTTTAAATGCGCTTTTAGCACCAGGAGATCTGGTTCTTTATGAAAGAAACAACCATAAATCGATAGGCTATGGCGCACTGATACAGGCGGGAGCTATTCCGATTTATCTGGAAACAGCAAGGAATCCGTTCGGCCTTATTGGCGGTGTGCTGGATCATTGCTTCAATGAAGAGTATATACGCATGCTGATTGCGGAAAGAGACCCCAAGCGTGCCATGATGGACAGGCCGCTCAGGGCAGCCGTTATCCAGCTTGGCAATTATGACGGCTGCATATATAATGCCCGTCAGGTCGTGGATAAAATCGGGCATCTTTGTGATTATATCTTCTTTGATTCGGCCTGGGTCGGATACGAGCAGTTTATTCCCATGATGAAAGACTGCAGTCCTCTTCTCCTGAATCTGGGACCTGAAGATCCGGGAATTATTGTCGTGCAGTCTGTTCATAAACAGCAGGCCGGATTCTCGCAGGCCTCGCAGATACTGAAGAAAGATTCTCATATCAAAGGCCAGAAGCGCTACCTGCCGCATAAGATCCTGAATAACTCTTTCATGGTCAATTCTTCGACTTCACCGAATTACCAGATCTTTGCATCACTTGATATGAATGCAAAGATGCAGGAAGGGGAGAGCGGAAAGCTGCTTTGGCATGAATGTATAGTCAACGCCATTGAAGCAAGAAAATCTGTCATCCGTCATTGTAAATATCTTCGCCCGATTGTGCCTCCTGTTGTTCATGGCAGCAAGTGGGAAGATGGCGACACGGAGGATATGGCCAATGATATTTCCTACTTTGCCTTTGAGCCGGGAGGAAAGTGGCATTCTTTCCAGGGATATACGAAGAGTCAGTATTTCATTGATCCTATGAAACTGCAGCTGATGACTCCGGGAATCAATATGGAAAACGGGGAGTATGAAGATTTTGGTATTCCCGGGATCATATTGGCAGATTATCTTAGGGATAACGATGTCATCCCGGAGAAATGCGATTTGAATGATATCCTTTTCCTGATGACGCCGGCAGAAACACCGACAAAGCTTAAAGACCTGATTGCAAAGCTCGTTCGTTTTGAAAAGCATATCGACCAGGATTCCCCCATGGAAAAAGTCATTCCATCTATATATAGAAAGTATGAAGAGAAATACAGAGGATACACGATCCGGAGACTTTGCCAGGAAATGCATGATTTCTATAAAGACAGAAAGATCAACATCCTGCAGAAGAGAATGTTCCAGAAAGCCTATTTTCCTGAATATTTCATGAGCCCTCAGCAGGCAAACTGGGCACTGGTCAAAGGGCAGGGAGAATTGATTCCTCTTCGTGAAGTGGAAGGACGTGTAGTCCTTCAGGCGGCTGTTCCGTATCCGCCTGGAGTTACATGCGTTCAGGCAGGTGAACGATGGACAAGAACTGCGCTGGATTATTTCCTCGATTTTGCGGAAGTTGCGAATGTCTTTCCCGGATTTGAACCGGAACTGCAGGGCGTTTACAGGGAAAAAGATCCTGATGGAAAGATAACACCCTATGCCTATGTCCTGGCAAGGGAATACGAAAAACTATATAAATAACATCAGCAGGGCGGCATCATCATTCAGGTGATGCCGTCTTTTTAGTTTGTCAGGATCCTGAAATCAATCCGAAGAATCAATCGGACAAAAAAGAAGCACCGCCCTATCGAGAGGGCGATGCTTTATAAAGGATGGAGATGATGGTAATTGATTAGTTGAAGTTACTATTGCTTACTGTTTTGCTGCTTCTGCAGCGGCTTCTTCAATGGCCTTGTTGTCGGCTTCGGCTTTATCAAGATCGAATTTATCGGAAACCAGACCATAAAGTGTCCAGCCGAAGAAGGTAACGATAGCGCCGTATGTCATTGCTTCGAACCCGGAAGCATAGCAGGCATACAAGCTATAAATGGAAGCAACGAATGCAATGAATTTAGTCGTTTTCAGTTCAGAGCCCAAGTGGTTGACTGCTTTCATGATGACGACGATAGCTGCCATACAGAGCAGGTACGGAACGATATTCGTAATGACGGCCAGATTGACGAGTGTTTCAAACTGATCATTCAGTGTCGGGCTGATGGTCATCAGCGAGAAGAGGGACTGAATAACGGTAATGGTTACCATGCCGATCAATGGAGTTTCAGTAGATGTGATTTTCTTCATGAATGCCGGGAAATATCCTACATCACTGCCTGCCTTGAATACGTTGGCAATGGTGAACTGCCAGCCAAGCAGGGAACCGAAGCAGGAGAGAACCATGAGGCCCATGATAATGCGGCCGACGGTCGGTCCGAACATGTGAGCAAATACAAGTCCGAATGGAGCAGAACTGCTGACAAGATCTTCAGAAGGAATAATGCCGAAGATGATGTTGGTGGAAACGATGTAGCAGGCTGCGGCAATCAGTGTTCCGCCGAGAACGGCCTTCGGTACGTTCGTTTCCGGATTATCAACGGCATCTGCATTGGCGCATGCAGATTCCATTCCGAGGAATGCCCACAGGGTCATGGTAATAGCATTGATAGCAGCGCTGCCAAAGCTCATGTCATGTACGTTCCAGTTAGCGATATACAAGGAAGGAGAGAACCAGAACCAGCCAATCAGTGCAAGACCGATACATGGAATGATGACGCCCCATACAGTAATGGAGGAAACGCGACCAGTGTATTTAGCGCCGCCAAAGTTCAGGACGGTAGCCAGCCAGAGTGTGAAGATGGTAGCGGCGCAGGTCATAATAGGATCGAGGGATTTATTCAGGAACCCGAGCGCATAACCTACGGCAGAAATAGCGATAGCAGTATTTGCAAAAATCAGTGAAACGCCGTAAGTATAGTTTGCCATAAAGTTGCCGGCTTTCCCGAAAGAGTATTCGGCATAACCGCCCATGCCGCCGCCTTTTTTAGCATACATGCCGCATTTTGCGAAAACGTATGCCAGACACATGGAACCTACTGCAGTTACGAGCCAGGAAACGATAGAGAGCGCGCCGACCTGTGCCAGCTTGGATGGCAGCATGATGATGCCGGAGCCCATCATATTGACCGCTGTTAAAATGGTCAGCTGGAATACGCTCATTTTATTTGAGCTGTTACTCATGATTACCTCCTTGATTGGGAGGGATCCGGGCTTCCGTTGTGGAAGCCCATTTCCACCCTTGCTGTATTATTTTTCAAATTCCTTTTTGAGGACATATCCGTAAGCGTGCTTCAGGCCGTCTTCACCTTCCTGGACATAGACACCCTGGATTTCAGGAGCAAAGCCCGGGAGCTGGTTGATTCCTTCCACGAGGTCCAAGAAGTAGGCAACAGCCGTCTTGGTCCATGCTTCACCGGCGTGTACGCAGATGACTCCTGGCGGATAGGGGAGAGCGCCTTCCAGGGCTGTTCTTCCTTCAGCCTCGGCAAGATCTACGAGTTCGCCATGACCTCTCATGAATTCATACTGTGCTTCCTGAGGATTCATGACATACTTCGGGAAGTAATCCTTCAGGAAGAGTTCCTTCTGCAGCGTGGACACTTCGCGGTCCTTGTAGAAATCATGCATTTCCTGGCAGAGACGGCGGATGGTGTATCCCTTGTACTTATCCTGGTAAGCCTTGTAAATGCTCGGAAGCACTTCAGACATCGGAGCATCCTCATCGATGAGCTTTTCAAAGCGGACAAGTTTGGCGACGAGGTCATCCATCTTGGTCGCTGTTTCAGCCGGAGTCATGAGGAAGAGGATATCATTCAGGTCGCACTTTTCAGGAATGATGCCGTTTTCACGCAGATAGTTGGCAAGGATATTGCCCGGGATGCCGAACTTCTCGTATCCGCCATGTTCCACATCAATGCCGGCCGTAACGAACTGCAGCTTCATCGGATCGATGAAGTACTGGCCCTTGGCATAGCCTTCGAAACCATGCCATTTGGCACCCGGTTCGAAAGCCCAGTAGTTCATATCGTTTGCCATCTTGTCGGTATCGCCGTCTTCCCACTTCTTGCCATAGACAACAGGCGGAACGAGCGGACGGATGTAATGGCAGTTGCGGAGGACCTGCTTGCGCGTATTGATGACAAGCTTCACAGCATCTGCCCAGAGCTTTTTGCCTGCTTCGCCTTCATGCATCTTGGCATTGACATCAAGAGCTGCGAAGAGCTGGTAGAGCGGGGAAGTGGAAGCATGCATCATGAAAGCATTGTTGACGCGCTTATGTGGGACGTAGCGGTCCTGTCCCTTGATGTGGGCATCCTTCTTATGGACCATGGACGTCATGGAGAAACCGGCCTGCTGCTTATGGACAGACTGGCTGACGAAAATGCCGGGGTCTTCCGGACCAAGGTCGAGAAGAAGCGGACTGCAGTCCTTCATCATCGGAATGAATTCCTCATAACCGACCCAGGCAGAGTCGAAGAAGATGTAATCGCAGAGATGGCCGATGCGGTCAACAACCTGGCGTGCGTTGTAAATGCATCCGTCATACGTGCCAAGCTGGATGACAGCCAGGCGGATCGGGCGCTTAGCCTTTGCCTTGACAGGATCCTTCTCAGCGACGAGCTTTCTGATGTAATCCTCATTGAAGCAGTGGTCAAGGATGCCGCCGATGGAGCCGAAGGCATTTCTTGCCGTTTCCAGATAAACAGGCGTTGCGCCGGCAATGACAAGAGCGCCGTGATCGACAGACTTATGATTGTTCCTGTCGAAGAGAACGATGTCGCCCGGAGTGAGGACAGCATTCAGTACAACCTTGTTGGAAGTGGAAGTGCCATTCAAAACGAAGTATGTCTTGTCAGCGTTGTAGACGCGTGCCGCATGCTTCTGTGCAGCGAGAGCCGGGCCTTCATGGATGAGGAGATCGCCCATGGCAACGTCGGCGTTGCAAAGATCAGCCCTGAAGGTATTCTCACCGAAGAAATCATAGAAAGCGCGTCCGGCCGGATGCTTCCTGAAGAAAGCGCCGCCCTGATGGCCTGGGCAGTCGAACTGGGAATAACCGTTTTCAACATACTTCTTGAGATCCTTGAAGAAAGGAGGAAGAATAGCGTCTTCGTAATGAGAAGCAGCGCTTTCTATCTGACGGTCATAGAAAGCATGATCCGTATCATTGAGATCGATGACGCGGTATACCTTTCCGATGACAGAATCATCTACAAGGCCAGCCTTCGTTTTGATGAAGAAGACAGGGATATTGAAAGAAAAGAGCATCTCTTTATCGAAGACAAAACGGTCTTCATCAGTATCCGTCATAACGACAGATGCAATGTCGGTGAAATCAGTATCATTGACATCAACAATGTCACGGCCTTTGATGGAACCGAAAATTTCCAGAGCTTTCTTTGTATAAGCGATTTTTAACTGGTTCAACATGGAAACCTCCCTCTGAATGTGAATCTTGGATGCATAAGCCATGTGTGCACGTCATGGCAGCGTCCTCATATGATGATTAATGCTTCATCTGGCCTTATGATAGTTATAAATGGGAATTGATTCCAATACCATTTTAGAAACCGATTAGATAAAAATGAGTAACTATCACAATATGGTTAATAAAATACATGGAAATGTATAGCTAACAAAAATGTTATAAGATGTAATGATGTGGTAAACCTATATACAAATAGATACCAATCGTGGGTGAAATACTCAGGATATAGAGCAGATAATATAAATAAACCCTTGGATTATCGATAAATACGAAGAAAACGGGAAATGATGGATGCAAGGCGAAGAGAAGAAATCATGGACATAAATGCGGGAAGTGTAAAATATAATGGTGGATATCGGAGATAATTCTGTAATGAAATGCATAAAATCTTGTTAATACTACGTTAAGAATCAAAAACTTATCAATATGCGCTATAAGTCATTACTGAAACGTTATAGAATTCAGGGAAAGAATTTTTACCAAGGACAAATACAGATCTGAACACAAAAACAGCCCTTCAATATGTATTGAAGAGCTGTTGAGAACAAAATTTATATAGGATCCGTCATCCTTGTCAGAGCAATAAAAAAGACCTCCAGTCGGCCTGGAGGTCTTTATTGCATGGGGAATGTTTTATTGGCATTATCCCTGACAAATTCCCAGAAGTGATCGACGATGTATTCACGCAGGAGAACGGCACTCAGTGATAGCTTGGAGTCCGTTTTCCAGGAGATGTTCAGATCACGGTGACATTCCTGATCACCAACCGGGAGTGCGACATTATGAATTTGTGCATTATGCCATGTCATTTGCGGGACAAGCGCACTGCCTAGACCTGCCCTGATAAATTCACCAACTGTATCAGGGTTGTCACTTTCGAGAATGACCTTTGGGGTAAATCCAGCTTTCTTGCAATAGGCCTCAACCGTTTTCCTAAGGAGAAATCCCTTAGGAGGCATAATAAAATCCATATCAGAAAGATCATGGAGATTCACATAAGGAAGATGGGCATAAGGAGTTCCTGTTGGGAAAACCATAACAAGGTTCTCACGGAACAAAGTGATTGTATGGTCATTATCAATATGTTTCAGGCTTGAGAATAAAGTCAGGTCAGTTTTCGAAGCATTGGCCGAATCACTGTTTTGCGGGACAATTTCTAAAATGGTTTCGGGATACTCTTCCTTGAATTTCATTAGAAAAGCCGGAATTAACCTGCTTGATGACATGATAGCAAGCTTTACAGTGAGCTGCTGAAGATCTCTGGAATCCTGCAGTTCCTGACGGAGGTCGTCGAGTGATCCCAAAATCTTATTAGTGTATTTAAGCAGGATGTGTCCGTCTCGCGTCAGATGAATGTTGCGGCCCTGATGGGTAAAAAGCGAGACATCCAGTTCTTCTTCCATGCTGCGGATTGTTCTGGACAGCGCCGGCTGAGCGATATGGAGAGCTTCGGCAGCTTTTGTCAGATGTTCCAGTTCAGCCACTTTCTGAAAATACATAAGAGAGGTAAAGTTTATTTTCATCTTGAGCCTCGTATGATTTTAGATTTACCGGTTCTGCGTCCTGAAAACAGGTCCCAATCCGGATCAATCAGCAAATATCGTGCAAATCAAAAGAATAGATACAGACTGGAGTGAATCCATTGCTGAATCATTTTCGATTAAAATAGATTTATTTGACTGTATTATATCATAAGAGGTATGAATCAATGGAAAACACCTTTTGATAATAGTTCAAAAAATAACAAGCCTTTACAAAAAAAGTGGAACTTATGCAATTCTTCTATTAAGACTGGGCGAATAGCATCGTACTTTCCCTCTGTCATCTGCAGCAGATATATTATTGAGTTATAAACTGTCATAGAAAAATACTTCTTTGGATACTGCCAAAGGAGTCCATAAATGAATGATGAGGATATGCTTATATAGAATGGAGATCATTCCACTATGGAGAAGTGCCTGCCTCAGCAGGGCCTCCAGGAGGCGGAGAAAGGCCTCAAGACCACCCTTTTTAAGTATACTGCAAAGCAAAGCCATCTTTTTTATTTTGGGCGCATACTCCTTCATCCTATCCCATATGGCTTCATACGGGATTTTTTGAATTGACGAGAAGTATCTAAAAGACTTACAGAAGATTTACAGAACGACATATAGAAAAATTTGCTTTTTTCTTGGTATAGCGATATACTATATACAGGTATTAAAAAAAACAATAAATAAATTTTTGCAGGAAGATCTGCATATAACAGGAAGGAGGGAAAGACGATGAGAATTGAAGACTTGATGGATCTTGAGATGTACGGAAGCATGTATATCCTTTTTGCCATGGCTTCTTTCTATGTAGAAGGAGCCAATCTTCTGGTACCGTCCAGAGTGAACTTCAACTTCAAAAGAATTCTTTCGCCTTTCACATCCTTCTTTAAAGGATTCATCGGCGCAGGGGGATGGGCTGCTATGGCCCTCAGGTCCTCCGGACTTGAAGGAAAACGGGAACAACTGAATGACGGGGCATCCGGCTTTTTACGGTGCCCGGTTTCCTTTCATGATTTCGCATGGAAGGGAACTCCGCGCGGCGAGTGGATCTAAGCGCTTTCTTTTGTCGACCAGTAAAAGAAAGGCTTATGTTTAAATCATCCATAAAATATCTGATGAATCAGACGCTGCGAGGCGTCTTTTTTGATGGAATTTTCTGGAGAGTGAAAACATGTTTTTCGTGAAAAACGATATAAAAAAATTATTGTCAGTGATGATACCGATCCTGGTCGCTCAGGTATCTACGGCAGGCATTACCTTTATCAATACAACGATGGCAGGTCACGCAGGTGCGGATGATCTGGCCGGAGTTTCTGTCGGAGCCGGTCTTTTCTATCCGATCCTGGCTTCCATTATCGGCCTTCTGATGGCTGGCACGCCTATGATGGCACAGCTTCTCGGACAGAAGAAGAAGGAAGATCTTCCTCTGATAGTCCGTACAGGCCTTATGATCGGACTTTTCATTTCCGCCGTCTTTGCAGCAGGCTACTTCCTTTTCGTCGACAACCTGATGGAATACCTTGCTCTTGAACCGGCCGTTGAACATATTGCCCGCGGCTACCTGCTTTCTATGGTGGGTGTCGTGACTTTCGTGACATTGATCATTCCACTTCGCTGCCTGACAGACACGGCAGGATCCACGTCTGTTTCCATGAAGCTCTTCCTCATTGCTCCGCCAGTGAATGCGGTGCTTGATTATCTCTTCATTTACGGACACTTCGGATTCCCGAGACTTGGCGGTATCGGCGCAGGCGTTGCTACGATGATTACGTACGGATGCCTTCTCGCACTCTTCCTTGCAGTGATTCTTACCACGAAGGAATTTATGGGAAAGAATATTTTCTCTTCCTTTAAGATCCGCAGAGCAGACCTGAAGGAATACCTGGTCGTCGGTGTTCCAAGCGGCATGTCCATTTTCATGGAAATGAGCCTTTTCAGCCTGATCATCGTGTTCCTTGCCAGGTACGGCACGGATACGCTGGCGGCTTACCAGATTGCGGACAACTTCGCAAGTCTCGTGTACATGCTTCCAGTCAGCTGCTCCATGGCGCTGACAATCCTGATTGCAACAGCAGCAGGTGCAGGGGATATTTCCCTGGCACGCCGTTATAAAAAAGCCGGTTTCATCACAGCGATGGCTGGCGCTCTTATGACCGTTTCCTTTACGCTCTTCTTCCGTCATTCCATCGGAATGGTATACACGGATGATGCAGCTGTCGCAGCCATTGCAGCACAGTTCCTGATCTACAGCGCCGGATGGCAGCTCTTCGACGCGATTTCCACTCCGATTCAGGGAATTCTTCGCGGATTGAAAGATACACGCGTATCCTTCGTCCTTATGGTTGCCGCTTACTGGGGCGGATGCTTCCCAATGAGCCTCCTTCTGGACAGCGTGACGGATCTTGGCGCAGCTTCTTACTGGCTCGGCCTTGATTTCGGCGTAGGATGCTCGGCGCTCCTCATGGTTCTCAGACTGTTCTATGTCGAAAGAGTCATGGACGGAAGACCCGTACCGGTCATCGACAATATCCTGGCATTTTTCAAACTCAAGACAGCAGCTTCCGGCATGCCTGCTTATGCAGCCGCTTTTTCCGGGGAAGATCATTCCATCCGCGCTGTTGTTGAAATGAACATAAAACAGGCAGAAAAATTAATCGCTTTTATGACGGAAATGGAAGAGAAACTTTCCGTTCTCATCCAGAACGTCAAGGAAGCAGAAGTAGATATCTTTACTGAAACACGGAGGGTCCTTCCGATCAGAAAGGCTCTTCTGACGGATCTTCATTTATCCATACTAGGCCATGCGACGAGGGCCTACGTGCCTTAGGGTTATCTATGAGAGGCGGATACTGGAAACACATCTTCGTCAGCCTGAATGACACAGGGCGGTGCTAACAGCACCGCCTTTTTGCATGCCCTTTGCCTTGAATCATACGGAGCTCTAAAAACGTGAGTTTAGTGATAGAATCTGAAAACTGTACAAGATATAAGACAAATAATTAGATAGTGAACAAGTTGTATTATATCTAAAATCCTTCTATAATAGAGGAAAGTGAAATTTTTCTGTATAGAGGATGGGATAGATATGAAGAAATACTGGATAGGAGCGGCAGCCCTGCTGCTTGCCGCCGGACTCACCTTGTCAGGCTGCGGGAATGACAGCGGCAGGGAAACGGGCAAGATTCATGCAGTGACGCATGCGAACTGGAAGCCGTTCGAATATATGAAGGATGGGAAGATTACAGGCTTTGATGCGGTGTTTCTCGAAGAAGCAGCCAAACGTGCAGGCCTTTCGGCAGAGCTTGGCGATGCAGGATGGGAAGCTCTTTTTGAGCAGATCCGTTCCCATCAGGCAGATCTTGCCATTTCCGGAATCACGATTACAAAGGAAAGGGAGGCATCGTATCTTTTCTCGAAGCCTTACTTCATTTCCCGTCAGGCCATCCTAACAAGGCCGGACAAGGATATCCGAAGTGCTGAGGATTTGAAGCGCTCTGACATAGAAGCCATTGCTGTCCAGAATGGATCGACAGGACAGGAAGCTCTTGAGAAACTTCTCGGCAAGAATGCTCCTGTCATTAAAAAGACACCCATGTCCATCCAGATGCTGATCGGAGGGCAGGCAGATGCCATAGTAGGGGATGAAACATCCCTGAAATCCATCCAGGCGCAGTATCCGGACCAGCACCTTGTGATTGTTTATGATGATCAGGCGTTCAAGCCGGAATACTTTGGCATTCTTTATGCTAAGGACAATACGGCGCTTAAGGAAAAGCTGGACAAGGGCATTTCTTCCATGGTGGAAGACGGAACGTACTCGCGCCTCTATGAGGAATGGTTCAAGACAAAGCCGGACGAGAAGGTCCTGGCAAGTTTGAAGAAGTAAGGAAGCGGTATGATGTTTGATTTCAATTGGAACATCCTTGAAGCATATGTTCCTTTCTTCATATCAGGGACAAAGCTGACGATCGAACTCTCCGTCACCGCATCACTGGCGGGATTCTTCCTCGGTCTCTTCCTGGCAGTCCTCCGGGTATCGGGGAGGAAATTCCTCTCCCTTCCCGCGGCCTGTTTCATGGAGTGCATTCGCGGCACGCCTCTTCTGCTGCAGCTTCTTGTCGTATACTTCGGAATTATTCCTCTGCTCATGAGGAAACCGGACGGGACGCTGGCGGCAATGCTGGCGCTTTCCATCAATGCGGGGGCTTATATCGCTGAGACAATCCGGGGCGGCATCCTCGCTGTCGATGAAGGGCAGGAGGAAGCGGCAAGGGCGCTGGGGCTTTCGCACTGGCAGTGCCTTCGCTATGTCGTTCTTCCGCAGGCTGTTCGTTCCGTCCTTCCGGCGCTTGGAAATTCCTTTGTCAGTCTCATCAAGGACTCTTCACTGGCTTCCGTCATTGCCGCGCCCGAGCTCATGTACTGGGCCAATGCAGCCAATGCGTAATACTACCGCGTCTGGGAGACCTTCATCACGACAGGCCTGATTTACCTCATTCTGACCGTGACGACCGGCCGCCTGCTTGCCCGTCTTGAAAGGAAGAGGGCGTAGGAAACCATAGGAAATCTGCCGCTTCATCTTATCGAAGTTTTTTGTATTCTTATGCCCGTTTTGATGGGATTTCACGTCTCACGAAAGGGGCTTTTCGTGATATACTAATGGGTGTGGCGATAGCAATTTACATAAGATATTTATGTTTCTGTCAATAACAAGGGAGCCTGAAAATGCATAACGAACAACAAGTGACCCCTCATATTTACTGGGTGGGCGGCAACGACTTCAATTCCCCCAGATTTGAAAATCTGATTCCTCTGAAATCCGGGGTGACATATAACAGTTATTTCATCGACGACGAAAAGACAGCTGTCATCGATACGACAGATACCGTAATCCGTGATCTTTTCATCGGCAATGTCAGCCATCTGCTTCACGGCCGCAAGCTGGATTACATCGTGGTCAACCATATGGAACCCGATCACAGCGGGTCCCTTCTGGCGCTTGCCATGGCATACCCAGAAGCAAAGATCGTGGCTTCGGCGCAGGCACTCAAGATGCTTGGACAGTACTTCCAGGTATCCATGCCTGAAAGATACATTACATCCGACGAAAAGCTCGTCATCGATCTTGGCATGCACAAGCTGCGTTTCCTCAAGGCTCCGATGGTTCACTGGCCGGAAGTCACCTTCACGTATGATGAAACAGAGAAGGTCCTTTTCACCGCAGATGGATTCGGCACATTCGGTATCCTGAATGGTTCCATTTTCGCTGACGACGTGGATTACAAAGAAGAATACCTGGGCGAATGCCGCAAGTATTATGCCAATATTGTTGCCCGCTTCGGCCCGCAGGTCCTCTCAGCCCTGAAGAAAGTGGATGCGCTTGATGTCCGTTATATCTGCTCGCTCCATGGCCCGGTCATCCGCAGGAAGGAAGACATAGATTTCCTGATCGGGGAATACAAGAAATGGGCTTCCTGGACGCCGGATTACCAGTCAGTCAACATTTTCATCGCTTCTGCTTATGGCAATACGGCTATGGCGGCTGAAGTCCTTGCGGCCAAGCTTGCCAAGCGCGGCATCAGGAACCTGAAGATGGTGGACGTCTGCACGGTCTCCCTTGCTGATTCATTTACAGAAATTCTCCGCAGAAGCCACATCGTTCTTGCCGCTTCGACAATGAATATGACAGTCAATCCCCTGATAAGCGCATTCCTTGCCATCTGCACGGAAATGAATGTCACGAACAGAAAGGTTTCCATCATCGGGAACAGCAGCTGGACACCGAATGTCAGCGGCCAGCTGATGAAGGATGTCGTATCGAAGTGGAAGAACTGCGAATTGCTGGGGGATCCGGTTCATATCGTCTCCTCCATGCCTGATGATGATGCAGATATTGAAAAACTGGCAGATATCATTGCAGAAGACATACTTAAGGAAAAATAACAGAAAAGAAGGTTAAAGAATGAAAAAATGGATGATGGCTCTGGCTGCGACTTGCGCCGCGGCTGTCATGGTGCTGTCTGGATGCGGAAATACGCCTTCCGTTCATGTGACAAAAGCGGCCATCAGTACAGAACCTTTTACATTGGAAACAAAAGCGGCTCCGGAAGCCCTTCATACGGCGCCTGTCATTCCTTCCGTATCAGGCGGCCTGATTTCAAACCCGCCGGATATCGGAGCGACAGTCAAGGCAGGCGATGTCCTCTTCAAGATCGACGCATCGCAGTATGAAGCGCAGGCATCGGCCCTGCAGCAGAAAATCGCAGAATCTTCTGCCCAGGCAGCGCCTGTCTACAACGGTCCTTCCGTAGATAACAGCCTTGAGGCTTCCCTTTTGAAGCAGGGAATCATCACAAGAGCTGAATATGAAAAAATCAAGGGAAGAAGCATGCCGTCCGGCGGTGCTGTTTCTGGCGGCGGAGCTCCTGATCCCGGACTGATTGCATCACTCCAGACGCTTCAGAAAACGATTGCTTCCTGCACTGTCCGCGCGCCGATCAGCGGCGTCGTCTCCCAGGTTTATCTTGGAGATACGCACATGGCAATGGCAGGGAAACCAGCACTCGTCATCCGTCAGGATTCACCAGTCGTCGCAACGATCGAGCTTCCTGTCCGTCTTGATTCCGTGATGGAAAAGGCAAAGGATGAAAAGACACTGACCGTGTCTATGAGCGATGGCAAGGGTGTATGGTACGGCGAGCTCAAGCAGCAGCCAAATCAGAATGGTGAAAAATATACCACCTATAAGATTCAGGTAGATAATCCGCAGAATGAAATCACAATCGGAAATGAGTATGATATCCGTGTGGAAAGCGGGCAGAATGTTTCCTGCATCATGATTCCGGACTCTGCGATTATCGGAGACAATACGGTTGCCATCGTCAATGATGGAAACCTCGTCGATATCAAGGACGTTTCCATTGCAAGCCGTCAGGGCGGCTATGCGATGATCATGGATGGTTTGTCTGAAGGAGACCGCGTTATTACCGATCCTCCGAAGGGCATTGAAATGGGCATGCAGGTCGATGTGAAATGAAATGGGTAAGAGAAGACTTCCTGGGAGATTCCGTTGAAACGGCAAAGAAGCTCATAGGAGCCGTCCTTGTCCATCGTTCGCCGGATGGGATTACCGCTGGGCGCATCGTGGAATGCGAAGCATACGGCGGTATCTGGCGGGGCCATGAAGATGACGGTGCCCATGCCTTCAAAGGTTTGACGCCAAGAACCCGAGTTATCTTCGAAGAAGGCGGACATGCCTACCTTTACCTCATCTATGGGATGTACACCTGCCTCAATGTGGTGTGCGGCCATGAGGGAGAAGGGACGAGCGTACTTTTAAGAGCACTTGAACCGCTGGATGGAATCGATCTTATGAAGGAAAGACGCCATACAGACAAGATGAAGCTTCTGGCCTCCGGTCCCGGGCGCCTGACGCAGGCAATGGGCCTTAATAAATCCTTCTACGGGACAGACCTTACGGGAGATACCCTTTGGATCGAAAGCAGGAGTGACGGGCCGTATCCCGTCAAGCGCAGCAAACGCATCAACATCGATTACGCCAGGTACGGGAAGAACTTCCCCTGGAGATTCACACTGGAAGGAAGCCCCTTCATTACAAAGAAATAAGGAAACGCCGGAGGCACGAACTTCCGGCGTTTTTTGACGGAAGGCGCTGTATTCCCATTTTTCGTCCTGTTCCTGTATAATATAGAAAATATATGCCTGAAAGGGAGAGATTATGAAATTACTCCGTTTGATTCTGCAGGGATTCAAATCCTTTGCGGATAAGACAACCATAGAATTCGCCGATGGAATGACTGTCATCGTAGGCCCGAACGGCTGCGGGAAAAGCAATATTTCCGACGCTGTGCGCTGGGTGCTCGGGGAACAGAATGTCCGCAATCTGCGCGGACAGAAAAGCGAGGATATCATTTTCGCAGGTTCCGAATCAAGGCCGAGGAAGAACGGCGCGGAAGTCACGCTGGTACTGGACAATTCCAACAGGGAGCTGCCGCTCGATACAGCAGAAGTTTCCATCACAAGAAGAATTCTTCGCAATGGGGACAGTGATTTCCAGATCAATAAAAGGAACTGCCGCCTGAAGGATATTCATGAGCTTCTGGCCAACACAGGGCTCGGGAAGGGTTCCCTTGCCATTATCGGGCAGAACAGGGTCGATGAAGTACTGACGGCAAAACCGGAAGAAAGAAGAGCCATTTTTGAAGATGTGGCGGGCATCAGCCTGTACCGCATGAGAAAGAATGAAGGCCTGCAGAAGCTTGTCAAAACGGCGGAAAACATGGACCGTGTCAAGGACATGATGGCGATGCTTGATGAACAGACCGGGCCGATGAAGGAAAAGGCAGAAAAAGCAAAAGCATACAAGGCGCTTGCAGCGGAAAAAAGAGCCGTGCAGGCGACGATGTCTGCCTTAAAGCTTGATTCCATCAAAGAATCCCTCGAAAAGCACAAGGCGGAAACGGAAACTCTTGAGCAGGATAGTGTGAAGTGGAAGGCAGAGCTTACAAAAGCGGCGGCTGCTCTTGCCAAGCTCGAACAGGAAACGCTTCTCCATCAGGAAAATGTGAAGAAGGCAGGCACGGATTTCGCAGAAGCTAAGGAGAAACTCGATGGTATCCGCGTAGACTACAAGATCAAGGAAGAAGCACTCGAACAGGAGAAAAAAAGAACAGAAGAGCTCAAAGAGGATGAAGAAGATCAGAAAGAAGCCGAAGAAGAACTGATCGAAGAAATCCAGAATGATGAAGAGGAAATGAAGGCAGCCGAAGCCGAAAAGGCAGACTGGCTTGCAAAGCAGAATCAGGCAGAAGCCGAGAAGGAAAAACTGGCCGGAGATTTGGAAGCATCTGAAAAGGCGTATTCCGAAATCCTGAATTTCAGCCGGCAGAAAATGGCAGAAAAGCAGAAGCTTGAGCAGGGACTGGCGTACCTGGATAATGAGGTCCGCCGTCTTAAGGGAGAATCATCCAGAAGGGAAGAGGCAGCAAAGAGCATCGAGGGCGAACTCCAAAAAACGAATGAGGCGCTCGCAAGCCTGCTCGCAGAAGAAAAAGAGGCCATGGCCCGTCAGGAACAACTGAAGGAAGAGGGTATCCGCGACAGAAAAGCACTCGATAAGGCAAGAAATGAATGCTTCTCCATTGGAAATGAATTGAATGAAGCGGAATCCTCTTTCCGTACCATCCATTCCCACCGCGAGTACCTGGAAAAGGCAGATAAGGAATATGCAAGCTTTTCCAGAACAACGAAGACAGTCATGGAAAACAGGGCCATCTTCGGAGACGCCGTTCATGGCGCTCTTGGCGAATTGATCCATGTCCCGTCAGAATATACAGCTGCTGCAGAAGTGGCTCTGGGAAGCCAGATTTCAAACATTGTCACAGATACGACAAAATCAGCCGGGGACATCATCCGCTGGCTGAAGGAAAAGAACCTTGGCCGTGCGACATTCTATCCGCTTGAATCCATGAAGCCGTCCTCTTATTCCGGAAGAGAACAGGAAGCTTCCCGGGAAGAGGGAATCCTTGGCATTGCCGCTGACCTCTTCGAGACGGACTCCCTGTATCAGGATCTTCTCCACTCCCTTCTGGGAAGGACTCTGATTGCCAAAGATCTTGATGCGGCAAGAAGAGTCTCCAAGAAGTACGGCTACCGCCTGCGCATTGTCACGCTGGACGGTCAGATCGTCAATGCCGGAGGCTCCATGACCGGCGGATCCATGAAGAAGAAGGAAAATACCTACTTCGGAAGAAAAGAAGAAATCAAGGAACTTTACGCAGAAGAAAAGAAGCGCGAAAAGGACCTTGCTGATTTAAGGAAAAGGAAACAGGAAAAGGAAACGGCAAGGGACAGCCTTTCTGAAAAGGTGGCAGGAGAACGCGAATCCTGGCATCAGATGGATCTGGCGCTTGCTTCCCTCAAAGGGCAGAAGGATGGCCTTGAAAAGACCAAGACGGATCAGGAAACCCGCCTGAAAGAAGGAAAAGATGCCCTTGCTTCCATCAGCGAGTCTCTGGAAAAATTCGTTCAGCAGATGACGGAAGGCCGGGAGCTTCTCAAAACGTATGAGGATATTCCTGAACCAGGAAAAGATGAGAAGAGCCTTGCTATCCGCAAACAGATCGATGATAAGGTAGGCGAACTCATTGCCATCCGAGAAGGACTGACGAAGGCAGAAAGCCGTGCATCCTTTGCAAAGCGCATGATGAACGACGCCAAAAAGGCGCAGGAAGACCAGAAGAAAGACAGGGAAGACCTCGAAAATAAAAAGAAAGCCAATGAAGAAGCAAAGAAAAATCTTGCTGAAACACTGGAAAAACTGAATCAGGATTTCGAAGAGGCAAACGGAAAATGGGAGTCCATCCGCACGAAGCAGGAATCTCTGCAGGGCGAGACTGACAGGTATGCAGCGCTTGAACGCGACAGCCAGGCAGCCTGGAGAAAGGCGCAGGAGAAGTCCTCATCTGTTGAAAAGGATCTGGCGGATAAGAAAGCGCGTTTGGAACGGTTCAAGGAAGAAGAGGCTGAAGAGCTGCAAAAAATCAGTGAAGAGGGGATGACCCGTGAAGAAGTGGAAACGCTGAAGCTTCCGGGAACCCTGAATGAAATGAAGAACCGTGACAAGGTGCTCGCGGGAAAGATTGCCGATCTTGGCACGGTCAATCCGGCCGGCGAGGAAGAGTATGAAGAGCATCTGAAAAAGAGAAACTTCTACGAAGAACAGATCAACGACATGAGGGGCGCTGAAGAAGAGCTCCGGACGGTCATCAAGGATATCGATGAGAAGATGGCATCGCAGTTTGACGAAGCCTTCACCAAAGTCAATCAGGAATTCGGGCGCATCATGCAGATCATGTTCCAGGGCGGCAGCGCGAAGCTTGAACTGACCGATCCGGAGCATCCTCTGGAATGCGGCGTGGAAATGTACCTGCAGCTTCCCGGCAAAAAGCGCCAGCCGCTGACGCTGATGTCCGGCGGCGAAAGAGCGCTGACGGTCATTGCGCTCCTGATTTCCTTCATGGCATACAGGCCTGCTCCCTTCTGCTTTGTCGATGAAATCGATGCGGCGCTCGATGATTCCAACGTGGACCGGTACAGCCGCATGATTGCCGAATACAAGAAAAAGACACAGTTCATCGTCATTTCCCACAGGAAGAGAACGATGGAATTTGCTGATACACTGCAGGGCGTCACCATGGGAGAAAAAGGCGTCTCTTCGCTTGTGACGGTCAAAATGAAAGATTACGTGGAATGATGAAATGTTCGGGCGTAATTTTCACGTAAATGATACAATAGCCATATAAGGGTAAGGACTAAAGGAGGGTACAATGGGATTTTTTGATAAAATTCGCAAAGGGCTGACAAAGACAAAAGAGTCTTTGATCAAGAATATAGAGAGCGTTGTCATCGGCTATGCAACGATTGACGAGGACTTCCTGGAAGACCTGGAAATGGTACTTCTTTCCGGGGATATCGGTGTCCGCACGACGGATTTCCTGATGAGGCAGATCCGCCGCGGTGTTACCGAAGGCACGATCCACAATACGAACGAAGTCATGCCTTTCATGGAAAAGACAGTGGAAGAACTTCTGAAGGATGACGAGAAGGATCTGAAGGAAGTGCATCATCCAGAGGTCATTCTGGTCGTAGGCGTCAACGGTGTGGGCAAGACGACGACAATCGGCAAGATGTCGGCCCGCTATCACAAGGAAGGAAAGAAAGTCCTTCTGGCGGCTGCC
>ENA-OPAO01000404-OPAO01000404.1-human-gut-metagenome-genome-assembly--contig:-NODE-404-length-37528-cov-27.381368_pt1 | contig 37528 bp, 43 predicted proteins | sample MGYA00241054_ERZ501424 | MGnify/ENA primary metagenome ERZ501424 (study PRJEB25962, sample SAMEA2042623) | human gut metagenome | biome: human gut; feature: human-associated habitat; material: faeces...
AAAGGAGATTGGCACGGATGATCTGAATTTGTATTATAATTGATGTGACGGCTTGAATACCCCCCGGATGAATGTTCGGGGGGATTTTATTACTGAATTTGTTTTCAATTACATTTCGCAACTTATTTGAGTGTACTCTCATTTAAGTATTAATGTTTTTCCTATCTTTGTTATACATAACCATCACAAAGATAGTAGAATGAAAGAAATAGTAGAAAAGAGCTTAATTGTATTATCGTTCTTATACTTCATATTTTATTTATGTAGTAATATTTCAATATATTTTAATAGTATATATTTATTTGTGCTGACAATATTTTGGGTAATTTATTATGTGGTATCAAAGATGAAATTAGAAATATCGCCTATCTTAATTTTTTCTTTGATATTGTTAATCTATGCATGTTTACAGGTAGTTGTTTTAGGGGAATTAGAATATAAGAAGTCTAGTTTATGTTTTGTTTTTAACTTTATTGTTTTGTTAGGATTAATATCTCCTATATTTCAAAAACATAAAATTTTTGTTTTGAAATCTTACCTTTTTACAATGTTGTTATTTTATACGATTCTAATTCTATTATTTTGCTATAGAAAAATAGAAATGTCTTTGATTATAGAGCAATATTTTTATAATTCAGGGGTATTTGCTGTATTTATCACAATTACAATGATAATAGGAAGTATTTATGTTAGAGAATTGAAGTTTAGATTTTTTTTATTTGTAAATTTTATACTGTTATCATTGTCGTTTGTATGTGCGTTCTTTCTTTCATCTAGGACAAGTCTTTTAATATTAACCTCTTATGCATTTATTGCTTTTGTTAAAAGAATGAAATGTAAAAGTATAAAAAAATATTTGTGCTTGTTTGCTGCAATTTCTTTTATATTAGTTGGTTTGACTTTTCTTTGTAAAAAAGAATCTACAAATGGGCGCTTTTTTATATGGAAAACATCTTTTTATATGGTAAAGGATATGCCTGTGTTATTTGGTATTGGATATAATAATTTCCCTGTTTTATATCCTAAATATCAGTCTTTAATGTATGAAAATGGAAAGATGTCTAAAGAAGAAATTTATCTTGTGGATAATACAAGTGTTGCATTTAATGAGTATTTGCAAATAATGATAGAATTAGGTCTAATAGGATTATTATTGTTTATACTTATAATTGGTATAAGTATATATCATGCAGGTAAATATTTAGAGTTATATATTGCTGTTTGTATAGCTATGCTAGTTAGTTATTTACTTCATTCTACAATTATTGTTTATGTATTACTTTTAAATTTTGCATTAGTTCGTACATCTTTAACATTGAAAATGTCAACAAAAATATCGGTGATAATTTTTGTTGGTTTTATGATATTATCTTTATATATGGTACATTTATCTTTGAATAAAATAATATCATCAAATAATATTGCTTACCTTCTTAAAGCAAGTCCAGAAAAAGTAAATAAATATTATAGTATTAATGAAAAATTCTTATGTGAAGAACCTGTTTTATTATTTAAAGTAGCGGAGTATAATTATAATATAGGTAATATTGATATGGCATTTAATATTGTGAAAAATTTAGATCATATCCTGAGAAATGATAAAATAGAGCTGTTTAGAGGAAAGTGTTTTTTAAAAAAAGGTAATTGGAAGTTGGGTGAGAAATATATATTATTAAGTATTTCTATTTGCCCTAATAGATTTATAAATAGGTATGAGTTGTTTAAAATCTATCAAGCAAATGGTTTGAATTTTAAATCTATAGAGGTTGCGAAAGAAATATTTTGTTTGAAGGAAAAAGTACCATCAATACATACTTTTGTAATCAAAAATGAAATTGAAAAATTTTTAAACGAAAATAAGTAATAGTTAACGTGAAATCGATATAAAATCAAAAAATAGCGAGTTTCTTGTCATTGATAAAATTTACATCGATAGCTGGCTTCTTTTCAAAGAAAAAGTATGCAGTAATCACTAAATAATTTGCTATAAAGTTACTGAAAAATAGATGCTTGGAGTGCTCTATAGGTGTTGAAGATGTTTGCAGTCCTTGTAATAGTGCTTGAAGGAAGCGGGAATCGCCAGAATGGAACAGAATAAGAATAACCATAATCTCTTAGCCTCACTCATGCGGTTGGGCTTATTGCGATGCATTTGTTTACTGTCTTCAAACATTTATTTTTCCTATTGTAACGCAAATTCCTTACAAAAATCATCAGCCATACAATAAATCTCTGTAACTTTAGACTCTGAGAACATAGTAGTAATCTTTTGCAGATAAATTTAATACTTTTATTACTATGTTCTTATTTGTCTATAGATTGTATTTATTCTTATATCGAATTTATCTTAGTTATATTTACTTAAAATAATCAATTAACACTTTGATTATTGATTTTTTTCTTTAATTTTAAAGCAAAAAAGGAATGGATTTAGATAAATTGCTTATTGTTCCACAAACAATAGCTTTTGCAACTACTTATCAGTGTAATGCGTCTTGTAAAAACTGTTGTTTTGGTTGTAGTCCACAAATGAAAGTTCGCTTATCAATTGAGGACATGAAATACTATATAGATCAGGCTCTTAAGTTTTATAGTAATTCATTAAAAGTATTGGTTTTAACTGGAGGTGAATCCTTTTTATTAAAGGATGAACTAATAGAAATTGTAAAATATGCTTCTTCAAAAGGATTGGTGACGAGGATTGTTACAAATGCTTTTTGGGCTAAAGATTATCAAACGGCGTATGACATTCTTCTGAATTTGAGAGAAAATGGTTTGAATGAAATAAATTACAGTACAGGTGATGATCATCAAGAATGGGTTCCATATGATAATATTGTTAACGCTTGTATTGCTGCAATGGATTTGAATCTGACATGTATCGTGAATGTTGAAACGCATGATAATTCAATTTTCGACGGAAATACTTTTTATCAAGATTCAAGATTGAGTACATATTTTGATTATACAAAGTATGAAAAACCTTTGAAAATAGAAAAAGGATTGTGGATTCCCTTTAATTCAGATTCTCATATAACCTCAGATACAATAGTACCTAAAGAAGATATTTCTAAAACTAGATGTCATTCATTGTTCACAACAATTGCTGTTAATCCGTTTTCTTATATGATGTCATGCTGTGGACTCGTTAGTGAGCATGTATTGCCATTAAGACTAGGTAGTTTAAAGAAGCATTCTATTAAAGAACTATATGAACTGCAATTCACAGACTTATTAAAAATATGGTTGTATACAGAAGGTCCGTATAATGTATTAAAGTATGTATATGAAAAAAGAGGCATCCATAAGAAAATATCTGGACATATATGTGCTATATGTGCTGAAATTTTTAGAGATATAGAGAATATACAATGCATAAAAGATAATTATGATGAGTTGTTTGATACTGTAATGTTTAAATATCTATTATTAAGAAAAACATTTTAAATATATGATACAATGAAAAAGATGAAAGGTACAAAAATCATAGCAGGTGCTCTTATTCCTACTATACTATTGCCATCATGTTCTGGATTTTATTGTGATTCTGATTTGATTACAATAAATAAGGGAATGGATAATATAGAATCTTTAAATTCAGTATTAGTTCCAATAAATATGGAATCAACTTCGGAAGAACAAAAAGTGATGAATTTTCTTTATAAATTGATTCCTGATATTATAGAAAATCCTTTAGTTGCTCAAAAATTAAAGGAAGATCCTTTGTCTGTTGCTAAATCATATGGAGTAGAGAATATTAATTTTAATTTTGATGATGAAATGTGGAAGCTAATAGCGGCATTAGGAGATTATGATCTCCATGAAGCTATTGTGACAAATAATGTCGGACTATTTTTTGAAATTTGTGATAAAAAAGGGCTACTATCTGAATTACAAAAGTCAGACATATTAAAATATCAAGATATCAGTATGCCTGATTCTGAAATTCGTCCTATGTGTGGTGCTGCTGCGTATGTATTTTTTGGTGTTGCTGCTGTTTTAATTATGGCTGCTGCTGGATGTGCGGGAGTTGGAGCTGCTGCGATTTACCTTTCTGAAACGTATTGGAGTGGGGCAAGATCTGCACAAGAAACTATGGCAGAAAGAGATCCTATTGCTTTTCAATTGTGGACGATAAAAAAGGGAAATGAAAATACTACAATTATGTTATCCGAATACCAGGAAAGATTAGTAAATGATTGTATAGATGCATTAAATAAGTATTTCCCAGATAAGATGAGAAATGTGGATAAGGATAATTTGAGACAATTTATATCACTGAATTTACCTAAAAAATAAAGGTATGGCAGATTTGATAACAAAACGGACGCCTTATGACTGGGTATTAGAATTTTTGTCATGGATTGGAGTTTTTTTTGCATTAATGCCTTTGAGAAGATATAATGAGATTCCTGATAAAGCTTTAGTACCCGTTCATTTTGATTTTAGAGGAGTTATTGATGCTTGGGGTAATAAGGAATATATACTTTGTTATTCTTTTCTTGCGATATTCTTTTTTATTTTAATGTTCCTTTTGGAGAAAAATTATAAAATATTGAATTATCCAATAAAGGTTACAGACAATAATAAATTTCGCTTATATAAATTAGGAGTTAAATTAGTTAGGCATCTTAAATTAATTGTGGTATGTCTTTTTTCATATTTAGCTAATATGTCTTTTTATGTGTCAATGGGTAGTAGATATAATGGGAAGTTGCCAATCTTGTTTATGATATCGATTTTATTGATTACTTTGGCGTTTTTTTTTGTAAAAATGATTAAGTTGAAAAGGTTGCTATGAAAAAAATTATACTAAACTGTGTGCCTCCATTTGCATGTAATATACCATCTCCAGCAATATCTATATTGAAATCTTGGCTGACAAAGAAGGGATATAAATCTACAGTGATTTACTGGAATTTAATATTTTATAGACTTCAAGGCGATTTTGTTTGGAATAAGCCTTCTGTTCTTGAAACATCTAGTCAGTTAGGATTATATGTTAATTATTTGTTGCACAAGAAAGGAAATTTAACTTTAATTGATGGGTTAAAGAAAATAATACAAAGTTCATCTCCTCGATATTTAACAGATGCACCAGAATACTATGAAAGACATTTGATAGATTTTGTATATAAAATGGATAATCTAATAGATGATTTTTTGTCTAAAATAGATTTTTCAGATGTAATGTTAATCGGTTTTTCTTTAAAATTAGATGGTTGGATATTTGCATCTGTTGTTGCTGAAAAAATCAAAAAGATAAATCCTAATATTCCAATTTTAATTGGTGGCATAGGTACAAAGGAAAAAGCAAAATCTTTATTGGAAAACTTTTCACAATTTGATTTTGCTATGTGGGGGGAAGGAGAGGAGCCATTGGTTAAACTTGCTGAAGTTATAGTATCTGATCATGGTGATTATTTTGATCTTATAAATACAGCATTTAGATATAGAGGAGAGATTCTATTTTCATCAAACCATAATAATCATTATATTGATTTATCCGAAGAAAATTTATTTCCTGATTATTCTGATTATTTTCGTCAAAAAGAAGAATTAAATCTAAACTTTGAATCAATTATTCCGATTGAAGGGAGTAGAGGTTGTCATTGGAATAAATGTAAATTTTGTTATTTAAATACAGATTATCGGTATAGAACAAAATCCAGTGAGAAAATTTGTACAGAAATTCGATATATGATGGAAAAGTATAAATTATATTCATTTGAATTTTTGGATAATGATTTTATTGGGTTGGATTTTGAAAGGTTTGATAAATTAATTGATGGACTGATTTCTATAAAGAAGGAAGAACCGCGATTTAAAATCGTAATAGCAGAGGTTATTACTAAAGGTTTAACTCATTCCATTATTAAGCGTATGTTTGATGCTGGTATTGCTTTTGTGCAAATCGGTTACGAAAATACGAGCCATAACCTCTTGAAGAAAGTTAATAAAAAGAATACATTCTCTAGCAATTTGCTCTATGTGAAATTTGCATCATTGTATAATATTCCATTAGGAAATGTGAATGTAATAGTAAATATGCCTGATGAAACTTTAGAGGATATATTAGAAGCTATTGATAATCTTAAGTTTTTAAGATTTTTCTTACATGCAGTCTATTTTAAGCATATGCTAATCCCTGTGCAGATAGATAAGAGTAGTAGATATTATAAATATATAAATACGGAACTTTCTTATTGGACACCGTCAATTCTGGCATATGACTTCTTAAAAGAGTATATAAATGAGAAAGACCGTTGGATTATATTTGATTATATTAAGCAATCAAGACATTATCAGTGGGAAACATTTAAAAATATAGAAAGATATTATTTAGAGAATAGGCATAGTTATGTAGCGAAAATAGAAAATGAAGTATTGATATATACAGAATATATAGGTTCAAGAGAGATTTTTACATACAGGTTTTCTTTAAAATCTATAGAGTGGTTTGTTTTATTTTATACAAATGATATGGTTGTTTCTATACAGGATTTGTATTTGAAGATGAAAGATTCTTTACAGATGCCAGATAATCTTACAGAAAATACTTTGAAAAGATCTATTTTGGCATTGAAAGAGAAAGGAATATTATATAGTACTCCGGATTTTTCAGAAATAGTATCAGTTATATATATAAAGTTGTAATTAATATGTCCTTATTTTTTTATCTTCGATGAAGAATACCCGTTGATTTGTTATTTTTTCAGGTATAGTAAACCATAATAATGCGTTTGATGGTATTTGACTATAACTTTGTGTAGAATCTGTTGATTGATCATATTTTAGTGAGATGAAGCTATTAAGATTTGTATCCCAGTAATGTAATGTGTGTGGCATATTAGATTTTTCTTTGTTTTTTGTTAAAGTAAATTTTTGTGGATTATTCTTGTTGGGAATAAACAGGTTGATTTTTCCTGTATGATTTATGTAAAATGGTGCTGTAATATATTGCATCCCAATTTCATTAGTATAATTGCTAATTATAAAAATATTATCTCCAACTATATTTTTAAAATAATATAAAGAATCTATTTTCTTTCCAATTGCTATAGGGGTCCATTGGTAAAAGTTGAATGTACATAAGTATATTTGATCTGATTTTGATTTATATTTTTGAGGAATAGTTTTGCTTATAGGAATTTTTATATCTATTAATGTATCATTAATAGCTTCACAACTGATATCTTTTATTAAAGGATCTTTGAGGTATGATATATATCCATCATCATTTTTTCTTGTTATATTATTATACTTTGCTTCGAAAGTACGTCTGTATATCTTTGCAGGGTGTAAATATCTTTTAGATGATAAAAACGATGCATCCCTATTGGGATCGTTTTCTCCGGGAAAAAATCTATAGAATTTATTTTCATCTAAAACAGCACACCAGCTATGTCCTAAGTCCATTTTAGTCCATGTCGTTTGTTCTATGGATATGGGTATTCCACATGCACGCATGATAAAAGTACCTAAATTACATAATCCATCACATGCACTCATTCCTGATGAATAAGTTTCATCAATGGTGGGATATATGGGAGTATCTATTGTTTTATATTTCATTATTTTCTTCAATTCATTGTTGATTATTAAACATGCTTGTAATGATGTTTTTGCATGGCATGATTCTAATATTGGTACAAATTTTTTTATCATAGAATCTCTTAAGCATGAAGGCTTTTCTATCTGTGAACGATATGGTAGTATATATTTGCAAAAAGAGTCGAATGGGATTTTTTTAACCCATGGTTTCTCTTTTATGGAAAAAGCTGCTTCTATGTTTTGAATTAGATATTTACTATTAATATAATTTATATCATACTTAATATGATTTTTAATTTTGTATCCATTAAGTATTAATGAATCGTATATTTTTTTTAAGGAATCGGGGGTATATTTCATTGTATTTAATTTGAGGATTTCTTTCTTTGGAGATATATAGTATTGTTCTAATGTATAATTGTATGGCATATTTCTAATTAGAAACTTGGCTGCAGCAAGTTTTTCTTCGTCATTTTTATAATATTCGAGAACTTTTTCTAATTCATTACGATTCTCTTTTGCATAGATAAAAGCTTTATCTAACATTTTATCCTCATGTTCATAATGATATTTGAATGCAAGGATTAATATTAAAGAAAGAACAATATATATTTTTTTCATATAACAACATATTGTTAAAGTAATTCTTTGTTCTTTTCAAAAAAATCAGAAAGAGCATCTTGCAAAGTGATCTTTAATGATTCTCCTTTTCTAATAGCTATTATTTTCAATTTTTGGTGATAAGTTTCGTCCATAACAAAATTGCAATGTACGGTTTTCACTTTTTTCGAATTTTGAACCTCTTTTTGCCAGGTTGTGGATTGGATCAGGCTGTCAATACCGCCCGTCATTCCGGCAGCCATGTTGCTTTTCAAATCTTTCTTATTTGCCATTGTCTTGTTCCTTTTTCCCGTTAATAACTTGTTCCTCCTTGAATAGGTCATAGACCAGTAGAGGACTTTGATAATATAGTCCGCTGTTCGTGTCGAGCAGCTTTGAATAGGTTTCCGAATTATACACCATATCCAAAGCCTCTTTCATTCCGATATGGTAATCACGCATCACATACTCCGTCAGTTCGGTGGTGATGCACTCTATCATAAACTGTTCATCGTCTGTTATAGCTTCTATGCCAACTGTCCTCCCTGTCTTTTGCAGTAGTCGGTCAAGTCATCTACCGCATCTTCGATGGAGAACAGATGTTCCACATCATACCCTTTGTCAATGAAGTCTATCCCTTTCCAGCGTTTGAGATAGTTGAACGCTTGCGGCGGGGTGAGCCTGTGCTTCTTGGCAAACTCAGAGATACAAATCACGGTGTATTCTATCTTATCCTTGATTTTAGTTTCCATGTGCTTTAAGTATTTCTCCGGTCAGTAACTCGTTGCATACCTTCTCGTAATCTTCCGCTCCGGCAGATTTCGGGGCATAGTGGAAGATGTCTTGTCCTTGTGTCGGGGCTTCGGCAAGCGCGATGGCGTTGCGTATGTGGGTGCTGAATACCTTTCCCTGAAAGGTTTCCTGCACCAGCTCCGACACGCTTTTGTTCAGGTTCTTTCTGCCGTCATACTGGGTTATCAGTACCCCGGCAATCTTCAGGTCGGCGTTCAGACGCTGCTGTACCTTGTTTACGACCTGCATCAGCTTGGCCATACCTCGCATGGCGAGATATTGCGCCTGTACCGGGATGATAAGCTGATCCGAAGCGGTCAGTGCATTTAACGTGAGCAATGACAATGACGGGGGGCAGTCTATCAGGATATAGTCGTACTTCTCCTTGCTCTCTTTGATAAGGTGCGCAAGGATAAGCTCACGCCCAGCCTCGTTAATCAGTTCCGTTTCTACCGCCGACAAGTCCAGACACGAAGGCACTACGTCCATGCCGTCCTTGTGCTGGTATATCGGCAGCGGATATTCGCCTTTCATCGCTCCGTAAATTGTCTGTGGCAGTTCGGCTGACAAGCCCATTGATTCGGTCAGGTTTGCCTGCCCGTCAAGGTCTATCAGCAGCACCTTGTAGCCTTTCTGCTGCAATGCTCCCCCCAAGTTGATGGTGGTCGTGGTCTTGCCCACACCGCCCTTGTGGTTCAGAATACATAAAACGGTTGCTTTATTCATAAATCCTTGTATTTTAATTTTCTGATGTTTCTTTCTGCAAATATAACGATAAAGACTAAAAGTAGTATGTACTAATGTACTAATTTTAGTATATGCTACAAGCCATTGTTTCTTATTGCGCCTGTATGATGTCTGACGGATATAGAATCCGTGCAGCGTCTTCGTTGTATGGTTTGTTCTTCAAGAACAGAACAATATGTACATCTTGCTCCTTTTTGATAAAGGGCAGGTGTTTTATCTTTGCTTCAAGTGAATTTGCCAGTCTTTGCGCATCTTCCTTGTTAGTCCATTTACATTCTCCTATGAGGATGTGTTTCTTATCCAGTGATTCTGCCACCACATCAAGTTCTGCCATTTCGCCGTCCTTGTTCTCGTCTGTGAAGATTTTTCCCCACCACCGTGAAGCCATATTGTATGCGATACCGTCAATGAGATTGCCGCTTACATATTGGCGGCACAGGTGTTCCCAACAGTCGCCCACATACCCGGAGAATTGCGCCTTTATGATGGATAAGACGGTTTCCGTGCGTCCAAGTTCCAAAATGGACTTATAGGGTGCGACAAACCTGTAATTGAACTCCAGAAGGCTGTCGTTGATGCGGTATATTCCTTTCTTGCTCTTTTTCTCGTTCTCGCCGAATGGCACTTCCCGGCGTATATATCCCAGCTCCCTCAGTTTGCCTAAAGGTTCTGTTATCTGGGTGGCTTCCTTGCCTACCCGTCCGGCTATCTCGGAGAGGCGGTTTGCTCCGTTTCCGATAATTGAAAGCAGGGTGGATGCCTGTACGGTATCACGCATATCATCCCTTAACAGGCGTATCGGTTCATCCGCTAAAAAGCCCTTGTTATCCAACAGCAGTTTATTGATTGCCGTTTCATTGTCCTTATAGTCGGCTCTCAGTTCCCAATATCGGGGTATTCCACCCCATACGGCATATTCTTCTATCGCCTGCCGTGCATCGCATCCGAGTGCCTGACCGATGTATTGCACGGGTATGGGCGTAAGCCGTATGATTTCATCAGCCAGTCCATATAGGGGTTCTTTCCTGTCAAGTATGTAACCCTGCATCAGTTGTTGTGAAGAACCGCAGATGATAAGGTTGAATTTCAGGCATTTTTCATTGAGCAGCTTTTGTATGACGGACGGCAGGGAGGGGCAGCTTTTTACAAGATACGGAAATTCATCAAGGCATACGGTACTGTTTTCCGCTGCCTGACGGTTCAAGGCACGCAAGAGCGTTTCCCAGTCAGGGTATGTTACCTTGTCGAAGTCCTCTATGCCTACCAATGTGGCTGTCTTGGCGAACAGCATACGCTGGTTTGCCTCATTGGTCTGGTCGCTTAAAAAATAGATGTCTTTCCGCTTCCAATCCATGATTTCCCTGATAAGTTTCGACTTGCCTATTCTTCTGCGTCCGTAAATGACGATGAACTGCGGATTTTCTCTTTGCAAGGCGTTATTGACCCTTTCAAGATAGTCTTTTCTGTCGATGAAGTCTTTAAATTCCATGTCGCTTTAAATATATCTTTCACAAAGATAATCTTTCTAAAAGATAATTCAAAGAAATATGGTTTTATTTTTCACTAAAAGTAGTATATACTAATCTACTAATTTTAGTAAATTGTTTTGTGTGCCGTTTTCGGGGCGGTCTGTTCCCCTGCTGAAGACAGCTTGCTGTGGCTCGATTTGGCAAAACCGCTGTCGCCTGTTTTGCCAAATCGGGGTATTAGGCTCCCCCTTGACAGGGGTGTCGCCAACATTCCGTACAAAAGTAACTCTAAGCCAAGTTTGGGTTGCTGTCCTGTACTGAATCCTGAAGTATGCCGATTGGCTCTTTCGGTAGTCTAAAATAAACTATAATTTAATTTGGATTTCATAAAAACGGCTTATTCATTGATAAATAAGCCGTTTTTCTTGCTTTTTAAGTCCAAAATACTTAACTTTGAAAAGTTAAGTTTAATTTGGACTTATGGGAGAAAAAATAGGATATGCCAGAGTTAGCACTAAGGAGCAGAACCTCGTTTCTCAGGAGGATGCGCTCAATAAGGCGGGATGTATCCGCATCTTTACGGACAAGATTTCCGGCAAGGAGTTCAACCGCGAGGGGCTGACCGCCTGCATGGATTACCTGCGTTCCGGCGATACGCTTGTCATTTTCCGGCTTGACCGTCTTGGACGCTCCGTCAAGGAAATGCTCGACCTTTGCGCCCAGTTGGAGAACCGCCATATCAAACTTGTTTCCCTTCAGGACAATCTTGACACCTCTACCGCTGTCGGCAGGTTTACCATGCAGATACTCGCATCGCTGGCCGAGTATAACCGCAGCCTTATACTGGAAGGGTGCAGAGCCGGAATCGAGGCTGCAAAGAAAAGGGGGGTCAGGTTCGGCAGACAAGAGGGGGCAAAAATGAAGAAGCCGAAGAAGGAGGCTGCCATCCGGCTTTACAAGGCAGGTTCTTCCATACCCCAGATAATGGAGATAACAGGTATAAGGTCTAAGCAGACCATATACAATTATCTGAAAGAAGAACAGATACAACCCGATAGAAGATGAATTATAAAAAATATATTATGGCTGATAAATTAGAATTTTCCGAAAAACTTGTTTATGACTACTTCAAGCAGCATAAACTGCCAAAATCAGAAGCTGAAGCCGTCATACAGATGGTGCAGTTTGCACGAAGCGAAGAAACAGAGCCTTCTGAAGCTCTGAAAGAAACCGTAAACCGTTACCTGTACGATATATATCCCAATTATGCGAAGAAGGGCGAAGGCATGGTTGAAGGCAGACACCGGGATATTGCCGGAGTTATCTTCTTCTGCTGCAATTTCTGTTCTGCCAGCGAGATAGACAAGTTAGACCGTGTAGCCCCGGTTCTTGCCCGGAACTTCTGATTATGTTACAAAAAAACAAGACTATGTGTAAAGATTCTATTTTTACTGAAGAACAGCTTGTGCTGATCAGAGATACTTTTGGCGATTTGTGTCAGGCACACATAGAAAAAGGCTTATTTGATTGTGCCGAAGAAGAACTGAAGGTCATTAACACAGTCCAAAGGCAACTGGACTGCGAGGAATATATCAGTCTTGAACAGTTCCGTAATAATAGTAGCGGTACTTGGACTTACATCAGCGTGGAAGATACAGACGGAGAAGATGCAAAGAATGTAGGTTTTCAGGAGGATTGACGGTATAATCTTCTTCTGTCATATAAACAAAATATTTATAAAGGTATTATGAAACAATCTGACTACATCGAATGGGATAACCTGAAGAATATCCCGTTCTTCCTCTGCCAAGTGGTCGAGGACGAAGAAAACCAAGATTTGGATATTTACTATCTGGGCAAACGTGTCTTGCACGACTACGACCATGTGGGGCACTATTTGAGGACTGCCGTTATCCTATTCCGAAAGGTAAAGAACCGCACAGCCGACTGGGTAAACCTGTACAGCCTCTGGACGCTGCGCAACTGTGTGCGTGAGAACTACAATCACGGCATAGGGGTGGATGACCTTATTTTCGGCGAGAACTTCGACGGCGAAAACCTCGATACGCTTACGCCATTGACAAAGAAACGCTTTGACCTTGTTATAAAGCGGATTAAAGAGATTGACGAATACGCAACAATATAAGGGTTCTCAAAAAACGGTTGCAAAAGAATGAGAATTTTCCTATTTTTGTAGGACAAGCTGTGGCTCTGGTAAAAGTCCATTGCAGAAACGCATGGGGATGGCGGCTGGTTTCCGGTCGCCATTTTTCGTGAGCTGATTTTGTTACGAAATCAACTTCTTCAAAAAGAGGGGACACACCTGCCCCCTCTTAGCCATAATGCCTACACTATCTTCACAGACCGGAAGGCTGATATTTTGTTAACATTACAAAAGCTCCAAACGGATATCAGCCACATCTGCTGACGAATGAAAAAAAAGATTCTCCTTTAGAACTAATGTTTTCTTATGGCACTTTATTCCATAAGTAGCTACAAAGTTATGAAAAAGCGTCAAAATTCCAACTGAAATCTGTTGTGCTTATAAAAAGGGTGCACTTCAAATTGAAATGCACCCGGGACTTGGTAATTACATCTTCACAGATACAATTACGGAATAGGCATTTAAAGCGTTAAGCCTTAAACGCCACAATGTTATAAAAAAAACTTCAAAGTTCCAACTGAACTCTGTTATATCTTGATTCCCATGCCTTTTTTCTACCTATTTTCTACCCGACTGGTTGTTTTTATCTGATTCTGACCACTTCCATTTCGATACCCATTTCCTTTATCTGTGCCTGTATCTCCGGGCTGTTCAGCATCTTTTCTGCATCCTCCCTTGAAGCAAACGTGCGAATCGGACAAGGGGCTTTCTCCACCTTGTCGCCCAGTACGGCATGGGTTATGTCCTCGCTGCCTTTTGCCCCCTTGTTTACAATGCTGTAAAACTGTATGGAAGTCGTCAAGGGGATGTCCTTCTCCAGTCCGTTTTGCCTTTTGTGCGGTTCGCTCACAGCCTTTATAAATTCTTTGGCTGGCTTGAAAGCCGGAATGTTGTGTGCCGGGACTATCAGTGTCGTGTTCCGGCTGATGTTGCGTGCGGTTTTCTCTGCCCTGTGCTTCAGGATGAAGCTGCCGAAGCCTCTCAGATATACGGGTTCTTCCCTCTCCAAAGAGTTCTTCACTTCTGCCATCAGGCTTTCCACGATTGCCATCACGTCCTTTCTGTCGATACCTGTCTTTAGCGCGATGATGTTTGCCAGTTCTGCTTTTGTCATTTTCCTGTTTGTTTTCTGGTTTAAGAGAGTGATGCAAAGATACTAAATCATAAGCTCTTATCTGTTTGTTTTCCCTGTTTTTTCTTTTGGGCGTTCCCCTTTCGGGTCGGGCTTTCCGCTGCAAGTCCTCGCTTCGCTGCGGGCTATCCGCTGCAATCCCTAACGCATGACCCCTACCCTGCGGGCAGGGAGAGCGGTATGGGTATTTTCCCTTAACTGATTGAAACATTGGCAAAGGTAGGCGGGGCTGAAAACAAACCAGTAAAAAATGCCAAATCTCCACCCTGCGGGTAGTATTTACCATTTTTTCAGGTTTGCTATTCATCCTTTCCGCTTTCTGAGAAATTCCAATGTTCTCAATCAGTCAAGGGAAAAAAATTGGTTGGGGCGACAGGCGATGTTAGCGAGTATTAACCTTAACAACGAAAAGCGTATGGCAGCAACAAGAGTAAACCCGAAGTACAAGAAGCAGTGGCAGAAGCTGATGTTTTCCTTTTTTGACTATCTGCCCATGAAGTACGAAGCCAGTCCGAGAGAATGGCAGGTGCGCAAACTTATCTGGGATTTCAAGGACGGCAAACGCAGTCTGCAAGTGGCGGAACTCGTAGCCCGAAAAATCCGAGAAACTTTCGGCAGCATGACCGAGAAAATCGTGTTCTGCTGTATTCCCGCTTCGAGCAGCGAAAAGAACGTGAAGCGGTACAAGGAGTTTTCCGATGAAGTGTGCCGACTGGCTGGCACGGTAAACGCTTTCGACCATATCAGCGTGGAGGGTGAACGGCTGGCGGTACATGAGTACAAAGGCGCAAAGAGCGTGAAAGGCGTGCAGGTTATCAGCTTCGAGGAAGCGTTTTTCAAGGGTGCGCAAGTATTGGTTTTTGACGACGTGGTTACACGGGGTTTCTCTTATGCACGTTTCGCGTGCGCTTTGGAGGCTTTCGGAGCTTCTGTTTTGGGAGGTTTTTTCTTAGGTCGGACACTTTTAAAATAAGCAGGTATGAAAACGCAGTTTGAAGTTAACGAGGATTTCCGAGTAATGGAAAATCAGGAGCTTGTGTATATGCTCACAAAGAAGAACGATTTCAGCCAAATGGCAGCGCAAGACCTTTTTGGCTACCCTAACGCATCATCCTTTTCTGATGTGGTTTCACAAATGACACCTGCAAAACGCAGGCTGGCGATGGCAGCCGTAGAACTTTACAAGCGGCTAAGGGAGGAAAGCACCGAACAGAAGCCCGTCCGGTGCAGCGAGGATGTTTATAAACTCATGTTTCCTTGTGTGGGCGACATTGCCACAGAGGAATGTTGGGCGGTATTCCTTAATTCAGCGTCAAGGGTCATTAAAAAAGTACGGATTTCGTGCGGCGGTTTCGCTTCCACGCTGGTGGACGTAAGGGTAATTCTTCGGGAAGCCATTCTAAGCCGTGCGGCAAGTTTTGTTCTTTGCCACAACCACCCCAGCGGCAGCGAGAAGCCGAGCCATGACGATGACAGGCTGACACAGGCAGTCGCAACGGCAGGCAAGGCGGTAAACATCCGACTGCTCGACCATGTGATTATTGCAGGACAGCATTTTTACAGCTATGGCGATGAAGGCAGAATTTAGACCGTTCTTTCGGGGGAGATAGCCAGTTTCCCCCGAAAGGGTTTTTCCCTTTTGCTGCTGTTTTCATACCTTTTCAGTACGGGCAAGGCGGGATGGCGCAGGGTGTTCTTTTTGGCAGACACCCCAAAAAGAACCAAAAAACGCTTTTCAAAGCGGTAAGGCAGAGCCTTGTCCTTTTATTTGCGTTCACGCAGAGGGCGGCACTCCCACCCACCCGATTAATAGGTAAGGCGATTTCCTGTGTACACCAGCGGACAAGCCGCAGGTAAACACCGGAAAGGAACGAAGCGGAGAGGAAACCCGCTTGAAGGCAGCCGCAAGCGGCAGCCTGACCGAATTTTTCCACTCCGCTCTTTTTCGTTCCGCTCGCCTCATTTCATATCCCGTGCCGCCTACAATTAGTGTTTACTAAGATTAGTAAATACTAATTGTAGTATTTTAGTATTGTTTGCCTGAAGTGTTTCTTTCCTGGTTCATGTGTTTTGTGTTGTGATTGTTCGTCTTTTGGGCGTTCCCCTTCAGGTCGGGCTTTCCGCTGCAAGTCCTCGCTTTGCTGTGGGCTTTCCCCTGCAATCCCTAACGCGGTTCTTCCCCACCCGCCCCGTCTAAGGTATGTTTCGTTTTGTGCTGAAATCCTTGCGGCCACAAGTGGCTGCGTGATTACGGCACAAAGGAAACATCCGGGCTGCCCCTGCTTCATGTACCTGCGGTATATTGCACAGATGCAGCCCTCATTGCCTTACCCCGAAAAGCCCCATACGGCACAGGTCGGCTGCGCTGACTTATGCCGTATAGGGCTGGTGGCAGATGTATAAATCTGTCTTGAAGAAGAAAAAAGTCCACCTGAATAGTTAAATATTAGATTTTGAGAATAATGAGCCTACATTTTGTGTAACTTTATGGAGTAACCTTTAAATTGTTTGGCTTATGAAAAAGAAATTTATTTGTTGGGCTTTCTCTTTTTCATGTATAGGGATGCTCTTGTCTTGTACATCTGAGATGGATGAAATTACTAACATTCAAAATGTTGCTGCGACTCGTTCTGTGTCTGCAATCTCATTAACATATCCAATATCCTCGTTTGCAAAAGAATGTATTTTTTCAGACGACGATTTATCGGAATTAGAAAGTATGTTGTCTGTGATGCAAGATTACGATTATATGGGGCATGTATATATTCCCTTATTTGAGTATGCAAAAAGTAATGGGAATAAAGTAAGTAATATAGGACGGGATAGCAATCTTTCTTCACAAGGAGGATATAACCCTAAAACAAAGGCTATTATGTTTGGCATAGGAGCGTCAATTTCTAATGCTTTTCCTGAAGAATTCATTCATTTTAGCCAAGACTACTATTATCCTGGCGGTACGACACAGTATATAACTAAAGGAAAACCCAATATTGAAATGGAGGCGAAAATCATTGAAGATTGTGCAGCTCTTTATGGAGGTGGTTGTTCTTACTATGGTGCTGGACCTACTTTTGCGAAACAATATGAGCAATGGATTTGGGATTTTGTTTTTGAATCAACCAATAATTTCCCATCAATGAATGATGTACTAACGCATGAGGAATCGGGTATTGGTTATCGAGATTTTGTTGAAGATTTAAAGAAAAAAGATGCTTCTTATAACTATGAGAGTATAAGCTCTTTAAATCCTATATTGATTGATTTTATCTATAATAAACTTTAAAAAAAAGAGTATGAAAAATTTTAGTATATTTAAAATATTCCTGCTTTTAATTGTGTTCATTTTGGGATGTAATTATAGTTATGGTCAGGACATAAAAAGTGTTATGGTAAAAGGAGAAACGTACGCTGTAACTTCTTCAATGGTATATAAGGCTTCAAATGTAATTAGTAAAACTAATTTTATTAATAAAAGCCACTTTACAGCTACACCTAAGAATGATATTGGCACTGTGGCAAAAAAAGTTTTTCCAAATGAGAGAATAACTTCATTGAAGAAAACAAAAGATGCTGTTTTGATTAATTTTTATCTTGATAAAGAAGGTAAGATTCAAGAATTAAGTTTTAACGTTTCTCATGCGCCTAATATAACAGTAGATGAGTTAAAAGCATTAGAAGATTATCTATTAAATAATTATAGTTTTGATGTTACAACTAAAGATACATCTTCTACTTATTTGGTAGGTATAGCTCTTTGGTTTAATAGATTATAATATTTAGTGTTAGGAAAGGTTTTCATTTCATTATAAGTGGAAACCTTTTCCTGTATTAAGTCCCAGTACCTTTTGTAGTTTGTTCCACAGTTCCCGAAAGAAAGTCTTGAAATGGGTATCGTTCATCCAAATGGTAGTAATTTTGTTTCGTAATTAGATATGTAAAGCTAAACTATAAATTAGTATAATAGTGTTTACTACTTTTAGTAAATTAGTAAATGCTGATAATCAGTAAAAAAGCGGCCTGATACATCAAGCCGCTTTCCTTATATATTGTACAGGTATATGCCTATAAAAACAATAACCCTGAAGTTTGCTTGTTCAGCAGGGACAGCAGGGTCTTACGCTTGCAAATATAGGCACTTATTTCTATATTTGCAAGAAAAATCCTGCTTTTTATATTTTTTCAGATGAAATACGACGAATGTTTGCAGGTGCTTTCACCTGCAAGATTAAATAAATACGCGCAAGCCTGCGGCAACGACAGAGCCAAGACCTTACGCCTGTATCAGTACAATATCAAGTTGAGCCAGCGTTTCTACGGGGTTATCGGAATGTTTGAAATCATGCTGCGCAATGCCATCAACGCCCATTACACAGGGCATTTCCATGATGCGAACTGGATAATCAACCAAGCAAGAGCCGGAGGGTTGCTTGAACAGGATATGTCCGAAATACAGCGCATCCAGCATACCTATACGGGCATGGGCGTGTATAACAACGACAAGATGGTCGCCTCCTTCACCTTCGGATTCTGGACGTATCTGTTTACAAGGCGCAACTACCGTGTGGGAGGCAAGACGCTTTTACGGGTGTTCCCAAACAAGGCGCATGGGCTGAAGCAGACGGACATATACAGGGAGCTGACCGCCATACGTGAATTTAGAAACCGCATAGCGCACCATGAACCTATCTGCTTCAATGCCGCCCGCACCATAGATACGGCGTATGCAAGAGAGCATTATAACCTCATACGCACCTATATCGGATATATGGGTTTTGACCCGGATTCCGTCTTGCGCATGGTCGAGAAGCCGGATTCCATTCTCAACGTGATAGACGGCATGGCATAGTCTTGGGCGTTCCCCTTTCGGGTCGGGCTTTCCGTTGCAAGTCCTCGCCTTGCTGCGGGCTTTACCCTGCAATCCCTAACGCGTCCTTTCCCTCCCTCCCCCGTCAAGGTATGTTCCGTTTTGTGCTGAAATCCTTGCGGCCACAGGTGGCTGCGTGATTACGGCACAAAGGGAACATCCGGGCTGCCCCCGTTCCATGTGCCTTTGGCATATTCCACAGACGCACCCCTTATCTTCCACCCGTCTGCCCCTCTCCCCCTTCCCGGCTGCGCTGGCAAAAGGGAAAGGGGCGGTTCATGCTTGTGCGCAAGCCTCACGGCTTGCCTCTTTTTGTGATACTAAAAGTAGTATATTAGTATGTACTACCTTTAGTAATGGTGTAATGTACATTACATTTCTTTAATAGTTGCATGATTTTCAGCACTTTTTCTAAAGTGCATCTTTCCCGTTTTTTTATACTAAAAGTAGTATTTTAGTGTTTTTGTAATGTGCATTACAAAAATAATTTGTATCTTTGCAGTGTTACCAATACGGCTGTTTATGATTACGACGATTCAATTCAAGACGCTGGACGATTTGTACAGGTTCTACAATCAGGCAATTTTCGGCGGTACGCTCTCCGACTGCATTGTCAATATGTCAAGGCACGGCGGGGCTTACGGGTTCTTTGCCGCCAACCGCTGGAGGGGCGAGAACGAGGCGAAGAAAATCATCCATGAAATCAGTATCAACCCGGACTTCATGAACCGTGAGGACATCGAGTGGCACTCCACGCTCGTGCATGAAATGTGCCACCTCTGGCAGGAGGATTTCGGCAAGCCCAGCCGGGGCGGTTATCACAACAGGCAATGGGCTGACAAGATGGTGCAGGTAGGGCTTATGCCTACCGACACGGGAGAACCGGGCGGCAAGCAGACGGGGCAGTACGTTACGCATTATATCATCCCTGACGGCAGGTTTGAGCAGGTTTTCAAGACCCTCTCCAATGAGGACTTGCAAAACCTCAGGTTGCGCTATAAGCCTACACTGGCCGCACTGTCGGCAAAGCCCGTCAGAATCGGCAGTTCCGGCGGGGATGATGGCGGAGAACCTGAAGCCGGGGCAGGGGGCGACGACGAAAGCCGGAGCGGAAAGCGCAAGAAATACACGTGCGGCTGCGGGTGCAACGTATGGGGCAAGTCCGGCCTTCTACTGAAGTGCGGACTGTGCGGGACGGACTTCATCGAGCAATGACCGTGCAAGGGCATGAAGCCCCCGGCAATTACCCCGCCGGAGGCGGCTTTTATACTAATATACTAATCATAGTATTTACTAAAATTAGTACATTAGTATAATTGTAATGCACATTACATTATAGGGCATAAAAAAAAGTGGGGATGTCGGAAATCCGTCAATTCACCCCACTTTCGGGCGTAACGTGCAATAGCCGTCAGCCCCCGGACTTCCGGCTACCACCCCGGAAGCTCTCAAATATAGGTATTTTGCTTCTGGAATCCAAATTTTCAGGCCATTTTATAGTAGCCGTTCTCGTCATGTTCCAGCTTCAGCTTTTCCACCATCTGCAGGAAGGTCATTTTGGCGAGCCTTGCCATTTCCCGGACTTGTTCTTCGTCATAGTTGAAACGTTTCGGGGCTTTCTCCGGCATGGGGTCGTATGCCGGGTTTGGTATGGCTTGTGCAGTAGGTTCACTGCTGAACAGATCTTGCATGATGGCTTTCATGTCTTGGTTCTTACCACTCCGCTTGCGTGTCTGCTGACGCTTGCCCATGTCGCTTTCCGCTTGGTTCTTGGCAGCCTCCTGTTCTTTCCGGCTTTGGCTGACGGTGGCAGCCTTTTCTGACATGAAAAACATGATATGCGTGTAGCTTCTTCCTGTCTTGATAGGACAGGCGGTTACGTTGATGTCAGTATGCTGCGTGATTGATGCGAGTGTTCCTATCGGCATTTTACTTTTTGGGTCTGTTATGTAATCCCATTCAATGGGGTTGGCTGCTCTTTTCTCCATTTTTGCAGCCCTCTGTTCGGCTTTTGCCCGCGCTGATTGCTTGATGCCTATAACACGTGTTAAAAACCTTTCATTGGCGTTTCTGTACTGCTTGGGGTCGTATGTGGGGGTATCCAACAAATCCAGCGCGTTTTTTAAATCTTCTATCGACACTTTCCATTTATGCAGCTTGACATAGTTCTTCAGATACGGATAGAACCAGTTCTGATAGTCGCTTGACAGCTTCAGGTAGTATTTGGGCTGTATGCAGGCGTATTGTGCAAGATTTATCAGAAATGACCTTACATCAGGATTGACCGTTATATGCACATAATTGTCATCTTCGCAAAGGAGGTATGAGGTTATCCATGCGTACCCTTGCCAGATTCGTGCTCCGTTTTTTTTCTTTCGGCTGATCAGAAGGGGGCTTCGGCTGATTTCTTCCAATGTTTCAGCCAAACGGACGTACCTGTCGTTGTTGTTGTCAAGTCCAAGATATTTGAACATGCTTTGTACTTCAAACGCAATGTTCTGGTATGCGTCATCATCGTTTTTTCCTATACTTTGCCCTATGGCAAAAAGCATTCTATATCCCAATGTGGACATTCTCCAGCGCATCTTTTCAAGTTGGTAAAGGGATTGTGATACCCTTACTACCTTATTTTCATTGTATTGTGTAATGCTTTTTTCTTTATCTGAATCCATAGGCAATTTGATTTTCGGGCAAATATATGTATTAAATACCACTTGTGCAACTAATGGATGGTATTTATACTGTCATAAGTGATTTCCTATGAATCCTCAAAATGGTGGTATTTAAGAAATAAGGAAAATGACGTGAATATTATTAATAAATAATTGATTATCAATAATAAGAATGTAAAATAGATACCTCAAAAAGGTAGAAATTAAAGTCCTGTCCAAACTTGTGTGTCCGTTCATAATACGTTGAATATTAGTGATATATATAATAATATTTTATATTATTATTGCAGATTGAAAATACCTCAAAACCATAGGAAATTAATGCTTGTTTGTTTTAGCAATGCTGATTTTCAGATATGTAAAATATTTGATTACTATATTGATGATGTTTTTCTTTTGTTGAATATGCTTTGCTTGGATATGGGAGCATATACCACTATTTTGAGGATTAGTTTGTGTTTGTCCGTCATTGATTTAAAAATCAGCATTTTAAGTCAGGTAAATTGCTAATATAAGTTAATACCACTTATTTTTAAATTTGTGGTAATATTTATTTTCTCCATCCTCAAAATGGTGGTACAATCGTCCTCAAAATGGTGGTATAAACGTCCTCAATTTGATGGTATGTTATCCTCAAAATGGTGGTACAATCGTCCTCAAAATGGTGGTATTTGTAATAGTAGTAGATTGTTTTTCAATGAATTACAACCGCCGACAAATAAACAACTATAAAACAAAAATAAAACAACTAAAAAACACACAACATACGGTTTTTTCCTTTTTTACGGCCATGCGGAGGGCGAAAAATGTGCATCGAGTTTTCCTGAGTGAATAAATATGCGTTTCCCGGTGAATGAAAATTCTGCTTGCTTTTCTTGTTTTAGGAAGGCAATTTTTCTGCGTGTTAAATTATGTAAAAATCCGTTTTTCTCTATTAATTCTTGCGGAATCCGAAAGGATTTCCGTTGGCGGCAATGCACATTTTTTCAGGTGCGTGGGGTGTGCATTTGTAATGTGCATTTCTGTGGCTATCGGAGCGAAGTTTACGGAGCGGTCAGGGGAACGACGAGCGGGGCGAGGAGTGAGAAAACGAGGCTTGCCGAAGTGAGCAAGCAGTCATTGGGCAAACCCCAATGATACTTTTAAAATTGCCTTGTTATCAGACACTTATGATTTTCTATGTATGCAGATTGCATACATTTTGCATACAAAATTTGCATAATTGATTGGTAATTAGTAACTTGTTGGCGATATTTTTGTATGCAAACTCCTATACATCCGGCTTATGGCAGCAACAGGTAAAGATACTTCCATCCGCATTAAAGACAGTACAAGATACAGACTTGATATGCTTAAAGCCAACAAATCGCACGATACTTTTATCTCCGATATGTTGCTCTATTTTGAAACGACTGGCATCACGCCTCAGTCTAAAATCGTTTCTCCGGCAGTGGCGGTCAAAGAACAGGCAAGCCGTGTGATAGAGGTCGTGAGGGGCATCGAAAAGGCGACCAATACCAAGCTGAAAAATATCGAGCAGATGGTTTCCCGGCTGTTTCCTATGCAGCCGGATACGGAAAACCTGCATAATTCTGACGAATTTATGCATCTTTCTCAGGTGCAGGAGCTTCTGGAACGGGCGAAAGAGCAGGAGAAGGCACTTTCCCGTTACAGGGAGCAGGTTCAAGGGCTGCAAACCGAACTTGAAAGCGTGCGCAGACACCCTGATAACGGGCAGGGGGTCAATGTGCGTAAACTGTTGGAAGTGGTCGAGCGTATCGACGGCATGAAAAAGGTGCAGACCTTCAATGATGCAGCCTATGAGATAGACCGCAATACGTTTGACTTGTGGATTAAGAGGTTAAAGGAAGAACTGAAAGCGTAGCCTATGTTTGCCAAAGTACACCCGCCTGAAGACGTGCAGAGCGGAAATACTGGAAGCTGCCACGACCTTGTGCGCTATTTGCAGAAGGAATCCGGCGACGGGCTGTCCTTCTTCTCCCATACGGAGCAGGAGGTCAGCCCTGAAAAGGTCATTGGCGACATTGACGCGAACAGGAGCAAGCTCTCGGCCAACGACGCCAAGTTTTATATGCTTTCCCTGAATCCTTCCCGATCCGAACAGATACACCTGATCGGACGGGAGGTCGGGAGCCTTGAAGAACTGACCCCGGAAGAACGGCAGGCGGTTTTCCGTAAGCTGGAGCGGTTCACACGCTCGGCGATGGATGAATACGCGGCCAACTTCCAGAGGGAAAGTGTGCGCAGCGGCGGCGACCTGCTGTATTACGCCAAAATCGAAACCCAAAGGTCTTACAGTCCGACCGACGAGGAAGTGAAAAAGGGCATGGCGAAGATAGGGGAGGTGAAGCCGGGGCTGAACCTGCACGTCCATGTGCTTGTTTCACGCAAGAGCCTTGACGGGAAAGTGAAACTTTCTCCGGCGGCCAAGTCTGCCGGGAACTCTTGGGAACTGGAGGGAAGGGGTACGGTAAGAAGGGGGTTCTCGCACGAGAACTGGAAAATCCGGGTGCAGGAACGTTTTAACGAGGATTTCCAATATCAGGCGGCAGAGGCAGACTGTTATGTGCCCCCTTCTGTTCCTGATACGGTACGCAATCCTGATTTGAAGGCTTTGCTCGGGCAGCAGCAGTTTACCGCTGCCAATCAGATAGTCGCCGCCATGAAAGGGCTGGGCTATGGGCACGAGGTACGCCGGGGCGTACACACCTTTTCTAAGGACGGAACTTCCTTTCAGGTGGCGCACAAGGAACTGAAAGCTTTTGAGCGGCCTCTTTCCGATGCGCAGATGCGCAGCATTGCCGAGCGGTTCGATCTGACACGTTACGAGGCGAATCCGGCAGGCTACCATGAAAACGGATTGCAGGTCAGGGATATTTCCTTTTCCACCTATGTGAAGGAGGGAGAAGAGCAGCAGGACAAGAAGTTAAAGGAGGTTGCTTATAAGGTGGTCTATGACGAGCAGAACAGGGTAACCGTTTCTTTCGCCACTGTCCGGCAGTATGCCTATGAGAACAAAATAAATCTGGTAAAGACCGAGCCGACAGCCGAAGCCGTGCTTTCCAAGGTCAGGAACGCCGACCTGAGAAGGCTGCTTACCGAATATCGGTTCACTTCGGCCAATCAGATAGTCGTCGCCATGAAGGAGCAGGGCTATGAACATCAGGTTCGCAAGGGCATACATACGTTTTCCAGTGATGCGCAGCGTGTAAGCATACGCCATAAGGATTTGGCAAAGTTTGCCGACCCGAAACTGGAGGGCGCACACATGGAGGACATTATCGGGCGTTTCAACCTGTATAAGTACAGGCAGGAGGGCGTTTCCTATCGTGAAAACGGCCTGAAGGCGCAAAACATATCTTTCAAGACCTATCAGAAGATACCGTTGGAAGAAGTCGGAGAAGATACCCGTGTGATGGCTGAAGAACCTGAAAACGGCGTATCGGGGGCAGATGGCGGTTCTTCAGCCCAGCCACTGGACGACGGGCAGAAACCCCGTTATGTGAAGGTGCTGAAAGAGGTTTCCTACGATGTGCTGTTTGACGAACAGACAAAAACCTATGTGCCGATTTCGTCAATCCGCAAATACGCTTTTGAGAATGACATCGCACTGATAGACCGTTTCAAGCACGCCTATGCCGTGCGCAATGACGATTTGAGGGCGTGTCTGGAGAATCCCGAATACCGTACTGTCCGGCAGATAAACAAGGCTATGAGGGAGAGGGGCTATACCGTCAGCCGCGACGAATCCGGCAACTATACCTATACCAGAGGCGATACGTCCTTTTCCATTGACAGGCGCGACCTGCTGGCGTTTACCGGGTATGCGAAAGACAATGCCGGACGTGAACGCCAGCGCAGCAGCCGCACGGCAGCGGACAGGTCGGTCGGCATTTTGGGGGGTACGGTCAAGCAAAAGCTGATGAACGAAATACTGGGCGACAGCTTCAGGACTGAGCGCATGATCGCCGGGAAAGTGAAGACTGCCGTCAGCTTGGCTAAGAACCCGGCCAACGTCAAGATGATGCTGGTTAGACAAATCGGCAGGTTCCTGAATCCATTTAAAGAATTATAGCTTATGATGATGTATGTCGTTATTGCAATCGCGGCACTCGCCCTTGTGATTGTTACCGTGCTTCTCCTGCCCGGCACGGACAAGAAAAAGAAGCAGGATGGCACATACCGTTTTGAACTGTTCGCCGATGGTGGCCGACGTATCACATTCGGCAACCCTTTCAACGGCTTTCTCGTCTATGGTGGGGCTGAATCCGGCAAGACCAAATCAATCGGCAAGCCCTTGCTGGAGCAGTTTGTCAAAAGCCGCTTTGCCGGGTTTATCTATGATTACAAGGATTTCGACCTGACACGCACGGCGTACAACCTTGTAAAAAAGCATGGATATCCGTATAAGTTCTATTATATTTCCTTTGTCGATATGGAGCGCACGTACCGTACCAATCCGATAGCTCCTGCTGTGGTGGGTAATGAGAGCCTTTTCTTGCAGCTTATTAGCGACCTGTTGACAGCGTACATGGAAAAGGACAGCAAAAAGGATGAATGGTTCGGCGGTGCGCTGGGTATCATGTGGGGCGTGTCTATCCGCTTTTACCGTGATTTCCCGCAGTATTGCACGATACCGCATATCGTCAATTACGTGTGTTCCGCCGGAGCGGAGCGCATTACGGAGTTCCTGAACGGAAGCCACCAGAGCCGTGCGCTGGCAAAGGGGTTTCTCGATGCAGCCGACAGTCCCAAGACACAGGCTTCCTATTTGAGTTCGCTTACCCGTAATCTGGGTATCTTGGCGAACAACAAGGAGATAAGCTATGTCCTGACGGGCAATGACTTTGAGTATAATTTGCTTGACCCCGCCAATCCGAAACTTATATCCGTTGCCAATTCGTTTCAGATTGAGAGTCTTATCTCTCCCATCATATCGCTTATGCTTTCCATCAGTTCACGGCGTTTCACGATGGCAAACAAAATACCTTTTGTCTATGTCCTTGATGAAGCGACCACCTTCAGGATTGCCGATTTCGAGAAAATGCCGTCAGTTCTCCGTGAATACCTGTGCGCCTTCCTTGTGCTTACGCAATCCTCGGCGAAGATTGAGAAGCTGTACGGCAAGTATGACCGCAGCAGTCTGGAGGCGAATTTCGGCAATGTGTTTTTCGGGCGTACCAAAGACGTGGAAGCCCTGAAAAACTATCCGCTGGTGTTCGGCAAGCAGGAGAAAAAGAAGGTTTCCCGCACCACCGGGAGCGGGCGGGGTGGCTCGAACCGCAGCCGCACCGTTTCCATGCAGAAAGAGGAAGTGTACGAAAGCAGTTTCTTCACTTCCTTGAAGCCCGGCGAGTTCGTGGGCAGTGCGGCACATTCCAATATGCCGAATTTCCATTTGCGTTTCAAGATGTACGACCAGACGGAAGAACCCTTGCCCGTTGTCCGGGCAGTCCTTCCCTCTGATATTGACGAGAATTATAACAGGATAATCAGGGACTTGCAGAAGGTGGTTTGATTTATCTGTTTTTATGTAATAATTCTATTACATTGAAAAGTAGATTGATTCCTTTAAATATATTGTATAACATAGTAAAATAATCACATGATTCATAGTTGTTATACGCTTCAATAATGTGGAATCCTAATTCAGGCAATAAATGGAATATTTTTTTCATTGTGTCGTGTTTTTTTGTTTATAAATACTTTAATTGCCTTTAGCGAGGTTTTGTGTTCCTTCTCTAAAGGAATACAAAAGAGCAATTTATTTGTCATATTATGAAGGACAAAAATTACAGGTGTAGAATGTGGGGAAAACAGTTGGGCAGAAGTGTGGATGTTGGGGCATGAATCCACACTTCTGCTTTTTGTATGGTTTCCTTTTAATATGTTGTATATTAGTTTGTTAAGTAAAATATTCTTGAATAAAGTTTCTTTGGAGCGATTTTTGTAGAGTATATTTTTATAAGTACACTTTCGGTTTTGGAACACTTCATTTCTGGCTGCGTATTTTATGTGCTAATTAACCTGAATATTAATCTATAAATAAAATCATTATGCACACATTTCTGACCGTAGTCCTGCAAATCAGCGGTGGCTTGAAAACCGAAGTAAATTCTTTCCTTAGTGAGTATGCCGTTCCTGTGATTGCCATGCTTCTGATAGTCGGCGTGGGTATCGGGGTAGTGATGAACTACGACAAGATTATTGACCGCGACGGGCAGGGCACACGCAAGGAGGGTATCGTCAATCTTCTTTGGGTGGTCGGCTATATCATCATCGGGCTGGCTATCATCGCCGCAGTCATAGCCCTTGTGAACAGTAAACTGAAAATGTCCCTGTAATGGATTTCCCGGTGCGTAAGGGGCTGGAAACCCCTTTGAAAGTACACGGCATGAGTACGAAGTTCTTTCTTGTTTATTGTATCATCTTGGCTGTGCTGATTCTTTTTTCTGTCGGCTTTCTGACAAACGCCATGAGCGGAGAAGGCTCTTTCTTGGCGTTTATCGTCGCACTGGTGGTCTGTGCGCTGCTGTCCGTGTTCTTGCGGGTGCTGTTTATCAACCTCTCGATGGTGCGCAGGTTCAGAAAATTCAGAAGGCAGGTATTCGTCATATCTAATAAAGACTTGCTGCACAGCCTTTAAATCAAAGGCTTATGAAAATTACGGCTTCACAGGCTTATTGTATCCTCGATACGGTAGGTTCTGCCATTCTTACCAAATCCGGCGACGTGTCCGTCGCTTATCTGATGGAGCTTCCCGAAGCGTATTCGCTTGACACCTCCGACTTGGAACAGAGGCATGGCGAGTTTTTCCGGGCGTTCCGCTATGTGCGCGACGGCTTCATTCACAAGCAGGATGTTTTCTTGCGCCGCAAGTTTAAGTCCGACTATGTGATTGAGGGCGACAGCTATATACAGAAAGCCGAAAGACGGTATTTCGAGGGCAGGGAATACCTGCACCATTTCTGCATACTCTCCTTTACGCTTTCCTCGCTGGCAAGTCTGGAGAAAGCGTATCAGGCAAACCCGATGGCGTACCGTGAGAAGATGGCGAAGGCTGACCGCGACAGGCTTTCCGGCTTTCTGGAGGCGGTCGATAGTGCGGTTTCCATTATTCGGAACATCAGGGGCACACAGATAAGGCCGCTGAATGTGTCCGAACTGAAACAACACCTTTTCCGTTATGTGAACGGTTTCCATGACGACGAGGGGCTGCGGGACATCCAGTGTGCCGACATGATCCGTATCGGGCAGAAGCGGGGCGTGTTTTTCTCCGTATGCGACGAAAGGTATCTGCCTGACCGGATGAAAACATACGTTACGGATACCACTTTGCAGGAGGCGAACAGTTGCCTGTATATGTCCATGCTCGAAAGGCTGGGCGTACACCTGCCCTGCTCGCACGTGGTTAATCAGATATGGAGGTTTGCCGGGAACAGTTACCGTGAGGAACTGGCAGAGCGCGTGAAGCTGTTCGGGCGGTACAGGGAGTTTGACAAGTCCATTAAAAGCCGCTATGAGGGGCTTTCCGCGTATGAGCAGGAGATTATCAACGAAGAAAACGTGCTGTGTAAGACGCATTTCAACATCCTTTTGCTCGAAGATGAAGATGCGGTTCTTGACCGTTGCGTCGAACAGGTGAAGACGGCTTTCACCAATGCCGGGTTTAAATATTATGTGCCTTCTTACGAAGGGCTGTATAATATTTTTGTTGGCTCCGTAATCGGGCGTGAGAATTGCCTTGATACGGATTACCTGTTTCTTTCCGACCTCCATTCCTCCCTGTGCATGAGCATCAATTATTCCACGTTCAAGAATGACAAGGAGGGCATTCTCTTTAATGAACGCCTGTTCCAGACACCCATCCGCAAGGATATTTGGGATGCGGCGAAGAAGCGCATACCGGCACGCAACATGATTGTGGCGGCAAGCACCGGAGGCGGCAAGTCGGTGGTTACGCAGAATATCATCCAGCAGTGCATCGAACAGAACTACAAGCTGATTGTGGTCGAGTTCGGCAAGAGCTTCTACCAGCTTACGCAGCTTTACGGCGACAAGTCGCTGCATATTGACTATGACGGTACGTCGCCGCTGGGCATAAACCCTTTCTATACGGCAGGAGGGCAGCCCGACAACGAGAAGATAAAGACGCTCGTAAACCTTGTGCTGAAGTTCTGGCGCACCAAAAGCATTATGGAAGACACAAAACAGGTCGTTTCCCTTACAAAGATTATCCGTCAGTATTACGAGGATAGGGCAGACGGCCATTCCTTCCCCGACTTTTACGGATATGTGGCCCAACAGGGGCACAGCCTGTATGACAGGCTGAACATCCTTCCTGAGTATTTCGACATCGACAGCTTTCTCCATGTATGCTCCGAGTTCATGCCCGGCGGGTTCTATGAGAATGTGTGCCGACACTCTCCGCTGGAGAACGAGTTGCAAAACCGTGATTTTATCGTGTTCGAGCTGACAAAGATAAAGAAAGACCCTTTCCTTATCTCCGTGATTATGACGATTCTCTTTGATACGATAGAGAACAAGATTCTTTCCGACAGGTCGGTGCGGGGTATGCTCATTTTTGACGAATACGCCGAAAGCCAGTCCATCAGGGACACGTTTTCGGGTGCGGACATCCATTCCACCGTCGCTTTCTGTTACCAGAAGCTCCGTAAGGAGAACGGGGCGGTCGGCACGATTGTGCAGTCGATGGCGCAGCTTCCCGACAATGAATATACCAAAGGTATCATTGCCAATACGCAGCTTCTCTATGTGCTTCCGGCCAATGAGATTGTGTACGACCAGACCGTCGAGGCGTTCCATATCAAGAACAGGAGCCATATTAACCTGATGAAGTCCATCCGCAACGACTTTTCGGGCATACGCCCGTACTCCGAGATATTCCTCCGTTTCATGGATAACTACGCTACGGTGGTGCGGCTGGAACTCTCGCCCGAAAAGCTGCTGGCGTTCCAGACCGACGGCGAGAAATGGAACAGGTTACAGGAGATTTACAGAGAAGTCGGCAGCCTTGAAACGGCTATCGAGCAGTATAAACAATTAAAACGGAATGATTATGAAACGGATTTTGCTATGTAGTTTGATGGTGGTGTGCCTGTGTGTGAATCATGTGTCTGCCCAGTGGGTGGTTTCCGACCCGGCACTGACGCAGCTTTCGCAGATCACGTGGGCGAAAGAGCTTAAACAGGCGTATGAACAGTTCGAGGTGCTGGATAAGTCCCGCAATATCCTGACCGAAAGTCTGGACTTGTACAGGCAGGTGAGCGGGGTTATCAAGAACTCCAAGATGGTGCTGAACGTGCTGAAATTGCAGGGCGAAATGTTGAAGCTGTCGGCAACCGAGTGTTCCCGTTCCGATGTCTATACGCCTGAAGGGTATGCCGCCTATACAAAGGTACTCAACGAGATAATGGACGAGAGCATTACCTCATTCGACCTGTTGCGAACCGTCATTTCTCCCGAAATGAAAATGACGGACGGCGAGCGGCTGAAGATTATTATCGACCTCGACAAGAAACTCCGTGAGCAGCAGGACAAGCTGCTCGACGAGCGGTCAAGGTTCAATACCGTAAACGATGCAATCAAGCGGATTGCAGCCCTTAAATCCAATTAGCTATGGAAGTGATAGATAACGTGATACAGGCTTACGAGGCTGTAAAGATGAATGACGTGAGCAAGGGCGTTATCGCCTTGTGTTCGTTCATCGCGATTATCATCGTCATTCAGAAGTTTGTTACCGCTTGGAAGGAGGCTTTCAGCGAGGGCGAGAAGCCCGCCGACATGAAGCAGTTTTTCAGGCTGTTCTATATCTACATTTACGTGTTCGGCATTATCATGGCCGCCCCCTTTGCCTTTACGATTGTCGAAACGGCACTGGGAGCCATACAGGACGAACTGATAGAACGGTATCAGAGTGATGTGGATTTGAGTATAGACGAAGCGATTGCCACGTTTACAAAAGACTACATAGAAGAAGTGAACAGGCGCAACAACTGGGTAGGCAAACAGATTGACGAAGTGATAGCGTTGCCTTTTAACATAGCCGTATATACCATTCTGTTGTATGCGACAAAATACATCTTCTTCTTTTTTGCAGCGGCAAGGTACTTGTACCTTATCCTGCTGGAGATTGTTACGCCGATAGCGATAATCCTTTATCTGGACGAGAAGACAAGGCATTACACCCATGCTTATTTGAGAAATCTTTTCGTGTGTTACATGACGATTCCGGCGTTCCTGATAGCCAATGCGATGGGAGGCATCATTTCCGAGAATGTCATGCAGATGTGCGGACAGAACAAATACACCATGCTGGGGCTGCTGTTCGCCTTTGTGTTCAAGCTGTTCCTTTTCGCCAAAAGCGTGAAATTCTGTCGTGAACTCTTTTAATACCTGTGAGCCATGAACAAAGACGATATTCTGAAAGATTTTGACACGCTGGCAGAAGCCAAGCGCAAGGGGGCGGTAAACCTCAAACTTTGTCTGGGGTTTGCCCTGCTTGTGGTCGTGCTGGTGCTGGCATGGGGGCTGACCGTCAATTTTTCGGCACTGGATAAGGTGGTCGTAGTCGAGCGTTCCGGCGAATACCTGAAAACGCACGCCGAAGATTCCGAAGCCCTGTTTCTGGCACTGGTCAAGAACACGTGCGCCGAGGCGACACGTTACGCCAACAGCTTTGACCGCATCAGCCTGAAACGCAATCAGGCGCACGCCGCCTTTTATGTGAACAAGAACGACCTGAACGCCGTGTTCTCGAAATACTACAATGACAAGGCGTATTTTGACGCGGCGCAGAACGGGGCGGTCTATAAATGCGAGATTGACAGCGTGCAGCATATTTCCGGCGGCAATGAGCCGTACCGGGTCGAGTTTACTTCCATTCTGACCGTTTACGGCGTGTCCGGCCAGCAGCTCCGCTTCCTGATCCGCACGCGCGGCGAACTGGTAAGGACAACGCCCCAGTTCCCCGAAAACGTAACGGGTTTTTTCTTCAATCAGTTCTTGCAGCAGATTGTACGCATCGAGCAGGACACACCTAAAGAATAAGCCTATGGATAAGACGACAAAGACGAAAATCATTCTTTTTGCCTCATTGGGTATCTTCGTGCTGGTGGTACTGGCGGTTGTGCTGGCTTTGGGCGGTTCTGATGAAAAAGAAGACTTGCAGAGTGCGGACACATCGCTCCGTGCGCAGCAACAGAGCGACTTCACGCTTGACGACATGATGCAGTCCCAGACAGGCAAGCCCGAATACGAGAGCTTCACGGACGAGGTGTACCGTGAGCGGGCGCAGGGCATTTACACCGAAGACCCCGAAGTGCTTGCCCTTCAGCAGCAGTTAAGGGAGAACCAAAGGGCTGACAGTCTGGCGGCAGCGAAGCCGAAGCCGCGCATAGTGAAGAAGAAGCCCGAAAAACCTGAACCTGAGCCGGAGCCTGAAAAGGCGGCTCCAGTAAGCAGGTTCTTTTCCGGCGACAAGGAGAAGAACACGGGCAATACCATCGAGGCGATGGTTTCAGGCGACCAGAAGATAACTTCCGGCAGTGTCATAAAACTGGTTACGCTTCAGGAGATGCAGACACCCGGCGGGCTGGTGCTGGGCAAGGGAACGGCTCTTTTCGGGCTTGTCAAACTCGAAAAGGACAGGATAAATATCAGCATTGAATCCGTCAGGGTGGGCAACAGCATATACGAGCTTAAAAAGACCGTGTACGACAGGGACGGGCTGCCCGGCATCTATGTGCCGCTGAACATCAAGGCAGAGGCGGGCAAGGAAGCTGCCGACGAGGTGGTGGGCGACCTGAATACGGGCGTTTATGGCACGGACGTGCTGAGTACGGGCGTAAACGCCGTGAGCAACGCCGCAAAGAGCGTGTTCCGCAAGAAGAACAACCGGGTTGTCGTAACGGTCAAGTCAAACTATAAACTTTATTTGAAATGAAAGCACTTTATTTGAGTATATGGGTACTGTTGGCCGCAGTGTCGGCAACAGCACAGATTCGTCCGGTCGAGAGCTTGCCCATATCCGTGAACTATTCCAAGACAATACACCTTGTCTTTCCGTCAGCGGTGAAGTACAGTCAGGCGGTTACAGACTTCGTGGCGGTGGATAACCCGGAGAATGTGCCGCATATCCTCCGCATTAAGGCGAACAGCAGGAGCTTCAACAAGCAGACGACCGTCAGCGTGGCGACTGAAGGAGGGTTCTTCTATTCGTTCAACGTGTCGTATGCCGACACTCTGGAGCATACGAACTACTTCCTGCCTGAAATGAGAAGCATAAACCCCGATACGGTGTTTATCAACGAGGTTTCACAGACGCACCTTATCGCACCCGAAAAGGTGATTTACATTGATTACGGCGATACCTGCATCCATGTGAGCAAGGCGGAGAATACCGAGAACATTATCCGCATGATAGCCCGAAGCGGCGACGTGCAGCGGTTCCCCAAGCAGACCAACGTGTCGTTTGCCACCGAGAGCGGCAGGTTCTTCACTTTCAACGTGGATTACCGTGAAAAGCCCGAAGCCTTTGTCTATGAGGTGGGAGAGAAGAAGCCGGAAAAACAGGCGAATGTCATTCTTACCGACAACATCATCCCGGCAGGCGAGCGCGACGACGTGATGAACCGTGTGTATAATGCACGGAGGGAGATTTTCAACAAGGGTATCGTGCGCAACAGAATCGTGTTTTCGCTCAATAACCTGCATATATACGATAATCTGTTGCTCTTTACGTTTGAGATTGAGAACAGGAGCCGTCTGCCATACGACATAGACTATATCCGTTATTATATCGTCGATCGCAAGACGGCGAAGCTGACCGCATCGCAGGAGGTCGATCAGCAGGCTTTGTTTTCCGAGAATTACACACCGCGCATCGAGGGCAACGGCAAGATGAAGTATGTGATTGCCTTTGACAAGTTTACCATTCCTGACGACAAGTTTTTCCGTATCGAGATAAACGAGAAAAACGGAGGTCGCCACGTTCTTTTCGACTTGGAGAACGACGACATAGTGAATGTTACGGAGCTTTAGTCTGGCTTTGCTTGTGCTGTTTTCCGTTGGGATGGCTGCACAGGACAAGCGCACGCTGATGGTCGAGGTGTTGCAGACGGCACGTGATTTCGGACAGGTCGCCCCGGTCTGGCACATTATCAGCCGACAGGAGGATATTTTCAGGTTCGTACCGTCTGTTGCACCGCTCAAAGAGAGATACCGCATATCCGACAGGTTCGGATATCGGGTACACCCCATAAGCGGCAGACGTGCCTTTCATGCCGGGCTGGATATGGCCGCCGAATATGCGGCGACCGTACACGCCACCGCAAGTGGCACGGTTACCTTTTCCGGCAACGTGCCGGGATATGGCAAAACGGTGGTCGTAACCCACCGCTTCGGCTTCCAGACACGCTACGCACACCTGACCCGTATTTACAGGCACAAAGGTGATGCGGTCGATAAGGGCGAGGTGGTCGGCTTTGTGGGAAGCACTGGGCAGAGTACGGGCGACCACCTGCATTATGAGGTGATAAAGAACAATAGAATGATAAACCCTATAAATTTTATATATGATGGAACTCACGAATGAACTGAAGGTCGAGCGCATCAGGTTGCAACTGACCGCCAAAAGCGTGGCTGAAACGATGGGTATCAGCCGCCAGCAGCTTTCCAATATCGAGCAGTCGGACAACCTGCCCGTGATGGTGAAGTATATCGCTTTCCTGAGAAGCAGGGGCGTAGATTTGAATGATTTGTTTGACAGAATAACCAAGTTTTAAAATTCGAGCCTATGAGAAGTCTTATTTCCGCATTGTTGCTTGTGCTGGCTTTGTCAGCCTGTGATAACGAACTAAAACTGATTAGCCGTGATTTCTCCGTTGCATTGAACAGCATAGACGGGGGCACGGCGGCGGTGGGCAAGGCGGTGAACTGCACGTTCACGGTTTCCGGTCTTGACGCTGACAACGGCGACCGTCTATTGACGGTGTTTGACATCGAGGGTGGCAATGGCGTGATTATCGTTGATGGCAGCGAATACACGCCCGGAGAATCCTTTGAGTATGATTACAAGGCAAACGGCAAGCTGGCGTTTGATTTCGTGCCGACGACGGCAGGGGCTATGAGCCTGAAGATGTCCGTTGCCAGTGAACTGGTTACACGGGCTGATAGCGTGAGGCTGGAGGTTTCCACGCCTGATATGAATGTGGAGTTCCAGAACGTGCCGGACATGGTGAAGCTGTCCGAGAGTGCGGAGTTCAACCTCATGCTTGCCACAGACCAGTACGGCGTGAAGGCTTCGGCACGTTTCGTCAAGGGCAGGGGGCAGGTGTTCATTTCCGGCTATGACGCGACACGCAACGAGGGGGTGGCACTTGAACACAACAATCTGGTGGTGTTCATGCCGGAGAGTACGGGCGAAACGCTGATTGAGTTTACCGTTTCAAGCCGTTACGGGCTGCCCGTGAGAAAACAGATTACCATACAAGTAAATCCATGATATTATGAAGAAGCTGTTTTTTATAGGCTGCCTGTTGTGCCTGACTGCCGTTTGCAGGGCACAGTATATCGGCAGCGGTTATCTGAACATGAGGTTCGGTTATGTGGTGGACGAAAGTCAGGTGCAGGGCACGGTGGGCTATGGCAGGGTGTTCAAGTCCTTCAAGGTGGGGGCGAACCTGAACTACCGCAGCCTGAACCGTGAGCAGGTGCGGGCGAACACCGTAACCATCGGCCCGGAGTTCGCCTACTGGCTCCTGAAGGGGCGCAAGTTCTCTTTGGCGGGGGTGGCTTCCGGCACGATTGGCTACCAGAGGGCAAAGGCAAAGAGCGAACTGGTGTACTTGGAGCGGAGCCGGGCGTTTGTCTATGGCTACGAGGTTGGTGTCAGACCTGAATTGCTGCTCAGTCCGAAGGTGGCACTGTTCGCTGAATACCGTTTTGAAATGCTGTTCAATTCCATACTTCGCAACAATAACCATATCGGTTTGGGTTGCGTGGTTTATTTATAAACTTAAAATTTAGTCTTATGAAAAAATTATTTTATCGGTTGGCGGTATGCTTGGGCATGGTTCTTGGTTTCTGGGCGTGTAGCGATGACGACAAGCCGGGAGGCGGCGAGGGTGCGATGTATCAGGTTACGGTGCAGCAGTCTGGCGAATACCGCAGCTATATCAAGTCGGTGGTCGTGGTGGCAAACGGCACGACGCTTGTCAATGAGAATACGGGGGAGAAGTTCAAGGGTACGGCGGTTCTTGGCGATGAAGAACTGGCTGCATCTTCCGTTACGCTTTCCACTGAAGGGGTAGCGATTGAGTTTGCTGTTTCCGGCGGTGTGGTTGATGGCGACGATGCGATTGTGAACGAGCCGATGCAGTGGATAGTGACTGTTTACAAAAATGGCAAAGAGATTGAGAAAAAGAACCTTGTTTTCTGGGACGGAAAGGAGATTGGCACGGATGATCTGAATTTGTATTATAATTGATGTGA
>ENA-OPAO01000431-OPAO01000431.1-human-gut-metagenome-genome-assembly--contig:-NODE-431-length-36263-cov-13.353596_pt1 | contig 36263 bp, 29 predicted proteins | sample MGYA00241054_ERZ501424 | MGnify/ENA primary metagenome ERZ501424 (study PRJEB25962, sample SAMEA2042623) | human gut metagenome | biome: human gut; feature: human-associated habitat; material: faeces...
GCCGAACAAGCTGCGCCGTTCGGCTCTACCGATGTGTGGGAAGTTTATTGATGTGTTTTAAGAATCGCCAATCTTCCCGTAAGAAAATTAAAAGTTTCTCTCAAGCCTTTTCAAAGGCTTGCAGAGTCGGGGGACAGCGTCCCTCGTGGGTTTTAAGGGCAAAGCCCTTAACATAAATTTTTTTGAGGTGAAAAGTATGAAAGAACAGCTTGAAAATATCAGGCAACAGGCACAGGAAGAGCTTGCTAAAGCAAGTTCAAAGCAAGAGCTTGAGGCTCTTCGAGTAAAATATCTCGGAAAGAAAGGTGAACTAACAGCTATTCTAAAGCAAATGGGTAAGCTTTCTCCTGAGGAGCGTCCGGTAATAGGACAGCTTGCAAATGAAGTGAGAGAAAATATAACACAGCTTCTTGAATCTGCACAGGCTGACATAAAAACTAAAGAAAGAAATGCAAAGCTTGCAGCAGAAAAGCTTGATGTTACACTTCCAGGAAAGAAACATGAGCTTGGCAATAAGCACCCACTTTCTATTGTTCTTGATGAGATTAAAGAAATCTTTGTAGGAATGGGCTTTGATATTGTCGATGGTCCAGAGGTTGAGTATGATTATTATAACTTTGAGGCATTGAATATTCCAAAGGATCACCCAGCTCGTGATACTCAGGATACATTCTATATCAATGATAATATCGTTCTCAGAACACAGACATCACCTGTTCAGATTCGTGTTATGGAAAAGCAAAAGCCTCCTATTCGCATAATCTCTCCAGGTAGAGTTTATCGTTCAGATGCAGTTGATGCAACACATTCACCACTTTTCCATCAGATTGAGGGACTTGTTGTTGATAAAGGCATTACCTTTGCTGACCTCAAGGGTACACTTGAAACATTCGTAAAGCGTCTTTATGGTGAAGATTCAGTTGTTCGTTTCCGCCCACATCACTTCCCATTTACAGAGCCTTCTGCTGAAGTTGATGTTCAGTGCTTTAACTGTAAGGGTGCAGGCTGCCGTCTTTGCAAGAACGAGGGTTGGATTGAAATTCTTGGCTGTGGAATGGTTCACCCTAAGGTTCTCGAAAACTGCAACATTGACCCTGAGGAATATACAGGCTTTGCACTTGGTCTTGGTCTTGAGAGAGTTGCAATGCGTCGTTATAATATTGATGATATGCGTCTTTTCTATGAAAATGATGTAAGATTCCTATCGCAGTTTTAAGGAGGTATAAAAAATGAATTTATCTATGAGATGGCTTCGTGAGTTCGTTGACATTGATGAAAATATCAATATGAGAGAATTCTCTGAAGCAATTACAATGAGTGGTTCTAAGGTTGAGAGCTTTGAAAAAGAAGGCTCTGAGCTTAAAAATATAGTTGTCGGTAGAGTTCTTTCAACAGAAAAGCATCCTGATGCAGACAGACTTACAGTTTGCAAGGTTGATGTTGGCGAGGCTGAACCTATTCAGATAGTTACAGCCGCAACAAATGTTGTTCCTGATGTACTTGTACCTGTCGCAAAGGATAATTCTATTGTTCATAGCGGTCAAAAGATTAAGAAGGGCAAGCTTCGTGGAGTATTGAGCCAAGGTATGTTCTGTTCTGTTGCAGAGCTTGGAGTAACTGTCCACGATTTTCCTTATGCTATTGAGGACGGCATTTTCCTTATTCAAGAGGACTGCAAGGTCGGCGATGATATAAGAGATGCAATAGGTCTTAATGATACAAAGGTTGAGTTTGAAATCACTTCAAACCGTCCTGATTGTTTCTCTGTTATTGGTCTTGCAAGAGAGGCTGCCGCTACTTATAATAAGCCACTCAAGCTTCATACGCCTGTTGTAAAGGGTATCGGCGAAAGCTGTGAGGGTATGCTCGATGTTAAGATTGAAAACAAAGAGCTTTGCAAGATGTATAGTGCAAAAATCGTTAAGAATGTAAGAGTAAAGCCATCACCACGCTGGCTTCGTGAAAGACTTCGTGCTATGGGAGTTCGTCCTATTAACAATATCGTTGATATTACTAACTATGTTATGCTTGAATATGGTCAACCTATGCACGCTTTTGACTTGCGTTTTGTTGACGGTGCTAAAATCCGCATAAGAAATGCAAAAGCAGGGGAAACTATTACAACTCTTGACGGAATTGAGCGTAAGCTTTCAGAAAAGAATCTTATTATAGCAGATGAAAATAAGCCTATCGCTATTGCTGGTGTTATGGGCGGAGAGTTCAGCGGAATTGTTGATGATACAAACACTATCGTTTTTGAATCTGCTAACTTTGATGGTGCTTCTGTTCGTCTTACCGCTAAAGAGCATGGTATGAGAACAGACGCTTCCTCACGCTACGAAAAGGGACTTGACCCGAATAATTGCTTGCCTGCACTTCAGAGAGCTTGTGAGCTTGTAGAGCTTCTTGACGCAGGAGATGTATATGATGGCGAGATTATCGACTTTGCTGGTGAATCTATCGACAAGATAAATGTAAGAAAGAGAATTGCTCTTGAGCCTGATTGGATTAACTCATTCCTTGATACAAAGCTTTCTGTTGACGAAATGAAGGCTATTCTTACAAAGCTTGAATGTGAATTTGACGGAGAAGATGTTCTCCCACCAACATTCAGACCTGACTTACAGCATAAGGCTGATATTGCAGAAGAAATTGCTCGTTTCGTAGGCTACAACACAATTCCATCAACTTCTATAAGCGGTGGTGCTCAAGGTAAGTATACAGCTCGTCAGAAGTTTGATAATAAGATTGCGTCAACAATGCTTGCTCTTGGTTTGAGCGAGATTATGACATATTCTTTTGTAAGCCCTAAGTATTATGATAAGATTCTTATGCCAAAGGATAGCAAACTTCGCCGTTCAGTTGTTATAACAAATCCGCTCGGTGAGGATACAAGCGTAATGCGTACAACTGCACTTCCTTCAATTCTTGAAATTCTTGCAAAGAACTATAACAACAGAAACGAAAAGGCTTATCTCTATGAGCTTGCTCGTGAGTATATTCCTACAACAGATGATAAGCTTCCTGTCGAAAAGAATAAGCTTATAGGTGGTTTCTATGGCTTGTCTGATTTCTTTGAGTTAAAGGGCATTGTAGAAGAAACTCTCGACAGACTTTCAATCTATGATTATGATGTAGAGGCTTCCGCTGATGAATTTGCATATCACCCAGGTCGTTGTGCTGTTCTTACTATTGACGGCGAAAGAATTGGCGTATTCGGCGAACTTCACCCACAGGTAGCTGAAAACTATGGTATCGTTGAGAGAGTTTATGCTTTTGAGCTTGAGGCTGATTTGCTCTTTAAGTATACAAAATCTGAAAAGCAGTATACTCCACTTCCTAAGTTCCCTGCTGTAACAAGAGATATTGCAGTTATCTGTGATGAGAATATCCCTGTTCTTACACTCGAAAAGGCTATGAAAAAATCTGCTGGTTCTACTCTCGAATCTGTTAAGCTCTTTGATGTATATCAAGGTGAACAGATTGAAAAGGGTAAGAAGAATGTTGCATTCAGAATCACAATGCGTTCTCATAATGAAACTCTCACAGATGAACACGCTAACAGCACTATGAAGAAAATTATGAAGGCTCTTGAAAATGAGGGTGCAGTTCTTAGAGCATAATGCACAATAAATTGGTCATTTTAGTGTCAAATTTACAATTTGTACTTGAAATCCTATAATGTATATGCTAAAATAAGCAGTATGGAGGTGGTACTCGTGCAGGACAAAACTATGGTCTTTTCTATTAACGGCAATAAAGATGAGAGCATAAGAGTTATTCTTACTACGGTTTATAAGGCTCTTGAGGAAAAAGGCTATAATCCTCTGAATCAGATTGTCGGATATATTTTGTCTGAGGATCCCACTTATATAACTACTCACAATAACGCGAGAAATCTTATAAGAAAAATTGATCGTGATGATTTGCTTGAAGTTTTGTTAAAGAATTATTTAAATCTTTAAGACATCATTGCTAAAAGGAGTGCCTGATGGTTTTAAATAAAATCTGAAGCATATCTTACCAAAATAAAAAGTATTATGGTAAGACCTTAAATTTGTGAATCTACTGCGTTTTTGTGCCTTGTGCAAATTTCCTTGCACAAGGCACAGTAGTTTCTTTAACCGTTTATAAATCATACTTACTGCGATTGGAGGATTATATGTCTAACACTAAAACTACATTTCCACTTTATTACAGAGGAAAACCGCTTGTAAGAAATAATGACACGATTTTTTTCGGAGATATGAAAGACCCCTATGTTATTAAGCTGCAAATCAAGTCTAAGGAAAATTCAAATAATCTTGATTGTGCCAATAAGGTTACAATTCAGCTTTTAAGCACAGATACAGAAATCAGTGCAAGAAAGCAGATTATCAAGACAGGCGAGAAAGAAAATCTTGCAGTTGCACTTGATTTAGCTGTCGCATGGCTCGAAAGAGAGCTTGCAAAATCTTCTGAAAAGTAAAATTCAGTCTAAGAATAGTATATTAGACTTAACAAAAGGGGAAAATCTATTCTGTGGATTTTCCCCTTTATGCTAATTATTTTTAAAAATACGATATAGATATAATTTATTGGAGGACAATATGGATACGGAGATTATTACATTACCTGTTATTCCAACACGAGGTTTAGTTGTATATCCGCTTTCAACTACTCAATATGATGTAAGCTCTAAGAAAGCAGTAATAGCTTTAACTGAGTCTATAAAAAAAGACCAAAGAGTATTTATGCCAGCCACTATAAATGTACTTGAGGACGAGGAGCTTGAAAGCAATCTTACAAAGATTGGTACTGTTGCAGAAATAAAGCAGGCAATAAGAATTTCAGATTCTGAAATCAGAATAATTGTTGAAGGTTTGTTCAGGGCAAATACAATCAGATATACTGAAACTGAGTCCTTTATGGAAGCTGAGGTTCAGGAGGCTGAACTTACAAATACAGATGATAATATAACAATATCGGCCATGAAGCAGGCGGTAAAGATAGCATTTGTAAAGAATGTTCAGATTTTACCGCAGTATCTCAGGCTTTCTAATGATACGGTTACAATGATTCGTTCTTGTGAGGACGCAGGAACTTTATGCGACCTTGTAGCCGAACACGCTATTGTAAATCTTAATTATAAAATGGATATTCTTAATGAGCTTGACATAGAAAAGCGTCTTAATATGTTGCTTGAATATCTTAATGAAGAATTTATAATACTTAACACTGAACACGATATAGGCGAAAAAGTAAAAGCGTCTATGGACGAAAATCAGCGTGAATATTATCTTAAAGAGCGTTTGAAAGCTATAAATGATGAGCTTGGCGAAAATATGCTCGGAGATTCTGATTTAGCAGAGGAGCTTGATAAGTATACTGAGGAAGTTGATGAGCTTCAACTTTCCGAAGAAAACGAGAAAAAGCTTAAAAAGGAAATTGAAAAGCTTTCTAAGCTTCCGTCGATTTCTCAGGAGGCAGGAATTATTCGCTCATATCTTGATGCTTGCCTTGCTTTGCCTTGGAATACATCTACGATTGATGAAACAGACATTGCAAAAATCAGAAACAAACTTGATAGCGACCACTACGGAATGAAGGAGGTTAAGGAAAGAATCATTGAGGCAATAGCTGTAAAACAGCTTTGTAAGGAAAAAAATAATCAGATGATTCTTTGTCTTGCAGGCCCTCCTGGAGTTGGCAAAACCTCAATCGCAAAATCTATTGCTGAGGCATTGGGCAAAAGCTATGCAAGAGTTGCACTTGGCGGTGTACACGATGAAAGCGAAATTCGTGGACACAGAAGAACATATCTTGGTGCTATGCAAGGTAGAATTATGCACGCTATGACTCAAGCTAAAACTAACAATCCGCTTATTCTCCTTGATGAGATAGACAAGCTTGGAAATGATTTCAGAGGTGACCCGACTTCTGCCTTGCTTGAAGTTCTTGATAGTGAGCAGAATTTCTCGTTCTATGACCATTATATAGATATGCCGTTTGATTTGAGTCAGGTACTTTTTGTAACTACTGCAAATAATCTTTCATCAATTCCTGCACCGCTTCGTGACAGAATGGATATAATCGAGCTTTCAAGCTATACAAGCGAAGAAAAGCTGAATATTGCTAAAAAGCATCTCATTAAGAAACAGCTTAAAAAGAATGGTTTAACTTCAAAAAACTTTAAGATTACTGATAGTGCTTTGGTTGATTTAATTGAGAATTACACAAGAGAAGCTGGTGTCAGAACTCTTGAGAGATATATAGCAAAGCTTATGAGAAAGGCTGCTGTAAAAATCGTTTCTGGTGAGGAAAAGAGTGTAAGAATTTCTGTTAAAAATATTGAAGATTTTCTCGGTGCAAGAAAGTTCAATAAAGACGAAATGAATGATAAGGACGAAGTTGGTTTGGCTACGGGTCTTGCTTGGACTGCTGTTGGCGGAGTGACATTACCTGTTGAGGTTGCTGTCACAAGCGGAAGCGGAAAGCTTATTCTTACAGGCTCTCTTGGAGATGTTATGAAAGAATCTGCTCAGGCGGCATTTACTTGTGTAAGAACTCGTGCAGAGACTCTTGGTATTGAAAAAGATTTCTATAAGATTTATGATTTTCACATTCATGTTCCAGAGGGAGCAACACCAAAGGACGGCCCTTCAGCGGGTATAACTATTGCAACTGCAATTACATCTGCGTTGACAGGCAGAGCAGTTCGCAGAGATATTGCAATGACGGGAGAAATTACGCTTAGGGGTAGAGTTTTGCCAATAGGTGGATTGAAAGAAAAATCTCTTGCGGCATATAGACTGGGAATAAGAACAGTTATTATTCCAAAGGATAATGTACCAAATCTTGAGGAGATTGACGATACTGTCAAGAACGAAGTTGAATTTGTGCCTGTAAGCACTATTGATGAGGTTTTGGATACAGCCCTCTGCTATAAAAAGCAGACAGGAAAAAAACACGCAAAAAAAGAGCCTAAAACAGAAGTTCTTGAAACTCGTATATAAAGGAGCATAACTATGAATTTTCAGATAGCAAGTTTTGAGGCGGCATATGGAAAATCTTCACAGATTCCGCCGTCGGACCTACCGGAAATAGTATTTTCAGGGCGTTCAAATGTCGGAAAATCCTCGCTTATAAATAAAATTCTCAACAGAAAAGCTCTCGCAAGAGTTAGTGCAACTCCTGGTAAAACCGCAACAATAAATTTTTTTAACCTCAAAACTGTAAGACTTGCAGATTTGCCCGGTTATGGCTATGCAAAGGTATCAGACAGCGAAAAAAGACGATGGGCAGAGCTTGTAGAGGGCTATTTTGCAATGAATAGAGATATTCGTATGGTTATACAGATTTGCGATTTGCGTCACCCTGCTACAAAAGACGATATGAATATGATAGACTTCCTTTCGCATAATGGCTTTAATTTTATTGTTGCTATGACTAAGCTCGACAAGCTGAAAAAATCCCAGCGTGCCACAAGAATTGAGGAAATGCGTCAGCAGATGTCTGTATTTGGTGATGTAAGATTATTCCCTTGTTCATCAGAGAACGGCGAGGGTGTAGAAGAAATTCGCAAGGCGATTGAAGCTGCCGCAGAGGGCGAACAGATAAATTAAGGTGTATTTATGGAAATTTGGGATTTGTATGATATAAACAGGATTCCAACAGGCGAAACTATGATTCGTGATGAGAAAATAAAAGAAAATCGCTATCATTTGGCAGTTCATGTCTGTATTTTTAATAAACAGGGTGAAATGCTGATTCAGCATAGACAGCCTTTTAAATCTGGCTGGTCAGATTTGTGGGATATTACAGTAGGTGGTTCTGCGGTTAGCGGAGATACAAGTCAGACTGCCGCCGAGCGAGAGGTTTTAGAAGAAATAGGATATAAGCTTGATTTGAGCAATATTCGTCCGTCATTTACGATAAATTTTAAAAATGGCTTTAATGATATTTACTTAGTTGAAAGAGAGATTGAAATAGACACTTTGAAGCTTCAATACGAAGAAGTTAAAGAAGTTAAATGGGCAACGGCTGATGAAATAAAGTCTATGATTGAGAGCGGAGAATTTATTCCATATGATAAAAGCTTTATAGATATGCTGTTCTTTTTGAGAAATCATAACGGATTGCATACAAGAAAGGATAAAGTGTAATATGATACAAACTGTACTGCTATTTAATGTTCCTAAGCAGAAAGCTGCTAAAATAACTCGTGCGGCACTTCCGCTGAAATTGCGTGTAAAGACTGTTCCTAAATCTGATTTTGCGAAAACTCTTGGTGAGCTTGCAGGAATTTCAGAAGAAACAAAGCTTGCATATGATGGTGACGGAATTTCTGAGGAGATGATGGTATTATGCGGATTTTCAGACAATCTTATAGACAAGCTATTCTTTGCAATGAGAAAAACAGGTGCAGGGCTTGTTAAGCTTACTGCAATTCTTACTGAAACTAACAAAGATTGGAATGTAAATACTCTTTTTGAAGAGCTTAAAAAAGAGCGTGAGCAGATGGCAGAATTAAAAGCTAAGAAAGAATAATTTTGCTTTATTAGGTGGCGATTTTATGATGAGTATACCGAAATATGTTTCTGATGTTTTAAACCGACTTGAGGAAAATGGCTTTTCTGCATATGTCGTTGGAGGCTGTGTCAGAGATTATCTGCTTGGACGACCAATAAATGATTTTGATGTTGCAACCTCAGCTTTGCCAGAAGAAATGCTTGAAATTTTCAAGGACTATAAAACAGTAGATAATGGCATAAAGCATGGAACAGTTGCAGTTGTATCTGAGAACAAGCTTGTCGAGGTTACAACATTCAGAAGTGATGGTACTTATACTGATTCACGCAGACCTGATTCTGTTTCTTTTGAGCGAAATATAGAAGAAGATTTGGCAAGGCGTGATTTTACAATTAATGCTATGGCTTATCGTAAATCCGAGGGAATAATCGACCTTTATGGCGGACAGGAAGATTTAAAAAATAGATTAATCCGCTGTGTCGGAAATCCGCATAGGCGATTTTCCGAAGATGCTTTAAGGATTATGCGTGGAATGAGGTTTGCATCTGTTTTAGGCTTTAGAATAGAGGAAGAAACTATTTCAGCTATGCTTGAAACAAAATCTTTACTTCATAAAATCGCAAAAGAAAGAATTACAAGCGAATTTAGAGGTATGCTTTTAGGTGAAAGCGTTTATGATGTGCTCATGTCTTGCAGAGGGGTTATTTACGAATTGATTCCTGAGTTGCGTATTGAGGATAGTTATATTATGAAAAAATATCCTGATATTACGCTTTGGGAGCATACTGTAAAATCTGTTTCAATGTCAAAAAATCTATGTGAGAGATTATGTATGCTTTTGCACGATGTTGCAAAACCGTCTTGTATGGTTATGGTTGATGATAAAGAAAAATATCCTAATCATGCTGAAAAGGGTGCAGAGATAGCGAAAGAAATTCTTTCACGATTCAGATTTGAAAAAATAGTTAATACAGAGGTCTTGAAGCTTATAAAAAATCATAGTATAAGATTTCCAAAAGCTCTTGCAGATATGAGAAGGTTTGTGCGTGATTTTGGCTATGATTTTACAAAGGATTGGCTTGATATAAAGTATTCTGATGTCTTTTCAAAACCTCATAAAGAAAGTACAGCACAGCTTTATTATAATGCTATCAGATTCTTTGATGAAATAGATGAAAAAAAACTTTGCTGTATTATATCTGAACTGAATATTTCGGGTGATGATTTAAAGAAATTTGGCATAGTAGGAAAAAATATTGGCATTGTACTTAATAAGCTACTTGAAGATGTAATTTCTGAAAATTGCAAAAATAAAAGAGAAGTGCTTTTAAAGCAAGCACTTCTATATAAATGATGACAGCAAAAAGGACACTCAAATCAGAGTGTCCTTTTGAATTATGATACTATTTTACTTTTTTATTACTTCCAATTTTTTTATCTGAGAGTGGTATTTCAGGAACCTCTGCGTTTACTACTTCATTGACATAGCTATCTTGGATTCTTTCCGTAACAGAATTTATAGTATTTTCTGCAGGTATAGTTTCATCAATATTCTTTGTCTTTTTGTTTGAATAAACAATTTTTAACAAAATCGGAGTTATTATAGTAGTTGCGATAACCATAATAACTATCGGGCCAAGCATTACAGAGCCAAGCAAACCCATAGAAGCACCCTTATTTGCAACGATAAGAGCAACTTCACCACGAGAAATCATACCTATACCAATTCTCTTGCACTGATAATTCTTATATCCACAAATTTTTGCACCCAAGCCACAGCCAATAACCTTTGTTATAATCGCAACTATTGTTATTACAACTGCGAAAACTATAATTTGTACACTCATTGATGGAAGTACAACATTTAAGCCGATACTTGCGAAGAAGATAGGTGAAAGTAAGAGGTATGAAAGAACATCAAATTTCTTTGCAAGATATTCTGAGCTTTGTGTAAGAGAAATGATAAGTCCAGCAAAAAATGCACCAGTAATATCTGCAACTCCGAAAAGAGCTTCTGCGGCATAAGACATACCAAGGCAGAAAACGAAGCAAATAATTGCGTGTCTGTGTCTAAGATGTTTAGAGCGATTAGCCCACCAGACATATAGCTTATAGAATGCAAAGCCTGCAACAATAACCATTGCAAAGAAGCCAAGAATTTTTAAAAGAACTATCCAAACATTAACACTTGAGTCTGCTAAGCTTGTGATAACGGTTAAAGCGATGATACCAAGAATGTCATCTATAATAGCAGCACCAAGTATAGCATTACCTGATTCGGACTTTAGCCTTCCAAGCTCTTTAAGTGTTTCAACGGTAATACTTACAGATGTAGCTGTGAGTATTACGCCAATAAAGACATTTTGTAAGAATACATTGCAGGTTGCACCTGAATCTATTATTCCAGGCTGATTGAAGAAATAGGCAACGCCAAATCCACCAAGAAGTGGAACTATAACGCCAAGCAAAGCAATAACAAATGAAGCTTTGCCACATTTTTTAAGCTCCTTAACATCAGTTTCAAGGCCTGCACAGAACATCAAAATAATAACACCGATTTCTGATGTTGTGGTGATGAAGTTGGATTTTTGTACAATGTTAAGTACTGCCGGACCTAAAATAAGACCCGCAAGCAGAGCTCCAACGACTTGTGGCATTTTAAATTTTTGAGAGATTAAGCCGAATAGCTTTGTTGTAAATAGAATCAAAGCTAAATCCAAAAGATAATGATACTCCTCCATAAAAAAACTCCTCTTATAATTTAAAATGAACAGCAAATGACTGTCCGCTTAAAACGAACAACATCGTTCGCTAACCATACGGACAGTCAATCGAAGACCATTTTTAAAAATTATAACACATTATTCGGCAAATTTCAACATAAACATTAATTAACCACCGAAAAGCTGTGACCAATATACCCAACCATCACTTGCCATATAACAGCCTACACCAGTATTTGTAAATTCAGAATTTAAGATATTTGAGCGGTGGCCAGTTGAATTCATCCAAGCATTGACAACTTCTTGAGGTGTGTTCTGACCTGCGGCAATATTTTCACCAACAATAGAATAATCAAGGTCAAGAACAAAGGTGTAGCCAGGCTCTCCATTAGGACGCTTATGCCCAAAGTTAGTTTCAAGTTCAGTAGAGCGTGTATAGGCATTATTCATAAGAGTGTAATCAATCTTGAGTGGACTTACACCATTCTTTTTGCGTTCTTCATTAATAAGTCTTACGACCTCTTCTGAAAATTTAGAGTTTGGTGAGTTATTAGCCTTTATTTTTTCAATATATCTATAATCTTTTGCAGAGCATCTTTGACAGATTCGTTGCTGAAGTCCTTTGCTTGTTATAGTGGCTTCAGATATTGTTTCCCAATCTCCCCATTTATGTCCAAGAGCATTTTTATAGTTATCTGCATAAGATTTTCCACAGTCACAGCTGTGCAGGGTATAACCCTTTGAAGTACAGTTAGGAGATATAACCCTTTCCATATAATTATGCTCATGAATAGGAATTTGTTCTTCAACCTGTCGAGTAGTTTCTTCATTTTTGGTTTTAGAAATTTCAGTTTCTTTTTTTGATGAAGCTTTGTAGCTTGTAGAACTTGAAACAGATTCATTTTTGCATGATTGAGTGCTGCTTGAAGAATTTGTACTTGTTGTAGACTGACTCAAAAGGCTTGTGGCTGAGTTGTTAATAGAACTTTCAATAATAGAATTATTATTGCTTGAATTAATGGAATTATTAGACATATTTTGCTTAGAACTTACAGTATGGCTATCTTCCGAAGTATGAGTATATGTTATATTATCGGCAGTAGTATAAGTTTCATAGCTCATCATAGAAGGGTGTTCATCTTCTACTAAATTAAAAGAATTTATTATTGAGTTTGTAATAATAATGGTAGCAAGCAAAAATGCAACTGCGATAAGTATTATTGCAAGGATTTCTTTTGGCTTACGAATTTTCATAAGCTTTGCCCCTAATTATTCAGCAAGCGCTGCTTTAATAGCTATTGCACATTCAAGACGCTTTTTTTCCAATTCACAAGATGTTTCGTGAGATTTACGAATATCCCCTTCATATTTGAAGTTATTAGCGTTACAACCACCGCTGCAATAGAACTTAGCCCAGCAGTTCTTACATTTATCCTTAGAATATACATTAGCAAGTGCAAATCTTGCTTTCATATCTTCATCGAAAGTACCGTCATTAAGATTACCCATCTTGTAATCGTCTTCGCCAACAAACTGATGACATGGATAAATATCACCCTCAGGAGTTACAGCAACATATTCGTTTCCGCAACCGCAGCCACGCAGACGCTTAACTGCACAAGGGCCTTGGTCTAAGTCAATCATAAAGTGGAAGAAATTATAGAATTCGCCTTTCTTTCGGCTCTCAACAATAGTTTTGGCGAGCCTTTCGTATTCATCAAATACAGCAGGTAAGTCTTCTGTTTTGATAGAGTAGGAGAGAAGTGGGTCGGATACAACAGGCTCGATAGATAGCTGTTCAAAGCCGAGGTCTTTCATATGGAGAACATCGTTTGTAAAATCGAGGTTATATCTTGTGAATGTACCACGAATGTAGTAATCCTTATCGCCACGATTTTGAACGAGGTTTTGATACTTAGGAACAATAATATCATAACAGCCTTTGCCGTTAGGAGTTATACGGAGTCTGTCGTTTACTTCTTTTCTTCCGTCAAGAGAAAGAACAACATTATTCATCTCTTTGTTAATATATTCAATCTTATCATCTGTGAGAAGAAGTCCGTTTGTTGTGATAGTGAAGCGGAAATTCTTATTGTGCTGTTTTTCGATGCTTCTTGCATACTCTATAACACCCTTGACAACATCGAAATTCATAAGTGGTTCACCGCCAAAGAAATCAAGCTCGAGGTTTCTTCTTGAACCAGATTTTTCGATAAGGAAGTCGATAGCTTTTTTACCAATCTCAAGAGGCATAAGACAGCGACCTTTGCCAAAGTCGCCCTTTGCAGCGAAGCAATATTCACAGCGGAGATTACAATCGTGTGCAACATTAAGACACATAGATTTAACAGGAGCACCTTTCATAAGGTTAGCAAACTTCTCATAGTCATCATCAGAGAAAAGTTGTCCCATCTTATAGAGCTCGTAGAGGTCATTATAAGTTTCTGTGAGGTCTTCCTCAGGGTATTCTCCACTCATAGCTTCAATTACTGAATCAGGAATATTCTCGGTCATATTTTCATCAAGATAATCGAGCATTTTATAGGAAATATCATCAAGAATATGTACAGCACCACTATGAACATCAAGACAAATGTTATTCCCCAAAAGATTATATTTATGTATCATATTTTAGTCACGCTTCCTTTTTATATTTAAATTGCATAAATAAAGAGCGAACTAAGTCCGCTCTTGTAAGAATGGTTTTGCATATTAAAATCGGCATTAATTAGCGATTAGCGGACTCGCACTTCTGGTTAGCGACTGTGCAAGAAGTTTTGCAAGCACTCTGGCAAGAAGCTTGACATTCGCCACAACCACCCTTAACTGCTGATTCTTTAAGATTTGCACTATTAAGTGTCTTTATGTGCTTAGTTTCTTTCATAAGAAATTACCTCCGTATAATTTAATATAATAATTTTAACATATTATTTCAGAAATTTCAACTATTATTTTGACAATATATAGACTTGCAGAGATAACAAACAAAAAATCGGAAAGCCTTTCGACTTTCCGATTTAAGTAAATTATTTTTTATTTTTGCTTTCTTTAGCCTTTTTATTAGCTTTAGTTTTCTTTTCAGAAGCTTTTCTCTTTTTGTAGTTTGTCCACATAACCCAAAGAGGAGCAGAGATAAAGATTGAAGAATAGCAACCGAAGATAACGCCTATCATCATAGGAAGTGCAAAGCTTACAACTGTCTGAATATCATAGATAAGTGCAACAACAAGTACAGAACCGATTGCAAGGATAGTTGTTATAGCTGTGCATATTGTTCTTGAAAGAGTCTGATTAAGACTTGTGTTTACAAGCTCTGCTGTTGAAGCCTTAGGACCAATATATTTACGATTTTCTCTGATTCTATCGAAGATAACAATAGTATCATTAAGAGAATAACCTATGATAGTAAGGATAACGGCTATGAAGTTATCATCAAGTGGCATTCTGAAAATAACGAAAGTGAAGTATGCCATAATTATATCGTGTATAAGTGCGATAACGGCTGTGCAGCCAGCGGAAAGACCACCGATTTTTCTGAATCTAAAGCCAACATAGAGAATCATAAGGAGAGCGGCAATGCCAACAGCAGCCATACACTTCCAGAAGAATGTTGCACCCTTTGAAGGGTCAACTGATGTGATTTCTGTTCTTGTGAAGTTGTTATCAGGAAAAGCCTTTTTAAGGGCGTCTGTAACACCTTTTTCAGTTTCAGGGTCAATAGTTTTTGCCTCTGTAAGCTCGATAGAAAGTGTGTTTGCATTTTCTTCAGTAGCTGCAGCAGACATATTCTTACTATACTGGAATGAAACATCTTCCTTAGTAGCAGCCTGAACTACTTTAGAAATTTCGTTTTCTGAGAGGTTATCACCAGAGTAGCTATATTTCATAATAGCACCACCAGTGAACTGAATATCAAGCTCTGTGTGGAAAACGAAAATATTAAGAATAAGGCAGATAAGCATAAGGCTGAGTGTTAAGATAAAGAACTTCTTAGAATTTCCAACGAAGTCAAAATGAAATTTTTGTCTCATAGTCACTTACCTCCATAAAGTTTCTTGTTTCGCAGGAACTTGAAGCGTGAGAGTGACATAAGCATCAATCTTGAAGCAAAAACGCCCATTACGAAGTTTGCGATAACACCGACAAGCAGTGTGTAACCGAATGCGTAGATAGCACCTGTTGTAGAAGCACCGAAAATACCTGAAAGGATATTTGCAGGACCAAACACAAGCATAAGGATAAGAGCAACTATAATATTTGTGATGTTACCATCAAAGATAGCTGAGAAGCTGTTCTTTGTACCATATCTGATACAGCCATCAAGTGTTTTTCCTTGATAAAGCTCGTCCTTAATTCTTTCTGAGGTAATAACATTGGCATCAATGCCCATACCAACTGAAAGAATGATACCACTTATACCAGCAAGCGTCATAGTGAAGCTTGAAGCGAATGGGAAGTAACCCGATACAGCTGCAAGTGACAATGCAACTTGACCAATAAGTGCGATAGAAGCAACGAAACCAGGAAGTCTGTAATATACTATCATAAAGATAATAATAAGTGCGAGAGCGATAATTCCTGCGAGAGCCATTGCAAAGAGTGCATAGTCACCAAGAGTTGGGTTGATTGAGCCATAGCTGTCAACCTCAAGCTCGAATGGCAAAGCACCTGCGTTAATTTTATTTGCAAGAGCTGTTGCTTCAGAAGCGGTGAAGCCAGCAGAGCTGTCAGATTTGTTTCCGCCTGTAATCATACAACTGTTGCTGTCGATAACGCTCTCAACAGTAGGAGAAGAAATCATAGTATCGTCCATCCAGATGGACATAACATTTTCGCCTGAAGACTTAGCAGAAAGCTCGGTTGTAGCCTCTTTGAAAAGCTTTCTTCCTTCATCGGTTAGCTCAAGAGAAACTATGTATTGAGCCTTGCCACCATTCTCAAGCTGTACATAATCTGCACTTGCACTTTTAATAGAACTACCATCGAGGTATATGTGAGAAGCTGTTGTTCCTGACGGTGTCTTATATACTAATTCACCGTTAGAATCATATTCTTGTTTGGTATAGCTATTGCCTTCTCTGAAAGTAAGCTTTGCAGTTGCGGCAAGCTCTTCAATAGCCGTGCTTGGGTCGAAGTTTTCTTCGTCCTCTTTCCATGGATAACGGACGATGATAAGGCCGTTATCGTTGTCCTGATAAAGCTCATAGTCAGTAATATTATTAGTGACAAGTCTAAGCTCTATAACAGACTTTGCTGCAGACATCTGTTCTGCTGTTGCTTTGACATTTCCAGAAGGCTTGAAAGTAGCTTCAACGCCACCCTTAATGTCGATTCCCCATCTTATGTCGCTGACACCCTTGATGTAGGTAATCTTAAAATCGCCGTTTTCGCCATATATGCCGAAGATTGACGTATACGCCAATGCGAAGATAAGAATAGCGACGATGAAAAACACTGGTTTTCCAACTTTTTTCATACGGTATCCTCCAATAAATTCATTTGTCTGTTTTAGTAGCTTTAAGGAATTTTGCAAAATAAAAAACCTTGTCACTCACGAAAACAGAGGTAACAAGGTTAATTATATATTTTATGGTCGAAAAAGTCAATGTGATTAAGACAAATTCATATCAAATAAAGCTAAAAGCTTTCGTAATAGGGCAGAATTTATATATTATTTATCCAAAAGCTTTTCTATGGCTGCAATCTTTGTGCATAGGCAGAAAATATCAAGAGCCTTAGCAAGTTCATCAAGAGGAGGGAAGCTTGGGGCAATTCTGATATTAGAATCATTAGGGTCAATACCATAAGGATATGTAGCACCTGCACCAGTGAGGTTAATTCCAGCCTCTTTACAAAGGGCAACAACTTTTTTAGCACAGCCATTGAGAACATTTACGCTGACAAAGTAACCACCATTAGGATTATGCCAGCTTGCAATATTCTTGTCGCCAAGTTCTTTTGTAAGCTTACTTATGACAAGCTTAAACTTTGGAGCAAGGATAGCCTTATGCTTTTGCATATGTGCAACAACGCCTTCATAGTTATTAAAGAACCTGATATGGCGGAGCATATTAAGCTTATCATAACCGATAGTTTGAAACTTATATCTGCTTTCGAGAACATCAAGGTTATTTTTTGATGCTGCGAGAGCGGAAACACCAGAGCCTGGGAAAGTAATCTTAGAAGTAGAGCAGAACATAATTGGCAAATCTTCATTGCCGTTTTTAAGACATTCATCATAAAGATTAAGGAGAGTATCAGGGGTGTCAGTAAGGTCATGTATGCAGTATGCGTTATCCCACATAATTCTGAAATCCTTAGCAGCAGGCTTTAATGCTGCGAAACGCTTAACAGTTTCGTCAGAATATGTTATGCCGTCTGGGTTTGAATACTTAGGTACACACCAGATTCCTTTGACAGTAGAGTCGTTCTCAACATACTTTTCTACCATATCCATATCAGGACCGTTTTCAGTCATAGGAATAGTAATCATTTCAATATTTTTGAAGAAGCCTGTAACGCCGAAATGTCTGTCATATCCTGGAGCAGGGCAGAGGAACTTAATCTTTCCCTGGAGAAGCCAAGGCTGTTCTCCAGCAACACCATTTTCAGAGAAGCAAGCGATTGTATCAAACATCATATTAAGACTTGAGTTGCCACCGATGAAGACATTTTCAGGCTTAACACCAAGCATTTGTGCAAAAAGTTCCTTGGCCTCATCAATACCATCGAGAATACCATAGTTACGGCAATCTGCACCTGATACAGAAAGACAATCACTACCACTTTTGAGTATATCAAGCATAGGAAGTGAAAGCTCAAGCTGAGCTGTACTTGGAACACCTCTTGCCATATTGAGTTTTAGACCTTGAGCCTTATAATCCTCATATTCTGCTTTAAGATTTTTAAGCTCTGATTCAAGAGCATTTTTGTCCATAGACTGATAGTCTGACATTATGAATCCCCCTAAAATAGCATAAATTATTTTATGAACTGCAAAATACAGTCGATTTCCGCTTAATATTTTAATATAATATATGTAAAAATGCAAGTCTTATTTTATAATCTTGCAAAATTTATTATTTTATTCAAAAATAATCGAATATAATGAGCTTTGCTTGCCTTTTTGACGGATAAAAAATCCATTTTAATAAAAACGGAGGTTTATTATGAAACGAATAGCTTTCATACTTGCAAGTATTCTTATCATTATCTTGTGTGGCTGCACAGTATCACCACCAGATTCTGCTGCAGAAGAAATTGTATTATATTCGTGGAAATTAAAAAGTGATGATAATAGCAAAGAAAGTAGGGGTACACTTAGCTTTGAAAATAGAAATATTATTTTAAATGTAAAAAAGACAGATAAAAGCGAATTGAAATTAAATGAATATTATGAAATAGATAATGAGAAGATTATAATAGTTTCTGAAGATTATGGAAATATAGTATTCAAATATAAGCTTTATGGAAATGAACTTGAGCTTTCTTATGATGGTTCTGCTTTAAGGTTTATAAAAGTAAGTTAAAGTCAAATATGTTTCCATAAGAAAAAGTTTGAGCGAAACTTTTATTTTTCTAATATCAATATTAATATATTAAAAAAGAAAGAATTATTTATATATATTTCCATATAAATTAAAATTTTCCTTAAGAACCAAATATTAACATAAAAGTTTGTGCAAATTAGACAGATTGCCTGTTAATAATTTGTATGAAAAAAATTTATAAATTCTTTTAAAACTTTTATAAATATGATATAATCAAGTTAATCTGAAATCATTTTTTAGTAAGATTTCGGATAATAAAAAAAGGAGAATTTGAAAAATGGCAACAAGAACAATGAAAAAATTCTTAGCACTACTTCTGTCACTTATGATGATTGCAGCAGTATTTGTTGTACCTTCAGTTGCAGCGACAGACGACCTCGAAGTTACTGTTCACTACCAAAGAAGCGATTCTAATTATGATAATTGGAATATCTGGGTTTGGGCAGATGGCAAAGACGGAGGTCAACAGGATTTCACATCAAGCGATAGCTTTGGTGCAGTATCCAAGTTCAACATGGATGTAGCTGGTATTGACAAAATAGGCTTCATTATCCGTAAGGGTGAGTGGGAATCTAAGGATACAGACGGTGACCGCTTCATCGAAACAGCTAAGGCTCAAGATGGAAAAGTAGATATTTATGTTCTTCAAGGACAGTCTGAGTTTGGCTACACAGAGGCTGAACTTACATCTCCAAGAATCAAGAAGGCAAAGATGGTTTCTACAAGCCAGATTGACTTCACACTTTCTCAGGAAGCAAACCTCAAGGCAAGCGATGTAACTGTTAAGGATTCCGAAGGAAATACTTATGCAGTAGCTTCTGTTACAACAGATGGCAAGAATGGTAGCTTGATAACTTCTGATGAGCTTCCTTATGGCAAGAGCTATAAGCTCTACATTGATGGCTTTATTGAGCTTGATGTTTCTACTGCTGCTGTTTATGATACAAATGAGTTCGAGCAGAAGTATACTTATGACGGCAATGACCTCGGTGCTAACTACACAGCAGAAAAAACAACATTTAAGACATGGTCACCTCTCGCAGAGAAAGTTACACTTAACCTCTACTCAACAGGCAATGGCGACACACTTATCAAATCTGTTGATATGACACTTGGCAATAAGGGCGTCTGGACAGCAGAAGAAGCAGGCGACCTCAATGGCGTATACTACACTTATACATTCAAGATTAATGGCAGCGAGAACGAGGCTGTTGACCTTTATGCAAGAGCAGGTGGCGTAAACGGCGACAGAGGTATGATTATCGACCTCAAGTCTACAAACCCAGACGGTTGGGATAGCGATGTTCGTCCAGAGTTTGGCGGTAATGCAACAGACGCTATTGTTTATGAGCAACATATAAGAGATTTCTCTATTGATGCAAGTTCAGGCGTTTCTGACGCTCATAAGGGTAAGTATCTTGCATTTACAGAAACAGGTACAAAGAATTCAAATGGTAATTCTACTTGCCTTGATTATCTTAAGAATCTCGGAATTACACACGTTCAGATTATGCCTGCATTTGACTTTTCAAGCGTTGATGAAACAAAGCTTGATAAGGCTCAATACAACTGGGGCTATGACCCTAAAAACTACAACTTCCCAGAAGGCTCTTATTCAACAGACCCTTACAACGGTGAAGTAAGAATCAACGAGTTCAAGCAAATGGTTCAGTCACTTCATAAGAGTGGTATCAGAGTTATTATGGATGTTGTTTATAACCACACAGCAGCTACATATGATTCTAACTTCAATAAGTCATTCCCTGACTACTATTATAGAGAAAACGAAGACGGTAGCTTCTCAAATGGTTCAGGCTGTGGTAACGAAACAGCTACTGAGCGTTCAATGGTTAGAAAATATATCGTAGAATCTGTTGTTTACTGGGCAACAGAGTATCATATTGATGGTTTCCGTTTTGACCTTATGGGACTTCATGACCAAGAAACAATCAATGAAATCAGAGCAGCTCTTAATGAGATTGACCCAACAATCATCACATATGGTGAAGGTTGGACAGGCGGTTCTTCTACACTTCCATCATCACAAGCAGCTTTGAAGGCTCAGATTTCTAAGATGCCTGGTTTTGGTGCATTCAGCGATGACATCAGAGATGGCCTCAAGGGTAATGTATTTGATGAAGAAGATACAGGTTTCGTAAGTGGTAAGAGTGGTCTTGAGAGCACAGTTAAGTCTGGCGTTCTCGGTGCAACTGATTCATGGGCAGGCGCTCCTACACAGACAATTAACTATGTTTCTTGCCACGATAACAACACACTTTGGGATAGATTCACAAATTCTTGCCCAGATGCAACAGACGAAGAAAAGGCAGCTATGACTAAGCTCGCAAGCTCAGTTGTATTTACATCACAGGGTATACCATTCTTCCTCGGTGGCGAAGAAATGTGCAGAACAAAGCCTCTTGCTAATGGCAAGCTAGATAGCAACAGCTATAAGTCACCTGATTCTACAAACAGCGTTAAGTGGGATACACTCTCAAGCAGCCTTGTTTCAGGCGTAAGCAACTACTATAAGGGTCTTATCGAATTCAAAAAGGCTCACCCATCACTCAGACTTACAACAACAGAAGATGTCAACAACAGCATTAAATTCTCCGAAGATGTTGGCGATAATGTTGTTGCTTATGAAGTAAGTGGCAAACCAAACGGCGAAAAGGCTGATTCTATCTTTGTAGCATACAATGCTAATAAGGAAGATGTTCAGGTTAAGCTTCCAAAGAGCGACAAGTGGCAGGTTTGTGTCAATGGCGAGAAGGCTGGTACAGATGTTATCGAAACAATCAACGGTGACACAGTAACAGTTAAGGCTCAGTCAACAATGGTACTTGTTCTTGGCGATACAAATGGTACTCCAGAGGATACAAGCAAGGTTACATCATCTGATAACGATAATTCAAATGGCATAAATACAGGCGATACAAGCACACCAATCGTTTGGTTTGCATTCGTAGGTGTAGCACTTCTTGCAATCGCAGGCATAGTATTTGTTACAGTAAAGAAGAAGGCTAACAGATAATTGATTTTGACAATTCAATAAATCTATAAAGTAAAAAGCTATGAAATAGATTTGAACAAGTCTGTAAAAAAGGACAATAGAAAAAATCCCTCTTGATGTAGAATATACATCAGGAGGGATTTTTAATGCCAAGAAGTTATCAACATATAAACATTTATGAAAACGAAATAACAGAATTAAGTAAGCAAGGAAAAAGTAGAATACTTTATGTTTTATGGACCACAGAAAGATAGAATGAACTAATATATGTTGTTTAGTTAATTGTTTTTTCATCAGCTTTGTTTCGGCTATCGGTTATCATATAGCATAGAACCATAAGGCTATCATTGAGATGAACATTTTGTACAATAATATCATCAAAATCGAGTGTTAGGTCATAATGGCTGAAATTCCAATAGTTTTTTACACCATATGAATGAAGTTTAGTTGCAAGTGCTGGTGTTGCAGCTTTCGGAACACAAAATATTGCAACATCAGGATGATTTTCTGAACAGAACTTTTCAAGAAATTCCGTATCCATAATGCTTATGTCACGAATTTTCTGTCCGATTTTATTTTTATCGCTATCAAAAATACCTGTAAGTTTAAAACCTCGTTTTTCAAAAGACATATGTGTTGCAACAGCCTTTCCGAGATTTCCAGCACCAATCATTATAGCACTATATTGATTATCAATGCCAAGGATATGACCTATTTCATCATGCAGAGCTTGAACAGAATATCCGTATCCCTGTTGACCAAAACCACCAAAACAGTTTAAATCCTGTCGAATTTGTGATGCGGTTAAGTGCATTCTGTCTGAAAGCTCTCTTGAAGAAATTCTTGTTATATTTTTATCAAGCAATTCACCAAGAAAACGGTAATATCTTGGCAAACGATTTATTACCTGAACTGATATATTTTCGTGTTTAGACAAGTTTTATTCACCGACTTCCAAAAAATAAGGTGCGGGACAAATTCCCACACCTTATTATAGCACATTTTTTACTGATTAAAAGAGATTTTTTATATTAAGCCATTTTTTTATCTAATCTTTTTGCAATTTCTGTAAGGAACGCTTCTGTATCAACCTTAGTGATGTTATCAAGGCTTGAGAGAGCAGCAAGGTCACCAGTCATAACACCATCTTCAATTGTTTCAATAGAAGCCTTTTCAAGCTTATCAGCAAAGTCGATAAGTTCAGGAAGATTATCAAGTTCTCCACGCTTTCTCAAAGCACCAGTCCAAGCAAAGAGAGTTGCCATAGAGTTTGTAGAAGTCTTTTCACCCTTGAGATGTTTATAGTAATGACGCTGAACAGTTCCGTGTGCAGCTTCATACTCATAAACGCCATCAGGAGAAACAAGAACAGAGGTCATCATTGCGAGTGAACCGAAAGCAGTAGCAACCATATCGGACATAACATCACCATCATAGTTTTTGCAAGCCCAGATATATCCACCCTCTGAACGAACAACTCTTGCAACAGCGTCATCAATCAAAGTATAGAAATATTCGATACCAGCCTCTTTGAATTTATCCTTATATTCAGCCTCAAATATTTCGTTGAAAATATCCTTAAAACGGTGGTCATATTTCTTAGAAATAGTATCCTTAGTAGCAAACCAAATATCTTTCTTTTGGTCGAGAGCAAAGTTGAAACAAGCTCTTGCAAAGCTGCTGATACTTTTATCAAGATTGTGAAGACCTTGAATAATACCAGGAGTTTTGAAATCGTGGATAAGTGAACGGGTTTCAACACCGTTTGCGTCTGTTACAACAAGTTCAGCCTTGCAGTCAGCAGGAACAACCATTTCAGTATTCTTATAAACATCGCCATAAGCGTGACGAGCAATAGTGATAGGCTTTTTCCAGCTTGGAATAAATGGTGTGATACCCTTAACGAGGATAGGAGTTCTGAAAACTGTACCATCAAGAATTGCACGAATAGTACCATTAGGTGATTTCCACATTTCTGTGAGGTTGTATTCCTTAACTCTTTCAGCGTTAGGAGTAATAGTAGCACACTTTACAGCAACGCCATATTTTTTAGTAGCTTCTGCGGAATCAAAAGTAACTTGGTCCTTAGTAGCCTCTCTATGCTCAAGTCCGAGGTCATAATATTCAGTCTTGAGGTCGATATAAGGGAGGAGAAGAATATCCTTAATCATCTTCCAGATGATTCGGGTCATTTCATCGCCGTCCATCTCGACTAAAGGTGTTTTCATCTGAATCTTTGCCATCATTATCATTCCTTTCTTATATTAAGCGGGTATTATGTGTGGAATATTAAGAATTTTCCTTAGTATAGTTAAGAAGTCCGCCAGCAAGAATAATATCTCTTGTACGGTCTGAAAGCTCGCAAAGTACAGGGATTTCCTTACCTGTTGTCTTATTGATAACAGTAAGTTCACTGCCGTTCATAATAAGCTTCTTGACATCAGGAATAGCAAGCTCGTCGCCCTCGCTGATAGAATCATAATCAGCTTCATTTACGAATGTAAGTGGGAGAATACCTGCATTGATGAGGTTAGAGCGGTGAATTCTTGCGAAGGACTTAACCAAAACAGCCTTAACTCCAAGATAAAGAGGAGCAAGAGCGGCGTGTTCTCTTGAAGAACCTTGTCCATAGTTTACTCCACCAACAATGATGCTTCCGCCGAGCTCTAAAGCTCTCTTAGGGAATTCTTTATCGCATACTGTGAAGCAGTATTGTGAAATAGCAGGAATATTTGAACGGAGAGGAAGAATCTTAGCACCAGCAGGCATAATGTGGTCTGTTGTGATGTTATCGCCAACCTTGAGTGAGCAAGGAACATCAATAGAATCTTCAAGTGGAGAAGTCTGTGGGAAAGGCTTGATGTTAGGACCACGAAGAATTTCAACAGTGTCCATAGTTTCTTCTGGCTCCGGAGCAACAACCATATTATCGTTGATTTCAAACTTTTCAGGAAGCTTGATGTCGATAGCGTCACCAAGAGTTCTTGGGTCTGTGAATACACCTGCAATAGCAGAAACAGCAGCAGTTTCTGGGCTGACAAGATAAATCTGGCCATCAGCAGTACCAGAACGGCCTTCAAAGTTTCTGTTGAATGTACGGAGAGAAATACCCTTAGAATTAGGGGATTGTCCCATACCTATGCAAGGACCGCAAGCACACTCAAGAATTCTTGCACCAGCCTCGATAAGGTCAGCCAAAGCACCATTTCTTGCGAGCATATTATAAACCTGCTTAGAGCCAGGAGCGATACCAAAGCTTACATCAGGGTGAACAGTCTTGCCCTTCATTATATGAGCAACTCTCATAAGGTCGAGATAAGATGAGTTTGTGCATGAGCCAATAAGAACTTGGTCAATCTTTTGTGGGCCGATTTCCTCAACAGACTTAACATTGTCAGGGCTATGTGGACATGCAGCCATAGGAACGAGTGCTGAAAGGTCGATATTGATAACCTCATCATAAAAAGCGTCAGCATCAGGCTGAAGCTCAATCCAATCCTCTTCACGACCTTGGGCCTTCATAAATTCTCTTGTAATTTCGTCAGAAGGGAAGATAGAAGTAGTAGCACCAAGCTCAGCACCCATATTTGTGATAGTAGCTCTTTCAGGAACTGTAAGAGTTTTAACGCCCTCACCGCCGTATTCGATAATCTTACCTACGCCACCCTTAACAGACATAATCTTTAGAACTTCAAGAATAATATCCTTAGCAGCAACCCATGGCTGAAGCTTGCCAGTGAGATTGATTCTAACCATCTTAGGCATAGAGATGTAGTAAGCACCGCCACCCATAGCAACGGCAACATCAAGACCACCCGCACCCATAGCAAGCATACCGATACCGCCGCCTGTTGGAGTATGGCTATCAGAGCCTATAAGAGTCTTGCCAGGCTTGCCGAAACGCTCGAGATGAACCTGATGGCAGATACCGTTACCAGGACGAGAATAGTAGATACCGTGCTTCTTTGCAACAGACTGAATGAAACGGTGGTCATCAGCATTTTCAAAGCCAGTCTGAAGAGTATTATGGTCGATATAAGCAACGCTCTTTTCTGTCTTAACTCTTGGAATACCAATAGCCTCAAATTCAAGATAAGCCATTGTACCTGTTGCGTCTTGAGTAAGAGTTTGGTCGATTTTAAGACCAATTTCAGAGCCGACAGTCATTTCGCCACTAAGAATGTGTTCTTTAATAATTTTTTGTGCGAGTGTATAACCCATGGTTAATCCCCCTTGTAAAGATTTAGTATAAAAACTCAAAATGAATTTTCTACACATATAAAATTCACTTAATATTATCCGTCAAAATGTTTAATTTGTCAATGCTTTACGCAAATTTATACCATATATGTAAGAAACTTTTAAAATAGTAGAAGAATAATGTTCAAAATCAAAACTAAAAATGAAAGATTAAATGAAATAAAATTCAAAAATACAATATATAATTTAATAAACTTAGATATTTTGCAAAATAGTTGAAGTTAAAATTCAAAGCTTTAATCAAGATATATTTTCAAGGGCTTTCCAAAAGATAAATACTAAGTGAAATCTTTAATTTATCAAACTTGCATTTAATAAATTAAAAAGTCGCTGCTCAACAATTATGAGCAGCGACTAAGCTTTTTAATTATATATAATCTTATATATTGTATAGTTCAGCAGGTGTATGCCCGCAGTGCATATTCATTCTTGTATGATTACATAAATCATTACATAATTTTGAAAATTCAGAACGAATACTTGCATTGTCAAAGTCTAAGCCAAATTGAGCTGCTCTTTGGATAGCAAGTGTAAGACTTCCTTTTTCAATTGAAATGATTAGCTGAATATCATCTGCAAGAATATCAGCTTCTTCTTTTTCGAGATTAGGCAGATTTCTAAGAAATGCTCTAAGGCTGATAAATTCAAGAGTTTTTTCAAAATATCCATCATTAGCATATTTCAAGAGTTGTTTTTTATCGGGAATATAATATGGTTTTCCTTTTTGTAACTCAATCATATCAAAATATTCATCGCAGTTACCAAGACAAAGATTTTCGGCAACTAAATTTTTATCAATAGTTTTTATCTTAGGAGGATTAGGGAATAATTCATCTGTTGCGAAGATTGAATAGCATTTAATATCAAGATAAATGCTTTCAACGAATTTTACGAAATCGTCCTCAGAGATAGGCTCATTTTGACTATTGTATATTCTAAGCAAGGTGCGAAGTGGAATTACACCATATAGATTTGCTGCGGCATCAAAATATTGATACAAAAGCTGAGTGGCTTCTTTTGAAAGTGTTTCGCTCATAAAAAATTCTCCTTTTATTCTTGTGATGAACGCATACGCTCAAATTCTTCCTCATCAATTACTGCTACGCCAAGTGATTGAGCTTTTGTCAGCTTACTTCCAGCTTCTTCACCAGCAAGTACAAAGTCGGTTTTTTTAGAAACGCTTGAAGAAGTTTTTCCGCCAAGCTGTTCAATAATAGAGGCTGCCTCTGTACGCTTGTAATTTTTGAGAGTGCCAGTAATAACGAAGGTTTTGCCTTCGAATAATGCGTTAGTTTCGCTTTTTGACTTCTTTTCGGCCTGTGTATTAAGACCAAGAGTCTTAATTTCTTCAATCAGAACCTTAGTTTCGGGTAGTCTGAAATAATCATATACACATTCTGCCATAATACCGCCAAAGCCTTCGATAGCAGAAATCTGTTCAATACTTGCCTCTGCAATAGCATCAAGAGTACCAAATTCATCAGCGAGTAATTTGGCGGCTTTTTGTCCGATATGCCTTATTCCAAGTGCGAAAACAAGCCTATATAAATCATTCGACTTAGATTTTTCTATTGCATTTATAAGGTTATTTGCAGATTTTTCGCCCATTCTTTCAAGAGATTGAATCTGTGCGGAATTTATTCTGTATAAATCAAGCGGAGAGGAAATCATTTCATTGTCAACAAGCTGTTCAATAACAGCTGAGCCAAGTCCATCAATATCCATAGCGTCACGAGAAACAAAGTGTATTAAGTGCCTTATGAGCTGTGCCGGACAATCGGTATTTGTGCAACGGAAAGCGGCTTCATCAATTTCACGAGTAACAGGTGAACCGCAGGACGGACATATTTTAGGGAATTCAAAAGGTTCAGAATTTTCTGTGTGAGCGGTAACTTTTACAACCTCAGGAATAATTTCACCAGCTTTTCTAAGAACAACGGTATCCCCAATACGCAAATCTTTTTCTTTTATAAAGTCAATGTTATGCAAGGTTGCTCGGCTTACAGTTGTGCCAGCAAGAGAAACAGGTGAGAATATTCCAGTAGGAGTGAGAACACCGGTTCTGCCGACATTTATTTCAATATCGAGGAGAGTGGTTTCCTTTTCCTCAGGTGGATATTTATAGGCTTCTGCCCATTTCGGAAATTTTGCTGTACTTCCCAGTTCTGTACGCTGTGCAAAGCTGTCAATTTTAATAACTGCACCATCTGTCTGGAAAGGGAGTGACTGACGAACTTCACCTACACGCTCTATTTCATCAATAACCTTTTCTATATCATTGAAATCATTATAGAAAGGCAAAACAGTAAAGCCTAATTCCTTTAAGAAGTTAAGGCTTTCTTTGTGGCTATTGAGAGTTACACCGTCTATTTGCTGAATGTTGAAAACAAAAATATCAAGAGAACGAGCCTTTGTGATTTTAGCATCTTTTTGGCGGAGAGAACCAGCAGCGGCATTTCTTGGATTTTTGAAAGGCTTTTCGCCATTTTCGTCTTGAGCCGTGATTATTTTCATAAAGGTATCGTTTGACATATAAACCTCACCACGAACCTCAAGGTAGGGAATAGGTTTGTTGAGCTTCATAGGCAGTGATTTTATAGTCATTAGATTTTCTGTAATATCTTCACCAACAGAACCGTCACCACGAGTTGAACCACGCACAAATATTCCGTTTTTGTATTCAGCGGATACGGAAAGTCCATCAATTTTAGGTTCAACAACATAGGTTGGATTTGATATGGTTTCACGAACTCGCTTATCAAAATCTCTTATTTCGCTATGTGAAAAAGAATCGTGCAAACTTTCCATCGGAACATTATGCACAACTGGAGCAAATTTTTCACCTGAAGCATTTCCTCCGACTTTTTGTGTCGGAGAATTTGTTGTAATCAATTCGGGATATTCGGCTTCAATATTTTCAAGTTCACGAAGAAGCTTATCATATTCAAAGTCATCAATTTCAGGAGAATCTTCATTGTAGTATTTTTGATTGTGATAATCTATAAGCCTGCGGAGCTCGTCCGCTCTTAATTCAGCATCATTTTTATTCAAAATATCATACCTTTCTGTTGTTAGAACGGATATAATTCGTTCCTATGATTTGCTGACTAACTTTTAAAAGACGTTTAAAAGTTTAGGTCAAGGCTTTTTAAAGGCTTGCGGTTTCCAAAGGCAGAGCCTTTGGTGGGCGTTAGGGCAAAGCCTTTAACATTTCATTTTTCTCAAGAAACGGATTTTATCAGCCTCTTAATACTTTCGATAGTTTTCTATATATGATTATATCCGAAATCCTATTGCAAGGCAAGAAATAATTGTATTTAACAAAGAATACAAACTTTGAATTTTACATAAATTTAGTTTATAATGAATTCAAAAAATGGAATGAGATTCCAAGATGAGGGAGTAGTAGGTGTACATTTTAATAAGTTCTTTTTTCTTTAACTTCTTTCATAAAATCACAAAAAGCCCGTTACCGAAGTAACGGACTTTTTAGCTTGGTGCGCCAGGAGGGACTCGAACCCCCGACCTTTTGGTTCGTAGCCAAACACTCTATCCAGCTGAGCTACTGGCGCATTTGCGGTTCTTTCCAAACCGCTCATTTATAATAGCACAACTAAAATAAAATGTCAAGCATAAATTTTTAAATTTGCAAAAATTGTAGATAGTCATAATTAAAGTATATCCATATACTTTGCAACAAGTCTTTGAAAGAAATTCAAGCTATTCATAACCGTATCATGAATTTCCTGCGAATATTTCAGGAAAAGCGAAAGTTCTTCAGATGATATAGGTTTGCCACTGAATTTTGCTTTTTCTGCTATTGGATAAATTTCTTTAAAGAAAAGCTCATACCACTTTTTCTTTTCTTGTGGAGTATCTCCCTTTTCTATAAGCTGCTTGATATTATCATATATTGAATTATTTTCATCAGTTTGAACTTTATATAGTAAAAGCTGAACTATATATGAATAAATAGCGAGTAAAGCCTTATTTTTATTCTTATCACTAAATATTTTATTTCGCTTTTTTACCCTTATAAATCTATTTATCCAAAGTGTAGCAAATACTATTGCAGCACACATTGGAATAAACAATATATATACTATCACTGGGGTAGAGCTTGTATTAGATTGAGTGCTTGCAGAAGTTTGTTCAGAAGATGTATCAGATGGTGATGCTTCAGAGTGTTTTTTATTACTGCTTTCTACCATACTTTTCGAGCTTTCAGTACTGCTATCAGAACTATCTTCTATACTGCTTTCACTGCGAAGCGAATCTGAGGGGGTAAAGTCTAATGCTTTCCAGCCTGTTCCTGAGTAATAAACTTCTACCCATGCGTGGGCATCTGAATCGAGCATTTCGATAGAACCGATATTTGTGAGCTTTGCAGTGTTAAATTTAAAGCCCTCTGCGTATCTTGCAGGTATTCCTGCCGCACGAAGTAATAGAACTGCTGATGAGGCAAAATGCCTACAATAACCTTTTTTATTTTTGCTTAAGAAATATTCAACAAAATCTTCTCCATCAGGAGTTTTTCCTGGTGAAAGAGTGTACTTATATTCATTTGAACCTACTAAAAGACTCATAACATCAATTATTGTATTATCCATAGAGCTTGTATTGATATTTTTATCTTTTATAAATTTCTGGAGAAAGCTTTTTGTATTTTCAGGAAGCTGTGTGTAATTTTCATTGACAAACTTATCATAATCTATCAACATATTAAGATAATTAAAATCATTTCTATCTATGCTACCAGAATTATATAATTCAGAAACAAGAGTTCGTGTATCTGCATCTGAGTCTATATATCTATTTCTTGAATAGTATTCGTCAAGATTGATTTTTTCGTTTGTCGAATATACATTTCCATTTTCATCTATGAAGGAAATTTCACCAGTTTCTTTATCGACTTTTAGTGTTCCACCTTCAACAGCTACTCCATCGAAATAATCATCTAATACATAATAGCTATTAAGCTTATACATTGTTTGCACTAAATCATCAAGAGAAAAATTAAAAAAGCTTGTTGATGAATATGCACTATAAGAATATTTATCAAGACCTCTTTGTTCATTTTTTGCTGTTATATAACCGTCGTCAATATATGAAATTTCGTCTTTTGGTTCTATATTAATTAGATTATATGGCGTATAAATAAGTCTTGGATTTCCTCCGTTACACCATTCTGCTACAACAGAAAATGTAGTTGAGTTTTCTGAAAGTCCAAATATTTTATTTACATTATCAAAAATTTGCTGTGTACTGTTATTGCCAATAATATTTTTAACTTCTGCTGATTTGTTGTTTGAAAGCAGTCCCCAGCCACTTTTGCTATAAACACTTCCAATATAACTCTTTATATATTCATCATGAGGTATATTTTCTTTTCTCAATTCCGCACCATTGGTAAGAGTAAGCCTTAAAACAGGTTTATTTTTAAAACTTATATCTCCGACATCATTAAAGTTGATAGAGCTTGTGTCTCCGCCAAATTTTGAATTTAAATATCGTGAGATTTCTGTACTGTCAAAGCCGTTTACAAGGCTTAATCTGACAGAATCGAGAAATTCTGAGCGGTGAAATGCTGATTGAGGGAAAATTAATGATATAACAAGCATTATTGATAATAATATCGGTAATGCTACAAATGCAATGGGTTGTGCGGCGGAAGGCGATGAGATGTGATAACCTTTTAGACCTCTTTTGAAGACTTTGTTTCCGCCAATAGTAGGAGAAAGAAACATTGACATTCCATAAAATGCAAATAAAAGTGCTACTGCAAAATATGATGGTGTGAGAGGTACTAATATAGGTGCAATTATAAATGGTAATGTTACAAATGTAGCAAGAAAGAAGTTTCTCCTTTTAATGATTGCCCATGCTTCAAGAAAAATAAATATATACATTAAAAATAACAAAAAGATAGTAGAATCTAATTCATAATTTGCACCCTTAATTAAATCATTCCAACCTCTTGGAAACGATACGCCTGAACCCTTTGAACGAAATGCTTCTAAAATATATTTCACTTCTATAAGAAAGCCACGATATATCGAATCCTGAAATATGAGATAAAATAAAGCTCCAAGTATTGCACTTCCTATAATAAACCATAAGTTTTTCCGTTTCATAAGATAAATTCCTGTAAAAATACAAGAAAAAATAATAAAAAACAAAACAATTACAGGCAGTGCTATTGGAATTGCAAATGATGAATAAAGGCAACCAAGTGATGAGCCTACACCTAACATCAAAAAGAGCAAATAAAATATTGCAGTTTGAAGTAAATTAGGTTCTGAAGCAGAAAGTTTTAATTCTTCCAAAACGATTGGATTTTGTTCTTTTTTTAAAATTGTATTTTTCATAATTTATAAAAACTCACCTTTTATGCTATGCGTTTAAGACATATAATTGCAGGGGAAGATTTTGAAGCTCTTTAAGAGGCTGATTTTGCATATCACATATCTCATAAACAGTTGTTGAAACAGAATTTGAAAGCTCATATAGAGCGGTTATCGAATTTTTATCGAGCTTAGAACCAATATATATAACAGAGGAATATTTGCCAAAATCCTCTGAAATATTGTAATTATATATAAGCCCAAAATCACAGCTTGAACTTTCCAGCATAACTGCAAAAAAGCTTTGAATATCGAAATCATTTTCGGAATATTCATTTATATGTTTATTATTTGCGTCAAACCATTTGATAGCAGGCTTTATCTCATTATCTTTAAAATTTTGAAGTATCTCATATAAAAGTTCAAGTGTTGCTTCAGAAAGCCTTATACTATCTGAAAAATCCACAAGAATTAAGACTTTGCTGGATATTGGTTCTCCAAAGTCTTTTATAATAATAGAATCGTGCTTTTCAGAAAGCCATCTATGAATTCTTCTTATTCTATCACCCTCACGATATTCTCTTATATCAAAAATTTCTGATGGGTCATCACCAGAAACACGCTTTGAGTATTCAAGGCTTTCGTTCTCTATTCCGCTCTTAATTTTGTTCTCTATTGAATTTTTTCTAAATTCTGGCATTATAGCCACTTTACAGGACATAGACTTAATATCTGTTTTTTTCTTTATAGAAAATAGCATTAAAAAATCATATATTTTAACCTCATCTATTTTACATAAAAGAGAACCACAGCTTTTTGAGCTGAAAAACATATCTATACTTTGTGGAAAATATGTAGGCGAGATATAAATATAATCTTTACTTTCTTCGCCTGTAAATGTATTTGTTGTTTTAAGCCTTATAGCGATTTTCCCAGAAAGAAATTGATGCTTTGTATAACTTCTGAGGCGAATTATAGCTTTTTCGTTTTTAAAATAAGCCTCTTTAATAGGCAAAATACTCAAAACAATTTGTTTTCTTAAAAAGAACATAATTATAAAGGATATAATAGGCATACATAAAACTAATAACAAAAAAAATACTGCAAGATAACCATCAAAAAAGATTAAAAATATTATTGCAGCAAAAAGCAGTAAAAAATACATAATTCGATTAAAGAGCATAATTTGCCACCTTTATGAAAGTCTTGGGGCTGAAACCCTTTTTAATACATCTTCAAGAGCTGTATGTGCTGATGCACCACTCACACCTGCACGAGAGTTTATCAAAATTCTATGTTCAAAAACATCAAAGAATACATTTTGAACATCTTCTGGCACAACATATTCTCTTCTTGAAACCCATGCTGCTGCTCTGCTCATTCTTGCAAGGGCTATTGATGCTCTTGGGCTTGCTCCCATTTTTATCATAGGACTATTTCGTGTAGCGGCTGCAAGTCTTGCAATATATTCATAAACTTCGTCAGAAATATAAATATTTTCAACAGACTTTTGCATTTCGATAATATCATTTTTATCTGCAACTTTTCCTACATTATCAAGTGGATTTTGTCCCTGCTTTTGTTTAAGAATACGAACCTCGTCATTTATACTTGGATAACCAATAGAAATCTTTATAATAAACCTATCCATCTGAGATTCAGGCAAGAGCTGTGTTCCAGTGGAACCAATGGGATTTTGAGTTGCTATAACTGTATAAGGTCTTGGTATAATATGTGTTGTTCCATCAACAGTAATACTGCCCTCCTCCATAGCTTCAAGCAAAGCACTTTGCGTTTTAGAGCTTGTACGATTGATTTCATCTGCAAGAAAAAGATTGCACAATGCCGCACCAGGTCGGTATTCCGTTTTTCCTGTTTCTCTATTTATAATGGTATAACCAACAACATCACCTGGAAGAATTTCAGGCGTAAATTGTAGACGCTTGTATGATAAATCGAGTGCCTTTGAAAAAGCTAAAACCATAGTAGTTTTACCAACGCCTGGGCAATCTTCAAGTAGAATATGACCTTGTGCCAAAATAGCCATAAGAATTTTTGCGATTATTTCGTCTTTTCCTACAACAGCTTTGCGAACTTCATTTATAATGGCAACTGCTTTGTTATACATCTAAATCATTCCTATCTTATTAATTTTAAATTTATTATATTTTTTAAATTATAGATTTTATGGACTGATTATAACATTTTATAATATGATTCTTCAAGCATATTATAAACTTTTATATGGTAAATTTACATAAAGTATAAATATAAAGAAAAAGCAAAAAGCGAGATCTTTCGATCTCGCTAAATGCAAAAAGGGAGGGATAATGAAAAACAAAAATATGGAATCTTTCAATTTTATTAAGTTCTATTATTTTTGAACTGATTATAATATAGCACATATTTTTATTTTTTTCAATACTTTTTCTTGATTCTTTTTAAAAAATTTATAAAATATGCAATATTAGCTATGCTTTATATTCTATTCTTCCATTTGTTTTCCTAAAAAAGCAGCTGCAGCTTGTGTGAGTTTAATTTCTGTTTCATTTGGCGCTTGAATTTCTTCTCCTTGCAGCATAACAACTGAACCAGTCACATCTCCAGAAGATATAATCGGATATATAACTAAAGCTGTTCTTTCTATACCCTCTATTGGCATAAGCTCACCGATACTATCAGATTTAGCAAAGTAATTTTTTCTCATTTCCATAAGTTCTTCTATAATAGGAGAAATTCTTCTTTCAAGATATTCCTTTTTAGAAACTCCTGCGACCGCAATAATATGGTCTCTATCACTTATTATCATAGGTTTTCCTGAAATTTTAGAAATAACCTCTGCATATTGAGATGCAAAATCAGAAAGTTCTCCGATTGGTGAATATTTTTTGAAAATAACTTCTCCGTTAGTATCTGTATAAATTTCGAGTGGGTCGCCCTCTCTTATTCTCAATGTTCTTCTTATTTCCTTAGGTATTACCACACGCCCAAGGTCATCTATTCTTCTCACAATTCCTGTTGCTTTCATATAATTAACCTCCGAGTACTTTTATATTTTAGTAAGTTTTGTGAACTTATTAGTTATTATTCACCATAGTTTTTTGACTATTCACATTTATTAGCAAAAAAGCCTTGTTTTTGGAGGTTTATGATTTAAGTATCATTAAAAAATGCTTGCAAAACATTTTTTGCTATGATATAATAATCGTCGTGATATTTCCGGGTGTGGCGCAGTTTGGTAGCGCGCTTGAATGGGGTTCAAGAGGCCGCTGGTTCGACTCCAGTCACTCGGACCATAATGTGGAGACAAAAAAGATGTCTCCTGCGAAAAGCCCGATTATATCGGGCTTTTTTGCTACCCAAACGGCGATTTTTCTCTGTACCAAAACACAGATGTAAAATCGCCGTTTTCCCTTTGTGGATAGACTTGAATTCCCGAAAAGTAAATATCAGATACACAGGCAGATAGAAAGCAAAAATCTATCTGCCCTTTTTATTACCCTAAAAAGGAGAAAACAGATATGCTACAGAAAGAATTAGCCAAACGGCTCAAGGCTCGGTATGACACCAAGATGGACGGAAGCGGATGGTTAGAAGTATCCTCGGACGGCATCCCCCTCTGCCGGATAAAATACAACGGTCAATTTCTAAGCAACGCCGACCAAAACCTCTTGGATGAATACCGCAGTAAAATTGCAGACATTCAGGATGAGATTTCTACGGTGCGGGAATATGTCGGACTCTAAGAACACGCACCGCAAATGAAAGCCGACGGCGTCTCTGATTACAGGCATCTTGCCGCGGGAGTATCATAAGGACAGCCAGCCTTACTCATACTTTGTGTTATATTATTCTCTTTGCA
>ENA-OPAO01000443-OPAO01000443.1-human-gut-metagenome-genome-assembly--contig:-NODE-443-length-35632-cov-5.843157_pt1 | contig 35632 bp, 31 predicted proteins | sample MGYA00241054_ERZ501424 | MGnify/ENA primary metagenome ERZ501424 (study PRJEB25962, sample SAMEA2042623) | human gut metagenome | biome: human gut; feature: human-associated habitat; material: faeces...
GACGGTCTGATGATTGGTATCCTTATCCGAAAAATGGTGGTCACGCCAAAGCAAACCCTGGTAATTCACTTTCTGGACGGCACCACCTACCGTCACCGCCCGGGCGCTACCCCCAGAGGAACTCGGCTGTATAACACGAAGCGAGATCACAGTCAGATACTGGCCTTATACGCCGAGGGATGCTCCGCGAAGGAAATATCGCAGAGGCTGGGGATCAGTGTGAACACGGTGCGGTCTTTCATATGGCGTCATCACAATTGTAGCTCCGTGCCTTAGGTCTATTCACATTTAAGCACAGCACTATCTGCTTAAACTCCGGCGTAAAGATGACACTTCTGGCGCTGGCACTCTCCACGTAAGGGCTCGCCTGAAACGCGGCGACCTCTTCCGCTGTGAACAATTTGTTGCTCATTGTATCCAACCTTTCTGTGCCCTGATTGGATACATCTTACCACACTTTTCCCCTTTTGAGAAATGTCCACGGAAAAGGGTTTCTGCCACTCTTGCGTCTTCTTCCCTGTCCTGTTTCGGGGGACACTCAGCAATTTTTCACTTTTTCCCGTGTCCATTCTACGGGGTACAGTTTAAAGCAACATTATTCATAATTGATTCTGCCTCGTCTGCCAAAAGAATAATTCCATAGCCACACCCGATGCTGATATGGGTGTGGCCGTGAGTGCTCTCGTTCAATTATCGGGTATGTAATTCAGAATGAACCGTCCAACAGACTGGCAACCTCATTAGGAGTACAACAATTCATATGAGCCAGCTTATTCCGGCAATCGTGGAGGAATCTGATTCGTTCCCGATCTGCTTCATCTGGAATGTACAGCATACGATAGTCCCCATATACTTTGCAACTCATCATGAAACACAGCGTTCCGAGTTCAGCTTCTGCAGGGGCGGTAATGACTGCACCAAATTGTGTTACTTCATTCTCTTTCAGTGCGGTCTCAATTGCTGAATGCCATTTTTCAATTAGTTTTTGGCGTTCAAGTTCGATGATGGGAAACAAAACCTGAATTTGTGCAGTCCAAATCCGATGCGACAACTCAGCAGTGGTATTGTTTCTGAAATGCCACAACGGATGATCTGAATCCTTTTCCGTACCACGGCGTTCAAAGTCACCCATCTCATTGATGCGCTTAAGGCCATCTATGGCAGTTTCGTTTCGAAAATCTACCACTTTTAGCAACATTTCAGAAATTTCCGCATCCACACCGCATACCGCAGCTACAGTTGTAGAAATATACCGCTTCCAGTTAGTGGTATACAGCTTTTGATCATCCAGAATAAAGCAGTTGAACTGTTGGACATCATAACTACTAACGCAGTCATCAAAATTGATATGCTGAATATACTTTGACTCAGTCGCAGTAATATTGCCATGAACCTCCAATACAAACAGCCCATCAGCCGCACTTCTCGGGGAGAAGCCGCGGCAAAACTGAAGCCATTGTCCAGCTGCTTTTTCGTCCAACCCCTTCACCCAAATAATACGGTTTTTGATTACATTTCTACTGGAAATATAATCTTGAATACTAATTCTGGCTTTTTCGCGGTAGCCTGCTTTAATGGCTGAAGCCGCATAATTCTGGAGAATAAATCTACCAGGCTCCAGATTGGCAGGATTATTGTCCACAGCGTCAATTGTTTCAATTACTATGTCTCGCGAATCTGTTCTTTCATTGAACGCATTCTGAATTGCACTTCGCATAGGGTACCGCCAGGGTAAATCTGACGGTACCTTCAGTACGACCATTTTATTTTCAAGTAGCGCCATTGCTACGCGGTCAACAACAGTACGGGCACCGGTAATATTATTCCACCAGAGCTCTTCCCAAGCTATATACCGCATAATCAATCCTCCATATTATTGTTGACTATATCGGCTTCCAGAATGTCCAAAGATTCACCAATGATGTCAACAAAGGAATTGCGGCGGAGTCTGTATGTATGGGTATTTTCATCGGGATTTCCAAGAATGCCCATTTCTACCATTTCGTCCATTAGGACAATGTACTCAGACTTCGATACACCTTCCAGGCAATGGATATCATATTCTTCTGCAACACCCATGACATCATCAACGGAGAAACCACGCCAGCTGCCGGAGGCCCTATCCTCTTCAAAAATGTGGTAGAGCATGGTAACACACCGTGCAATCATAAAGTAACGGGGGTCCAGTTCCAGAGACCAGCGGAATTTGTCCTTAATGCTCTTATTCAGATCAGCAGAATTCATGACAGCTCCAAGCTGTTCATCCTGCAAGGTGAACGGCGGGTTGCCGTCCGCTGCATGATAATACTTGGAATACTGACCGGTCAGAGTTTCAACAAGAATATACCCGAAAAACTGCAGGATACCAGGATAGTAATTAGTATTGGTAAGAATGGTCTCCAAGTGCGGATATCTGTCAATCTGGAACCCAAGATACCGCAGGGGCTTAGACAACAGCTGCAACGCATCGGTAGGGGACAGTGGCTTGACACACAGAGGTGTACCAAGTTGACCGAAGATGCCGTTATCTCTGGTGGCATTTTTTGCTCTGCAAACATTATGGAGACCTGCAATGACAAACTTGAAGTTGTTCTTGGTTTCACGTTTGAGATCAACCAGCGGCTGAATGGGTTTATATGCCACATCAGCAATCGCACCCAAGAAATCATCGACCTCATCAATCAGAAGGTGCATAGAGACAATCTGTCCAGTTCTAAACAGTTCGCTCAGCTGAGAACAAATCTCACGAATCGTCTTGCACGGTTTCAGGGCAATTTTACCATCGGTCTTGCGCTTAATATCCGCAAGCAGCGTTTCAACAACCTCAGCTTCATTCTTCTGGCGGACGATAGTGGAATACACTGCATAGACCCTGTTTTCAGGCTTGGAGCATCGGCTTTCGGCTCTTTCAAGTAAGGCAGTTTTACCGAGCTGTCGACCGCCGTAAACAACACAAGCACCATTAGGATCAATAATAGTAGCCAGTTCCTGTGTTCTGCCGCAGAACATCTCATCAGCAGTAGAACCACCATCTCTGACAAACGGCTGATAAGTTGCATACGGAAGCGTACACTTCAGTAATGCAGGCAGACGTTCAGTTTCCTGATGCATTGCAAGATACAGGAGCAGCACCTGATCGACCATCAGAAATGGGTTCTGACCTGTTTTCTGAGTGTGGAAGATTTCACCGATGTAGCGGCGCGCAGCAGCATCAATTGGCTGGTCAATAAACACAATGGACATGGTTCCAAGATTCAAAGATGTTACTGTGTCAACCAACTGCTGTGGTGTATGGCTACCATACAGGAAAATAATCTGAAGCGGAGATTTCATCTGCGTACCGAATGCAGCTATGGGATGCAGGTAATCGGCAAGGCTCCTGGCAGTAGGTTTAACCGACAGTTGCCACATTTCTTCCTTTCTACCAGCAACCTTTGTGGCATTGATAGCGTCAATGCCCAAGCCTTTTAGTAAGCCCTGCACCTGGGCAGGAGTTGCCGTGTCCTTACGTGCAGGCCAGTTAGATACCAGAGCCTTACTATCATCGCGCAGGCGAGTAGTCCAGCCCTTGGGAAGATGCTTCTCAAGGTAATTCCACCCAAAAGTTTTCAATGCTCTGCCTTTGCTCCGGACGCATTCCTGCAACAACGGATCAAATACAGCCGGGGTCAGAAAATCGCTGAAATAATCATTGTCGAACAGGACTGTATTATCCAATTCGCGTTCGCCGGCTTCATAGCGATTCAGATACTCTTCAGTAACAGCAAAGTTGGAGTCCTCTTCAAGGAGACGCTCTGCCTCAAGAAGCAAAATAGACGTGCTATCTTCAGCCAGCCGAACATCAAGGCGAGAACGCAGTCCTGCCTTTCTGCCATCAGCAAATTCTTGGATTTGCATCTCCAGAGCTTCAAGAAAACGACGCCAAGTAGCAAAGTCACCAATTTCATAAAAGGCGCTCTTGTACTGATTCATAATACCAGAAAGGTTTTCTTTTTCAGTTTCGTTGATCTGATAGTAGGTGTATGCCAGTTCAAGGACATCCTTAAAACGCTCTGTGCGGATATTTGCGGAATCAGTAGCTTCTTTAGCCTGTCCCTCTGAAACAACAAAGACTTCATCATCGGTTCCAGCAATTTGCCCAAGCAGGGACAACTGTCGCAGATTGTCCTTAAGGCCTGCTTCACCATCAAATGTTTCACCGAGGATTTCAGCAGTGATTTCATCGATGGTCCTTCTAGGGGCCACGATGTGCCGGAGTGCATTGCGCCATACCTCATAATACTTAAGATTTCCGAGAGAAGTGTCGATTTCCGGAATGCCTTCCTTGGACAGAGAGAATACGCCAGTATACAGCAAATCGGAATAGATGCTGATATAAGAAACCGAATCCTTCAGATAGTTTTCCATGTGGGTTAAGAGCCACGCGAGAGCATTGGCATCCTTTACCCCTCTCCAGGAATGATCCATCCGAATGTCGGCAATCAGCCCCAGGATCTCTTTGCGAAGAACCTTCAAGCGTTCAATATCCTGCTTATTGCCTGTGCTGTTGTGGATATGCTCAACCCACTTAACCATCACTGCAAGACGCTGCCGATACTGCCTGAGAGCTTGGTCCCGGGCATCATATTCGAGCTTAAACTTGCTCTTGGGATTGGCGTCATCCCAAGCCTGGTTCAGACGTTCTTCGATCTTGTCTTCTACAACACAATATTCACCATCGCTGATTTTGCAATACTCAGAAAGAACAGCCTCCACCCATTCAAGGGATTCCGCATCTGTCTGACCTTGGGCAATGATTTCCATGCACTGTCGGAGGTCACTTCCGCTCCCAAACTCGGCATTGTACATAATCGGCAATGCTTTCATTCTGGTTTTGGGGGCGTTTACGGTAAGATTTGCATTGGCCTCCTGGCGCAAGGCTTTCAAAAACCGTTCACTTTCAGCTTCATTACCCAGCAGGGCAATTACAGCGGGAGTGAAACCGCTGGCTTTTACAGTACGTACACCCAGCAATTTGTTAAACAGCGCCTTAAATGCAGTTAATTCCTCGAAATAGTCATCGAAATCCGACAGGAATTGTTCAGTCCGAGCTTTCAGACCATAGTCATACATCACAGCAGGGGTGAGCAACGCATACATATATGCGGCCAGTGTAAGTGCGGGCACCTCCATTTCTACATTGCCAAACGCAGTAGCCAAATATTCGGAACTGTAGTTGCATTCGTCTAGCATCAGCATTGTTGCCAGACGGAGTTGTGCTGAAAGCTGCTTGCTGGCGGGGCAATCGTCTGCCAGCCCGGCACCTCTGGCCAGTAATACAGCATTCACGATAGTACTAGGCAATTTTTCATCCGAGACTTTTGTGCTAAGAAGCTCGTGAACCACGCTACAGAACTCAGCGTCGCTGGGAGTGCGCTTCAAATCAAGAAGCATTTGAGGAGTCAAAGCACCGGGTAAGATATCGGTCTGCACCTCGACAATCGGAGCCGAGGGCGATACGTCCTCTTTAGTTGCGGGAACAACCTCAGTAGGCTCAACAGCAGGACTATCACCCATTACGACCGGAGTTTGTTCTTCGGCGGCGGGTCCTTCAGTGGGTGTTTCGGGTGTGGATGCAATCACTTTTCCGGTGGAAATCTCAACGGAAGGTGACATCGCATCATCAGGCTCGATACCAGGTCTATCCAAGGCAATTTCCTCGTAAATTGTGCCATTAGATGCGTCACTGTCATCCATCTGAGCAATCAAGCTCTTCTTCGGATCACAGAAATAAAGCTTGGTACCCTCAACTACAATCACTTTTTCACAGGTGGAATTAAAGAAGATCGTGCCAACAGCATTTTCTTTGGAAATAATAATATATTTTGCCTCAATATCACTAGCATCAAGTTCGGTGGCATCAAGGTTATCGTCAGCACGAATCAAAAATCCCAAATATGCAGTTTGGAGAGTACCTTCATCGTAAAATGCAACCTGGTAATGATCATCGCACCATTTAATTGATTTCTTTATCTTTGCATACTCCGGTGCAGACAAATTCTCTCGCTGTCCCCACAAATACAGAAGCAAAGTATTATTGGTGAGGTAGAACCGCAGAGAGTCACCGATATGTACTTCCGTATTTGCAGAAAGCTTCACATTGCCGATGGAAATATTAAAAATATTCCGGGATTGCTTAATGCTTTCTTTGAGCAAACAGCCACAGCTATAAGTAGACAGGCAATAGAGCGTTGTATCTTCATTGCCCATGAATTCTGCCAGATAACCCTTGGCGGCAAGCATATCAACTGCCGAATACACACGATCTTTGGCATCTTCACCACCGTCAAAGCAATCCATACAGCACCCTATCATGTAAATCTGAAGTTTAGACAGGACTCCCAAATTTGTGAACATCGGAAGAATGGATCTGATCTCTGGGTGATATCTGTTAAGTTTATCAATTTCTTTTCTGAAATTCGACGCACTAGGGGCACCAGTTTTTACTTTGTTCAGAATGGGGAACGTGACAGCTCCTTCCTCACCATCCGAACCAGAGGCTTCGTTGATGGGTTCTTCAACAACGGGAGCAGGCGGTGTATTAGGAAGAACAGCCTCCTGTCCACAAGTAACCCCTTTCTCAGGAATAATCGGTGGAGATACGGTTCCCGGAACAATCGTGGCTTCCGGAACGGTGTGCATCTGGGACTCATCACCCTGGATATCCAAATAAAACTGCTTTGTAACCAGTCCTACAGTGATTGCCATATCAGGATAATGCTGCTGAACTTTCGTCATCAATTCAATGCCTGTGGGGCTATGAATATTTTCTGCTTCCATTGCTTGCAGAAACAACCCAGGGGCCTCTGTCTGAGGGAGTAGTTCTTCAATGGTGTCTTCTGTCATCTGGTTAAGTAAAGTGGTTGCAGCAGACTGATATGGCGCCAGTGCAGTTGCATATCCGTCAATCAAGGCCTTAATACTGATGAATTTTTTGAGAATGTTCGTTGCCCGCTCTAGCTGCTCACCAATATATTTTGTGCGGCTGTTTTTAACGGCATCAGCAATTACCCCCACAGCTACGCCATTTTCAGGGAGTTCCTCAGAAGAGATGGTATTCCGTGCCATTGCGTAAACTGCGTCATATCTTGTATGTAGCTCTGTGATGTAACCATCTAAGCTAGACATCGCTTCTGGAGAAGGAGCACGACCATCTTTAACTATATCAAGCAGGTCGGTCAGACAGTTTTTTACCTTGTCCGACTGTTCATCAAATGATGCAATCAGATCAGAAATAGTTTTCTTTTGCATTCTTCTTCCTCCTTTACTATTTTTCCTCACGGGTACATACGCATCCCGTACTGCTAACACTTCTCCTATTTGAGACCATCCCTATCCGTTTTCTCGAAAACTCACCGTGAGTTTTTCAAGTTTTGGGATATTATCTCATAGACTGCTAGGAGGGCGATTACCGAGCGCTTACTTTCATTTTGCAACAAAATGATTACTGTATTTCCTTAATTACATATTCTTTCTCGGAAATTTCTACTTTGCTACCCTCTTTTTTTCCAAGCAAACTCTTCGGTTTTGTAGTTACTTGATTCAGAGGCCAGGGTTTATTGGGGTTAACCAACTTGCCCCGAACAATTTTAAGTGTATGCTCGTATGCCTTTCCGGTGATGTTATCATACAGTCTGAATGTGCTTCCCTCCTGGAGAGACGGAATCTGGTATACCTCATCCATTAGCTTTTTGCACAGCTGAGTAGCTTGTTCTTCGTCCAAAAAGTCCAGCACTGTAATTGCACCTGCTTGATTAAGCTTCGAAAAATACAATCTGGTATCCTCACGAGAAAGTGTGGGATGCTTCTTCAGTTCTTTCATTGCGGCCAGTGCAATTGTTTTATTGCGGCCATAAGAACGTTCGCCGATATTTACAAGTACGTCCTGCTTGGTGAACAAAAGTTCAGTGTACTCATACGGATTTTCATTGCCCTCGTCGTATGTAAGGTACACACTCCAGTACAATCTGGCAATGCCCTGACGTACATAATCCTTACCCAAACCATAATTGAAGAAATATCGGTTTTTTACACGCTCCAAAGCCTTTTCACGAGGAGACTTCTCTTCATCATCCGGCTCTTCGTCTTCGTCCGGGACATTGACCTTCCAGCGATTACTCATATATTCCCAATGTTGCACATGAGCCAAATATGCCCACAATCTCAGGTCGCTGGCCTGCACAGGATTCAGTTTTCCTTTGAAGGCTTCAAACAGAATCTTGGCGTTCTGAAAGTCTGTTTCCGGACCACCAATGATCAGTTCATAATCGGGCACTTCGATTCCGGTGTCAAAATAGTACTTGGGAGTTTCCTTTTCAATGAAGTACTGATCAATCCAGCGGGTTCCAGACTGATACTTCTCCAAGTTAGCTTCGACATCTTTCTGGAGGGAATCTAATGCTTTTTCTTTCATGTAATATACTTTCATGAGATCCTCCTCACTCGACCAGGCTCAGATACTGCAAAGTTGCAGCATAGTTATTGCCCAGAAGTAATTCCGCGGAAGCGAACGGCTTATCCAAAAGCTGACGATACTTGTCCTCTTTGTTTTCTGCAGCGCGTTTGAGATTCACAACAATGGTTTTATACCACGCCTTAGATTCAAGGCCGCTTGGCTGATTGGGATAATTAACATCATTTGCAATGATCCCAATAGCTTCAACGAGTGCGGGAATAGACAGGACGGCATTAAGCGCTTTATATTTTTCCGGTTTGTATCCACACTCCAAATATCTATCGTGCTGATCCGCAGGCAGAGTAATTTCAATCAGACTACCGGAAAAATCACAGCTGATATCCTTTGCGGTTTCGCTTCGCGCAATCGTGACGGGAGACGTACCGTTCTTAATAATGTCGTCCTGATACAGCGCATCGAATGTTCTGATTTCGCCAATCGCAATAACGTCACCAGCGTTGAGATCAAAGGTCATACCCGTATATTCTTCTTCAAAATCATCATTGGTGAATCCGGGTATTTGAGTTGTTGCGATAATGCAAGGTGTGAGTTCAACACGCTCATGCACAGAAGCAGGCTCAAGGCGGATAGGAGTGTTTCCCTTAACAGGGAACAACTTTCGGTACCAAGTTGCGGGAGACTGAATCTCGACGGCATACATGAGCTTACCTTCCTCAATCAGGGCAGCGATGCCTGCATTGTTGATTTCAAAGGCCGGATGCACAAGGTAACTATCCGGTTGCAGATTTACCACGAGATCGCCTTTGAAAGTGGTGGAGTGGTAATCTTCCTCACTGGCCCGAATCACCGGATACGGATAGTTAATGTTAGGATTTAGCATATGCCCGCACCTCCAAAGTCTTTCTGCCAACTTCCGACAGCTTAATGTCAACCATCTTCTTGTCACCCTTAGCCACAGAGCCTACGTTGATCATGCCGTTTTTGATAGGCAGTTTCTTACCATTTGCTGTAGCTTTAGAGATTTCGGCTCGTGTAAGATTATCATCATCTCCACCCAGTCTAATGGCCAACATCAGATCCTCTGCAGTTTCATCAGCGATAAAGGAGATGCGATATTCACCGGTTGCACTGTTGAACGGGGTTTTTACCTTAGAAATAAAGACTTCGGATGCTTTTCTGGTACCGTTCCCACGCTTATTGTTTCTCTTTTTCTTGGGCTCCTGGTCATCCTCTTCCTTTTTGGGAGGTTTCTTTTCTTCTGGCTTTTTGCGTTTGGAACCACCGTTCTTTTTCATACTGATATCAGCTTGGCGGCGGTGCCTGCCAGTCTTGACACTCTTGATTTCAAACGACAGCGGACGGAAATCAGCGAAGGCTTCTTCTTCCTTCTCATCATCGTCCGATTCTTCTGTCTGCAGGAACTCACTCAAGCCAAATGCGTCAACAGAATCCTTTCCGAAATCCGGCATCTCTTTCTTGGCAGCATCAAGAATAATCGAATGAATTTTATTGATGATGCTCTTGGCCATGTCCTTTTTCTCACGGTATTCGTCAGCTGCCCAATCATCATGAGCCTGGTTTTCGCACTTTCTAAGGAAACTACTGATGTTGTCCTCGGGTTCAAGAGACTTCGCACCTGCACCAGTTGCAATGAAAATACCAGTGAAATTCATAGGGATTCTGAAGGCAGTGTCCTCGCGAATTTTCATACCCGCCTCACGCATTTCAAGCACTTTCTTTTCTGCGACATCATCGCCGGTGAGCAGATACAGTTCGTATTCACCCATATCTTTTCCGTTATACTTGAAGTGCTCTCTAATCACTTTGTGAGAACCGCACAGAAGCTTCCAATATGCTGGTGCGGTGTACTGGAATGTGACATCATCTTTCATGTGCTCTGCACAGTATTTTTCAAAGAAGGTAATCATTTCGCCGAGGTTATTCTGGGTAATGGTTATATTCTTAGCTCCCTCGGCAACAGTCACCTCCAAATTTCCTCTAAAAATGGAATAAAAGAAATACTCAATGACACTAATTGCAGACTGTTCCATCCAATCAGAATCTTTTTCAAAGCCTAGGACGAAAATATCTGTGCCCACTTCATCTCTACGGAAGATAGGTGCAATATCGTCAGTAGCAAGAACAGCATCATAGTTCTCACTTGTTGTATCAGCAAAGAGGCCAATGTTGTGTTTTAATTTGCCTTCTTCCTTAAACGTTGTAAGAAGGGCTTTTCCTTGGAATGCAGTTTCTCCATCAACAGTTTTGGTTGAGTAAAAAACTGTTCGCAAAGAGGAAAAGGTAAAAGGCGCAAATTTACCTACACCAAAAGAACCGCTAGAACCGCCGGTTTTATTTGTTGCACTGCGCTCTCTTACAAGGCCACTCCATTTACTACCTTTTTCGGCCAGCACACCACATAGACCGGTTGTGTTGTAGTCGCTAATCTTGAGGACTGGGACTTTACCCGGATGTGCAAGATAGCGATCAGCTGCATCTTGAATGGTTTTGAGTTTAACCCCATCGTCTCCGTTAGGGTAGTATTCATAGCATTTGTGGATGACAGAGTTGAGTCTCTCTACATCTGGGATATCGTCTCTATCTATGTACACCAGTTCAAAACGCACCCGTACCGGCGTTCCCGCAGGGAGATTATGATCAGGTGCATCGGTAGAGTTCTGAAGAATCTCTTTTGTTAAGCCAATGTAGGGTTTTCTCTTAAACACTCCAATACCAACATCGTTAACGCCGACTTTATCAGACGCTCCTAAATCGGAGAAAATAAACCTATATTTATCATCCCAGGCGAACATAGTGTCTACCTCCTCAATCCAACTTGAACTTACTGCCCTTTTGGCTTTCCTGTTTGTTGAATCTTTTTTTCGCTGCATCCAATTCCGTCTGAATAGCGCTGAAGATTTTGGTAACATCTTTTTGCGTATACTCATACTGGCTCTGGTTGGAACAATTGCCGAGAAGCTGAATCATATCAATGATTTTGTTTGTGCGTGCTTCTGCTAAACGGACAAATTTATCCCGTTTAGTTTCCTGTACATTTCCCATATATTATACCTCCAGCGATTTCTTGTCGTAATAATCATATCACAGTCGAAATATGTTTGTCAACATTATTTCGAAAATACTACGAGCATTTCAAAAATAATATTTCATATTTTCTAAAAGCGATATGGATACGCACAATAAAATACTCGCAGAACACATCACCGTATTCCGCGAGTATTTTTTAAATATAAGAACTATTCGAGATTTTCTAAGACTTTTAGTGCTATCCCTTCAGCAAGAAATGGAGGTACAGCATTGCCTACCTGCTGATATTGTGAATCTTTGGAGCCTACAAACTTAAACCTATCAGGGAAGGACTGAAGTCTGGCTGCCTCTCGTACTGTTATTGCTCGATCGAGTTCAGGGTGAATCCACATAGATTTACGCACATTTACCACAGTGCCACTCGGCTTCGATGGATCCAAACGTAGATAGATTGTATTCTGTGTACGCTCCGGCTTGGAATATGTATTCTTTAATGTAGTATTCAGGCTGTGAAAATTCTTTCCTTGCTGAATGGCTTGAAAACGTTTCATAGCTACATCAGTGGTTTTTGTTGTGATATGGTTATTCACCCCGGTGCTACCAAGCCTCATAGTGGTAGCATATTCGGAGATCTGCTCATCACACTGATAAGGGATTTCTTCGTGGGTAGGCTCAAAAACCGCATCATAGTTTTGCAAATCTGCAATAGCATCGCCAACAGTCAATAGAGGAATATCATCTGGTGCTGTGGGCATCAGCAGACTTTCCTTTGTAAACCTATCTCTGCGTATTCCCATCACTATATAGCGTCTACGCTCTTGGGGAACGCCATACCATTCAGCGTTTACGGTGCAACCATCCTGTACATATTCATCTCCAAGGATCGCATTGATATAATCAATTACCGCATAGGACTTTACATCAAAAATAAGCGAACCTGATTCCGTTACCCGATATGTGCCAATAAGCTCATTTTGCTGTATTTCCTGGATGGTTGAGAGCATTTTTTGCATTTTTACGATTTCGTCCAACACATCGGAGCAAATTTCAATATTAGTCGCCACAACTCCTTGCCTAATAGTCCGAAGATGTTGGATCATAACTTGATGGACAACATCCGCATCAACAATGCCAGAAATATAAGCATCGATTTGCTTACATATCTCCACGCTGTGCTTGTCAAGATAATTGGGCAATCGCCGGGGGTTATTCTTATTCTTATTCAAAACAGACAGCAGTTGCTGTAGTCCGGCAGGCAATGCCACATCGTTAATGTTGAGTTCTGATATATGCTCATAATCAATGCCCTCAAATCTACCACTCGCTACCACCACAGAATCCTGTCGTTTGGGAATGTCCTGCCCGGATTCAATGAGGGCATCGATTTCGGCATTATCTTTATATGATTCATAGAATCTGTGCGTATCAGATCGGAGCATACTCACATTTTCCATTACAAATGCAAGTGGATGAATTTCCTTGATGGCTCGGAAATATTCCTTCACCAAGCTGTTATTCATACTAATTAAATGGTTCTTTTGCCTGTTGGCGTTGGAAAAGCCCTGGCACGGAGGGCCACCGATCACAATATCAATGCCGCCTAAATCAGTATTCAATTTAGAAAAATCACACCCGACTACATTGTCAATAAAAACGAAACCGGGAACTGCATCCGCAATATTGGCTCTATATGTAGCCTGCGCATTTTCATTTATCTCTGCCGCAGCAACAAGACGAAATTTATCTGTCTGCAGGAATCCGTAACTCAAACCGCCTGCACCGGCAAATAAGTCTATTACTTTATATTTCTCCATTTTCGGTCACTCCGATATTATTTATTCTGATATGTATACATCAACATTAAAGTCGATTTCATTTCTGGCGCAAAACTCCTTTATCTTCTTGAGTGCCTTGAAATTGGGAATCGCTTTTCCGTTCTCCCATCTGTTTACAGTAGAAAAAGACACACCGAGTTCTTTTGCAAAATCGGCTTGACTCAATAAGCTTTTGATTCGAATATCCTTAATTGCATTGCCGATATCCATACACATTGCATCTCCTTCGCAAAAGTATATAGAGATTATAGCGTTTATGCTTCGAAAAAGCAATAGGTAGTGAGAAAATCTCTTCATGCGAAGGTCGTGTGTGATTTTAACTCTGTCAGCGATGAATCGCAAGTTTTATATATTATTTGCGCAATAACGGCAAGCATTTTAAGCCCTAACAATAAAGATTTGGCGAATCACCAGACCTAAACCCGTCAAAAAATAGGGATTCTTTCGTTTTAAGGTATCCCCCCTTGCGAATTCCGCAAAAATTAGCGCGAAACCCTGCGCCGGTCTTTCTGTGAAAGGGCGTAGAGATTCGGATCCCCCCTAGAGTCAGAGCGCAGCACTTATTTCGTTTTACCCTTTGCTTTCTCTCGGTAGTAATACTCCTTGGATTTGAGTTTGTTCCGCACGCTCTGGCATTCCAGCGTACCGCAGTATTTCTGCCGATTCCCACGCTTGATGAACGCCTTGCCGCAAGCCTGGCAAAAGGCGATGTTGGTTTTGCCGCCGTAGTCGTCCAGGGCGTTGGCATTCACCGCCATAAATCTGGCAAGACCAAAATATGCCGCGTCCACGACGGATTTGACCACAGGCTGAAGCTGGATCTGTCCGGTGGGAAGATCATATTCCAATCCCATTTTCAGTTTCGGTATGTTCTCGATAAAATCCTGTAACACCAAGGGACGGTGAACGGAATCTGCTCGATACCACGCATGGAGCAAATTTTTCTCATCCGGCACACGGACTTCCCCATAGATCCGCTGTGCATCGGTTATTTTGCCTTCCATCAGACTGCGGATGGCAAAGAGGGTCATGGTGTCGGTATAAAGCTGTTCCAAATCCCGTACCATGTCTTTCACAGAAATGCTGTAACATTCGATCACATTGACCAGCATATCCCAGTATTGGTCGGCATCATTATCGACCTGTTCCAATGCGGTAACATCATCCCCATAGTGATAGTAAGGGTGAATGTTCTCCAGACTCCAGCGGATCAGAATTTCGGCACATTCCTTCAATGGCTTTTCCCGGAGTTCCAGATTCAGATTACACAATTCAATCAGCAGTTCCTGCCCGGAAGGATATCCCTTATAGGTGATGGGAAACTGCCCTGAGGTATATTCCGCAAATATCGTCAACATACCCTCCACGGTTCCAATTCTGTATGAATGGAAACGGAGGGTATGTTTTTTTATGTCTCCAATACCACCAATCTCATAGTCATCCAGCAGTTTCTTCAGTTCCATCTCTTCACTCCTCTTTTTTACCGATAATCTTACCGTTAGAAGTTTGTATTTCGTTTTATTTCTTACCGATAAAGAAAGGATTTATGCTCTTATTATATGCGACAATATAGATGAACACAAGAGAAAGGAGCAAAATTGATGAAAAACCATTCTTGTAAGGCGGTATTGAACCTAAAAGAGGCGGCATCTTACCTCGGAATCAGCGTTCCCACCCTAGTGCGCCTGCTGAAGAGCGGAGAGATTCCCTGCCGCCGGGGAGGACAGCGGTGGCTGATCGCACAATCTGTCCTGGATGATTGGCTGAAGCAGAAAAGCTGAGAAGGGAGTGAACACTATGACCCAAACAATACCGATTACCGTGTACACGGCAGACTGCACCGGAAACGCATCCAACTGTCTGTACCCCAACAAAATTGAAATCGCCGACGAAGCATCCGCGAAGTTAGCGTTTGCCAAGGACCTGGTCTGTGCTCGGTACAGGAACAATTACCGGAGTATCGACAATTTTGAACTGTCCAATGCCCTGCCCGGGGACTGCGACAATGAGCACTCCGATGATCCCCAGGATTGGGTCACCGCGGAGGATGTCGCTGACCTTTTTACCGATGTTCCCCATGTGATCCACTACAGCCGCCACCACATGAAACAGAAAGGGAACAAAGGCCCTCGTCCACGGTTTCATGTTGTATTACTCATACAACCGGAACAGGACGCGGAGCGGTATACGGCTCTCAAGCAGCGTCTTCAGGCCGCTTTCCCGTTTTTTGATACCAATGCGCTGGATGCCGCCCGGTTTCTGTTCGGCACGGGGGATCCTCAGGTACTCTATCATCCCGGCACCGTCACCCTGAATGACTTTTTAGATGAGATGGACGGCGAACAATCATTTGCCGACCTAGAATATTCCATTCCGGAGGGAAGTCGCAACAGCACCATGTCCCGGATCGGAGCCAGGATCATCAAACGGTACGGCGATACCCCGGAGGCAAAAGAGTTGTTCCTTCAAGCTGCCGAGCAATGCTCTCCGCCTCTGGAGGATCGGGAGTTGGAAAGTATCTGGGTAGGAAAGCAACGGCTCTATGCCAAAATCTGCAAGCAGCCCGGGTATGTCCCACCGGATGCTTACAACAGTGCCGGCCCCGTAGTCTGGGACGCGCCCATCCCCTTTGACGAATATGACCTCCCCACATTTCCCGTGGACGCATTACCGGAAGTCATTCGCCGCTATGTGCTGGCGGTGGCGGAATCCACCCAGACCGCTGTGGATATGGCGGCGGTGGAGGCTCTGGGCGTTGTGTCCCTGTGCAGCCAGGGAAAATACTTCATCCGGGGCAATGCGGACTGGGCAGAACCCCTCAATACCTACACAGTCGTCATCCTTCCCCCGGCAGAGCGAAAATCCTCGGTGCTGTCCATGATGATCCATCCGGTGGAAGTATATGAAAAAACGGAAAACGAACGGCGCAGCCCGGAAATCGTCAAAAGCCAAATGGAACTGAGCAAGCTGGAAAAAGAGAAGCGCAGTCTGGTGGAGCGGGCATCCAAGGGCAAAGCAACCGAGGAAGATATCAAAAGCAAGGCCAAAGAAATAGCCGAATACGAACCGGTGAAACCGCTCCGACTCTTCGTGGACGATGTGACCTCCGAAAAGCTAACTTCCGTTCTGGCCGAGAACAACGGTTGTGCGGCGGTGGTTTCCGCAGAGGGCGGTATCTTCGATATCATCAGCGGCCTGTACAGCCGCAATGTAAATATCGATGTATTCCTCAAAGGTCACAGCGGTGATACCATCCGAGTTGACCGCATCGGCAGAGCCAGCGAGAGCATTATCCACCCGGCATTGACCATGGTGCTGGCAGTACAGCCGGAAGTGCTGAATGGGCTGATGAGCAACAACACGTTCCGTGGTCGTGGCCTCACCGCCCGATTCCTGTACTCCATGCCAAAATCTACCGTTGGCAGTCGTTCTTTCTCCACGGAACCAATCCCGGAAGGTGTCAGAGTCAGGTATCAGGATCTGATCGAGGAGATCCTTTCCAGCGACAACGAGCAGCAGCCAATCAGCCTGGACGATGGTGCCCAGGAAGTGCTGGAAACCTTGTTCAACGAGGTGGAAGGTCGGCTGAAAGGTGACTTGGCAGAGATCCCCGACTGGGCGGGGAAGTTCGTGGGTTCCGTCCTGCGTATCAGCGGCATTCTGCACGTCATGAAATATCCCAAGGACTCCATGTTCGACTCTGTCGACAGAGAAACCATGGAGAATGCCGTTACCATCGGCAGATATTTTCTGGAACACGCCAAAGCCGCATATTCCCTCATGGGTGCCGATGTCGTGAACAAGAACGCCCAGTATCTGCTCTCTGCCATCAAACGGGAGCGGCTTACGGAGTTCTCCCGCCGGGATGCCATGCGGCGTTGCCGACGGTTCAAGACCGCCGAAAGTCTGCAGCCCGTGCTGAATCGCCTGTGCGAATATGGCTATATCGCACTCAAACCTACGGAAGGCATCCCGACCTTGGGGAGGAAGCCCTCGGAGGTCTACCTGACCAATCCCGCCGTGCTGGAGGATACCCCGGAGGTAGGGGGATAAAAATCTCTGTCGCTTTTCATAGCGGACAACGGCCTGGGGCTTCACGCACAAAAACCGCAAATTCAAAGGGGTAATTACCCAAAAGTAAATCAGGAGGTTTTACCATGACCAAATATCAAATTGAAGTGCTGAACACGATGCGTAGCCGGGGAAAGTCCCCTTCTGCTATCGCCGCCGTACTGCAAATCTCTGTCAATACCGTCCGTTCCTATATGCGCCGCCACCCTCCGGAAGATGTTCTTCAGGTAGAGTGCCTTTGGTGCGGAAAACCCATCGTGCAGGTAAAGGGCAGAAAAGCCAAACGGTTCTGCTCCGACAAGTGCCGGAATACTTGGTGGAACGCCCACCCGGAAAAGGTACAGCGTAAAGCCTATTATCGTCTGACCTGTGCGTACTGTGGAAAGGAGTTTGAAAGCTATGGCAACCGGAACCGAAAATACTGCTCCCGTGCCTGCTATGCCGATGCAAGAAGATCTCATCCTGTACCGGATCCTGTCGGCAATGCTGGAGCACCGCTGCTGTGAGGTAGAACTGGATGAACAGACCCGTGACCGAGCCAAAAGGGTTCTCGCTGTGAAAACCGGCATGACCCGGGACAGCATCTTTCTTTGAGATACAGCCGATATAGACTTGCTATTTTCTCTGAAACGAGCAATATATGTTACCGACGATACTTGATACAAAGGAGGACACTATGCCAAGAACCGTAACGCAAATTCAGTTTCCGACACCCATGCCAAAAGCCCGTCGGGTGGCGGCATATGCCAGAGTGTCCAGTGATAAGGACACCATGCTGCACTCCCTGGCGGCTCAGGTGGACTACTACAGCACCTACATCCGCCACCACCCGGGCTGGGCGTATGTGGGTGTGTACGCCGATGAGGCCAAGACCGGTACCAGGGACAGCCGTGAGAACTTCCAGCGGATGCTCGCCGACTGCCGGGCAGGAGAAATAGACCACATCATCACCAAGTCCGTTTCCCGCTTTTCCCGCAACACCGTGACTCTTCTGGAAACCATCCGGGAACTGAAAGGCCTGGGCATCAGCGTATATTTTGAAGAACAATCCATCGATACCTCCACCGCCGACGGAGAACTGATGCTCTCCATCCTGGCAAGCTATGCCCAGGAAGAAAGCCTCTCCGCCAGTGAAAATCAAAAGTGGCGAGTCAGGCGCAACTTTGAGCAGGGCATTCCATGGCGCTTCTTCATGCTGGGGTACCGTGGAGAGAACGGCAGGCTGGTGGTGGTCCCGGAAGAAGCGGATATTGTCAGAGGAATCTTTCGGGACTATCTGGATGGAAAAGGAACTGCCGCCATTGTCAAGCGACTCAACGAGGAAGGGTATGCCACCCAAAGTGGCTGCGTCTTTCACAAGAGTGCCGTGGACAGAATCCTGCGCAACTACGCCTATACCGGAAATCTCCTTCTCCAGACCAAATTTCGTGAGAACTATCTGACCAAAATCACCCGGAAGAATCAGGGAGAACTGCCCCAATATCATGCAGCGAATACCCACGAAGCCATTATCCCGCCGGAAACCTTTCAGGCTGTTCAGGACGAGATCCGGCGGAGGAAGGAGAAATACGCACCTACCAAGCCACGGAAACTCTCCTTGTTTACCGGCCTGATCACCTGTGCCATCTGCGGCAAACACTATCGCCGCAAAAGCACCGCCACGGGACCGATCTGGATCTGTTCCACCTACAATTCTTACGGGAAAGCCCACTGCCCCTCCAAAGCCGTCCCGGAAGAAAAGCTGATGCAAGTTGCTGCTCAGGTAGGGCCTGTGAGCGAAATTACGGCGATTACAGCCCGAAGCGGGAATCTGTTGGAATTTACCCTCAAAGACGGGACAAAAGCCGTAAAACGCTGGCAGGACCGCTCCCGTGCGGAGAGTTGGACAGAGGAGATGCGCCGGGTCGCTGGCGAAAAGACACGAGAGAGGAAGAAAGACCATGCCGAAAGCTAAAAATGTCACTGTCATACCCGCTACAATCAATCTCCACACCAAAATGCCCGCCAAAGAGCGGGTGCGCCGCAGGGTGGCGGCCTACGCCCGGGTCTCCACGGACAGTGAGGAACAGCTCACCTCCTACGAAGCTCAGGTGGACTACTATACACGATTTATCCAGGACAATCCGGATTGGGATTTCGTTGGGGTCTACACCGACGAAGGGATTAGTGCCGTTAACACCAAGCGCCGGGAGGGCTTTAACCGCATGATCCGGGATGCACTGGCGGGGAAAATCGACCTGATTGTCACCAAGAGCGTCAGCCGTTTTGCACGAAACACCGTGGACAGCCTGACTACCATCCGCAATCTGAAAGAAGTGGGGTGTGAATGTTTCTTCCAGAAAGAAAATATCATGACTTTTGACTCCAAAGGTGAACTGCTTATCACCATTATGTCCAGTCTCGCTCAAGAGGAAAGCCGAAGCATTTCCGAAAATGTCACATGGGGTCAGCGAAAGCGGTTCTCCGACGGCAAGGTCAGCATTCCCTACGGTCAATTTTTGGGCTATCGCAAGGGTTCGGACGGACTTCCGGAGATCGTCCCCGAGGAAGCGGAAATTATCAAACGCATCTACCGGGAGTTCCTCGCCGGGAAATCTACCAACGCCATCGCCGCCGCACTGACAAACGACGGCGTCCCCACGCCGGGCAAAAAGACTGTCTGGCAGAGGGCAACCGTGGAGAGCATCCTGCGGAACGAAAAGTACAAAGGCTCCGCGCTGCTCCAAAAATCCTTCACCGTGGACTTTCTCACTAAGAAAACCAAAATCAACGAGGGAGAGGTTCCGCAGTACTATGTGGAGGACAGTCACCCTGCCATTATAGAGCCTTGGGCATGGGCACAGGTTCAGAACGAACTGGAGCGGCGCAAAAACAGCCGGAAACGGCACCGCCAGACAAGCCCGTTCTCCGGAAAGATTATCTGCGGCGACTGCGGAGATATTTTTGGTTCCAAAACCTGGCACTCCACCGACCGCTACCGCCGTGTCATCTGGCAATGCAACGGCAAATTCAAAGGAGATCACAAGTGCGAAACGCCACATCTGACCGAGGAGCGCCTGAAAGAACTGTTTTTGACGGCCTTGGGCGAATACCTTTCCGATCGGGACGGTGCCATCGACCGGCTCCGCTACGCCCAAAAGGTACTTACGGACACCGATTTTATCGATGCCGATATTGCCAACCTGGAAGAAGAACTGAGCGCTGTCGCCGCAATGCTGCGGGTGTGTATCGAACAGAATGCTGCCAACACCGTCACGGAAGAAAGCTACCGAGCCGCCCATGATGACCTGTGCAGCCACTACAAGGAGATCCAAACCAAACTGGCCACCCTGCAAAAACAGCGAGATAAAATGAATGCGGACGCCATCGCCATCGGTGGCATGATGTTCGAGTTGAGTGAACTGGACGATCTGCCCCTGACTTTCAATGAAAAACTCTGGCAGGGCACCGTCGACCATGTCACCGTCTACGCCGACGAGCGGGTGGTATTTCGGTTCAAGGATGGCAAGGAAGTCAAAACGAGACTATGAGACAAAACAAAAGCAGACCTAGGCGCAAGAAATGATTCTGTCGACCTGGGTCTGCTTTTCTGTTTGACCTTGTTAGATGTGAAAGGCTCTGGGAGTTTCAGTCCTGAACATTTTCTTCCATTAACTCCAGCATCAGCTGCGCTCCCAATTGGAGTCCGGCAAAAAAAGCAATCCTCTCATGCTCGGCACAAAGGGAACCTACCAGGGAAAACACTTGGTTGTTCTCCCGAAAGGACAGTTCTTCAAGGCGGTCATTTAATTCACGGCTCATTTCCTTGGTTTTCTCATTGCCCATATAGTGGCTTTCACTGTAGTGCCAGTACAAAGAATCCATTGCAGGATGATCCCACTCCCCATCAAAGAGGATTGGGTTGGCCTCGACATATTGCCGCAACCGTTTGATATAGTCGTCCATTTCATTACCCTCCTTCAAAGGTGTGTGTCATGTTAACTCTAGAGACGGCAAATTACAAGTAGGTGTCCTGCCCGAAGATTTGCTGTCCTTTTTGTCCCTTTTGTCCCGGGGTACAAGAAGAAAACCGTCCACAGCGGGCAGTGCTCCCGACCATGGACGGCTTTTTATATAGAGAATAATAATTTATCGTTTCTATCTTTCAACGATTGTTATTTTACTTAGTGCTGTTGTTTCCGAGCAGGGAAGTATAGGATGCTGACCTATCCTTGGCACAGAGCCGAAATTATGCGGAATACTCCGGATTTCACCCCCAAATCAGCCCAAAATGCATATAAACAAAAAATTACCGTTGCTGATATTGTATCAACAACGGTAACTGATTTGGTTGCGGGAGCTGGATTTGAACCAACGACCTTCGGGTTATGAGCCCGACGAGCTACCAAACTGCTCCATCCCGCGATATTGAATTTCCAGTGCTTTACTATAATACCACATTTCAGAGAAAAATGCAAGTCTTTTTTTGATTTTTTTCAAAAGAGTGGGAGCAGGAGGAAAAAATCCCGCCAGACGGCGGGATTTTAAAGCGAAACTATTCCTGCTCGCAGTCAGAAACGCCGTCCTCCTGTGCGGAAGGGGAGCTGTTGGCGTGTTCGATATACTGCGCGGCGATGTACTCCGAGTCATCGTCGTCCATCAAAAGATCGTCGTCAAAGTCGTCGCAGTCCAGTTCTTTTTTCTTGTGCAGCCAGGCTGCAAGGGCGATCAGCAGTCCGACCAGAGAAACGCCCAGTGCAATCAGGGAAATCAGTACACTTTTCTTCATGGAGCACACTCCTTTTTTAAGAGATAACATCAGATTCTGATAGATTCATTATACCCAATCCGGCCACAAATTACAATTGCTTTATCGGAGAAATTGCAGCCTTTCGGGATTTTTCCCGGTTTTATGGGAACGGCTTTGTCTGTTTTGACTAATCGTTGTGGCTCCCAGCCATGCCTCCAGCCATCCCCACAACACTGGCGCTGATCAGGCTGCCAAGAGGATGCTCCTGCGCTTCCTCACCACCCTCGGATGTGGGCTGAGCGTTAAAGCATCGAATCTGTTTGGAAAGCTGCTGCATCCGTTCGTCGGTCTGAGCAATGATGTCCGCGCATTGCTTCAGTTCGTCAACCACGCTGTCCGGCACCTCGCAGCTGGTTTTGTAGTGGATTTGATGCTCCAGGCTGGCCCAGAAGTCCATCGCGATGGTTCGCAGCTGCACTTCCACCCGCACCATCTCTTTTCGGTCGGAGAGAAAGACCGGAACCTGCAGCACCAGATGGTAGCTGCGGTAGCCGTTGGGCTTGGGGTTTTTGATGTAGTCCTTTTCTTTGATGACTACCAGATCGTCCTGACGGGTCAGCATCTGAGCCACGGTGTAGATGTCTTCGATGAAGGGGCAGATGACCCGGATGCCCGCAACGTCGTTGAGGTTGGCGCGCATGGAATCCAGGGAAATAGGGAAGCCCTTGCGGTACATCTTTTCGATAATGCTCATCGGGCTCTTGATGCGGCTCTTGATCGAGTCGATGGGGTTGTGCCCCTCTCCAAAACGGGCGTCCCGCTGCAGAATTTCCAGCTTGGTGCGGATCTCCTGAATGCCCGACTGGTATAAAGCCATGTGCTGCTCCATCCCGGCAATCAGCTCCAGCAGCGTCTGAGGGGATTCCAGATCCCTGACATTTTTCATCAGCTTTAAATTATCCATCACTTGTCCCATGATTTGAAACGTCCTTTCTTAGCGTGGAAATATAATCTTCTTTTTCCCTGCGGCGTCCGCGCCCCCAGAGAAAACAATATCATCATACTTTCAGCATATCGCAAATTTATGACTAAATCAATGGTAAAAATCCAAAAAATCTTTAAATATCTTCCCCGCCACAGTCATTGACAAATACCGGCGGAATGGTTAATATTAGAGAGATAACAGTTGTTACAAAGAAACTGATATGAAACACGACGTGATGTCGTATTAAAAGCTATTTTTGGGGGAGGAACCACCTTGCAACAGCATCAGCCGCGGCTGAACGTCGTCCTGTTTGAGCCGCAGATTCCACAAAATACCGGCAACATCGCCCGCACCTGCGCCTGCACTGGAGCGAGGCTGCATCTGGTGGGGCCGATGGGATTTTCGGTAGACGACAAAAAGCTCAAACGGGCGGGGCTGGACTACTGGCATTTTCTGGATATCACCTACTACGATTCCACCCGGCAGTTTCTGGAGCAGCACCGGGACGACCAGCTTTACTTTTTCACCACCAAGGGGAGAAAGGTCTATTCTGAGGTGCCCTATCCGGACGACTGCTACCTCATTTTTGGCCGGGAGGATGCGGGCATCGACGAGGAGATCCTGCTGCAGCACCCGCAGAGCTGCCTGCGCCTGCCGATGATCGGTCCGGTGCGCAGCCTGAACCTCTCCAACACGGTCGCCATCGCGGTGTATGAGGCACTGCGCCAATGGGGATTCCCGGAGCTGCAAAATGAAGGGCAGCTGCACAAATTTCGCTGGGACGACTTTGCTCCCCAGGACTAAGGAGGAACTATGAACCAGGAGAAAATCTTTTTTATCACCGATTCGGCCTGCGACATCCCGGCAGAGGATGAGAAGCGGCTGCCGAACCTTGCCATCCTGCCCATCCCGGTCACCGCGGATGGCAAGGGATACTACGAGAGGGAGAGCTTTACCGCGGAGGAATTTTATGACCTGATCGACCGCTGTCAGGATATCCCCGCAACCTCGCACATCCCCGCCATCACCTTTCAGGAGAAGTATGAGGAGGCCTACCAGAATGGCTACACCCATGTGGCGGTTATCACCATCTATTCCGGCGCCTCGGCGATGTACCATTCCGCGCTGATGGCCAAGGACGCATTTTTGGAGGAGCACCCGGACGCGATGCAGATTGAGGTCATCGATTCCAACTGCTACAGCGTCGGCTACGGCTACCCCATTATGCAGGCCTGCCAGCGCGCGCTGGAGGGGGAGAGCTTTGAAGATGTGCTCGCCTACATCCGCGACTACCTCAGACGGGTGCGCATCTATTTTAGCCCCTTCACACTGAAATATGTTAAGAAGTCGGGCCGCGTCAGCTGCGCGGCGGCCTTCGTCGGCGAGCTGATCGGCCTGCGCCCGGTGATCTCGGCGGTGGGAACGACCAGTATCGTCGAGAAGGTGCGCGGCAACGCCGCCATCCTCAGTACAATGGAGCGCCTGTTCAAGGAGCAGCGCAGCGCCAGGGACCGCAGGGCGCCGTACATGATTCTGGTGGCGCGAGACACCGAGACCAGCGAGCAGCTGGCCAAAGCCTGCGAAAAGATTGCAGGTTATCCGCCGGTCGGCACCTTTAAAATCGGCGCGGCCATCACCATCAATACCGGACCGCAGATCATCGGCCTCACCTTCCTGGCAGACTAGGCTGGCTGAGCAGAAAGGAAGTGGAGACTTTGCTGTATCAGGGAGCTTTGATTTTGGAGGGCGGTGGCTTCCGTGGCGTCTACACCGCGGGGGTGCTGGACTTCTTTATGGAAAAACAGGCGATGTTCGCCAGCATTTACGGCATTTCCGCCGGAGCGTGCAACGCCCTGAGCTACCTTTCGCAGGACAAGGGACGCTATGTCGCAATCGCCAAGCGCTTCTGCAACGACCCCCGCTATGTGGGGATGCGCCAGCTGCTGACCAAAGGCTCGATCTTCAACTGGCAGTTTTCCTTTTATGAGATCCCGGAAAAATATGTGCCGTTTGACTACGACACCTTTTACGCTTCACCGATGGAGCTGCGGGTGGGCGCCACCGACTGCGAGAGCGGGGAGTGCCATTGGTTTTCCAACCGGCAGCAGGGGGACGACGTCATCGCCGATTCGATTGCTTCCAGCTCAATGCCGCTGCTCTCCCCGATGAAGGTGATCGGCGGAAAGCGGTATCTGGACGGCGGCGTCGCCGACTCGATTCCGGTCCGCAGAGCTTATGAGGATGGCTGGCACAAGCAGGTAGTGGTGCTGACCCAGAATGAGGGCTATGTCAAAAAACCAAACCAGATGATGCCCTTGATTCGCCGGCGCTACCGCGGCTACCCCAACCTGTGCCGGGCGATGGAGAACCGCCACCTCAATTACAACGAGAGCCAGCAGTTCGCAAAGGAGCTGGAGCAGAAGGGCCAGGCGGTGGTGATTCGGCCGAGCAAGCCGATGGTGCTGCACCGCATCGAGCACAATGTGGACAAGCTGCAGGCCGCTTATGAAAACGGCTATGAGGACGCTAAGGCAGCGTGGAGCAGAATCGAGCAGCTGTTCCAGCAGCAGTAGGGACAACAAAGGCAGAAGGAGGAAGATGATGGAAAATATTTTGTGGGGCTACATCCTGTTTATGAGTGTGCTGACCTTCAGCGTCTGCGGGGTGGATAAGTTTGCCGCGCAGCGTCAGAAAAGGCGTGTGCCGGAAAAGGTGCTGTTTGGACTGTCCATTCTGGGCGGCAGCGTCGGGATGTATCTGGGCATGTTTACCTTCCGGCATAAGACCAAGCACTGGTATTTTGTGATCGGCATCCCGCTCATCATCCTGATCCAGGCGGCTCTGTTGCTCTATTTTGTGCTGGGCTGATGCTATTTTTGCCGAATAAATGATGAAAAAGTTTCGATCTCCTTTTTGAAAAGGGAGGCTGGAACTTTTTTATTTTGTTTACTCATCAAAGTAGACGTCCGCCAGCTCCCGCAGGCGGCTCAGCGCCCGGTTGATGGTGCGGGAGACGGTGGATTTGTTGACGCGCAGCTCCTGGGCAATCTGCGGGATGGAAAGCCCCTGGAAATAGCGCAGCTCCATCATCTGCCGCTGCCGCTGGGTCAGCTGTGTCTTGATCGAGCGGTACAAAAAGCGGCGGTACTCCGCGCGCTGGCGGCCGTTGGTCCTGCCCTGAAAGCAGCTGAGCAGGTCGGGAAATTGGTCGGGGTTGTCGAGTGGAATTTGCTTTCGCATCGGGTGCCTCCTATAATATCAAATGTTTTGTGTGCTTTATAGCAACAGTATAGCACATATTAAAGGTGATTTCAAGCGCGAAAACAAACAAATTTGGCGCGAAGGACAGCAGGTTTTGCAGCCGCGTCCATGAAAAAAAGCGGGACAGAGCAGCTGCTCTGTCCCGCGGGGGTTGACAAAAATTATTCGCTGACGGTTTCTTCCTTTGGCTGACGGATGTTCTGCGCGTAGGTGACGGCCCATTTGCCCTGCAGGTAGCGGGCGAGGAAGAGGACAAAACGGACCACGTTGTCGGTGCACATCGCGGCGCAGACCCACGGCAGGTCCTTGCCCAACAGGCGGACAAAGATGAAGGAGCCCAGGATGCGCACGCCCCACATCGAAAACAGGGTGATGAGGAACGGGCTCTTGGTGTCGCCCGCACCGCGCAGCGCGCCGGAAAAGACCATCGCCAGCATCTGCGGCACCTGGATCAGGGCCAGGATGCGCAGCAGCTGTCCGCCCAGCTCGATGACGGCCGCGTCCGGGGTAAAGATCGAGATGATGCCGTCCGAGAAGATAAAGAGGAAGATGCTCATGATGAACATGACCACCGACCCGATGATGCCGGACAGGCGGACATATTTGCGGGCCAGCGGGACGTTGTCCGCGCCCAGCGACTGTCCCACCAGGGTGGTGACGGCGGTGCCAAACGCAAAGCCCGGCATGAAGCTCAGCGACTCAGCCTGGCCTGCCAGCGAGTTTGCCGCCAGCGAGATGGTGCCCAGCGAGGCAATGATCGACGAGGTGATGACAAAGGCGCCGGAAGTGGTGAAGCGCTCAAACATAACCGGCAAGCTGACCCGGAAAACCTCCTGAATGGTCTCTTTGCTGGGGCGGAAGCTCTCGTGAATCGAAATGCGCATTGGACCGGAGCGCGGAGTGAAACACATAAAGAGCAGTACCAGCGAGCCCAGAATCTGGGAACCGGAGGTGGAGAGCGCCGCGCCGGCAACCCCCCAGCCCGCGCCCCATACGGTGAAGGTGTGGCCGAAAAGGGTGACGTCGTGGGTGGGGTAGATCAGCAGATAGTTGCCGACAACATTGAGCAGATTGATGCCGATGTTGATGATCATCGGGGTGCGGCTGTCGCCGAAGCCGCGGAAGATGGCGGTGAGCACCATCATCAGGCCGCGGAACAGCATGGAGAAGGCGATGATGCGGATGTAGCTCTGCGCGTCATCCAGTATTTCCGGAGCGCCGCCCATCCAGATGGGGATCTGGCGGGAGAGCACGAAGCACAGCACCGAAAGAGGAATGCCCAGCGAGAAAACGACAACGATCGATTGCCGGATCAGCTTGCGGGCGTACTCAAACTGCTTGGCGCCGACCGCGCGGGCAATCATGGTGGTGAAGCCGACACCCAGCGCCATGATTACCGAGTTGATCAGGTTGATCGGGCTTTGGCTGATGGAGACCGAGGCGGTGGCATTGGCACCGAGTGCCCCGACCATGGCGGTGTCGACCGACTGAACCAGCGAGACCAGAACCTGCTCAACAAAGATTGGCCAGGCCAGCATGACGATGATGAGCAGTGGATGCTTGGATTGGTCCGTTACAGAAACAATGCGATGCTTCATAATACCCTCCTATTTAAATGAAATACCATAAAAAAAACCGTTGCTCCACACCCCAAAAAGCACGAAGCAACATGTCCGTTAAAGTAAATATTATCATATTTTAATTTTGATTACAAGAACCGGGTGCTCCATAAGATTGTGCCAAATTTTGTGCAGAACTGATAAAACGACAGCGAACAACAAAAATAGTTCTTGTAAAACAGGGCAATTTATGGTATTACTAGTAGCAGGAGCAGCAGCCCCTGAATCAGAGAAAGGGAGCGGTGCCGGGCGGCGGATGAATCGTGGATAAAAGAGGATACTTGAAAAATGGTCCGCCTTGCTCTATCGACAGGCAGAGGCTGGAAAAGAGGTGGCAAAGAAAATGGAAAAAACAGCGGTTGTGCTGGCCGGAGGCGGCTCGCGCGGGGCATACCAGATCGGTGTCTGGAAGGCGATGCGGGAGCTTCATATCGACTATCAGCTGGTGGCCGGGACCTCGGTAGGGGCGTTAAACGGCGCGCTGATGGTGCAGCAGGAATATGACAAGGCACTGCAGGTCTGGGAGAACATCAGCTCCCAGGAGATTGTGGGGGATGCAATCCCGCAGCAGGATGACCCGGACGACCGTTTTCTGCGCCGGGCCTTTGCGCGCCAGGCCTTTGCTCACGGAGGGGTGGAGCTGTCTGCCTTGGAGCGCTTTGTCAGCCGGCTGGTGGACGAGGAGCGGTTTTGGGATTCGCCGGTCGATTTTGCGCTGGTGACGGTGGAGTATCCTTCCTTAAAGCCGCTGGAGCTGATGAAGAAGGACATCCCAAGAGGAAAATTGCAGGAATATCTGATGGCTTCCGCAGCCTGCTTCCCGGCCTTTCAGACCAAGGAAATTGATGGGCGGCGCTACATGGACGGCGGCTACCACGACAACATGCCGGTCAACCTGGCGCTGAAGATGGGGGCGGACCGGGTGATCGCGGTCGATCTGGAATCGATCGGCATTACCCATCGGGTCCGGGACCCCGAGAAGCAGGTGACGCTGATCTGCAGCCTGTGGCCGCTCGGCTCCTTTTTGAAGTTTGAGGAGAAGCTGGCCCGGCGGAATATCCAGCTGGGCTATCTGGATGCGCGCAAAGCCTTTGGGGAGGCGGACGGCCAGCTCTACACCTTCCAGAAGGACAGTGCCTTCTTCTACACGGCAGTTCTGCGCGCCCAGTCGGAAAAGCTGTTTGAGCGGGCGCGCCAACGGGATGAGCGCTCGTTTATGGCGCTGCGCGCCGGCGTAATGCGCCGGATGCTGCGTCAGTTCCGCCGCAGGGCGGTTCACACAGGAAGGCCCGCCGCATTCACCCTCTCGCGCCAGATGATGATGGCCGCCGAATTTTTGGGGGAGGCGCTGGGGGTGAGCCCGGAAAGGGAATATGCCTTCGGGGACTTTTTGCAGGAGCTGCTGCGCGCAGCAAAAGAGGCCCGTCAGCGCCCGGTGGACTGGGAAAACTGGAGCGACCTGCGCGCGCTGGGCGAGGAGCTGCAAAAGTTGGACCGCGCCTTTGTGGTGCTGCTGATTCGGGAACGGATCGACAGCGTTCTGTCCGGCGGCGGCAGCCTGGCCGAATTTTTGTTTGCGGCCGCCTTTTGGAAGGAACTGGCAGCCGCAATCTTCCTGTATTTTATAGAACAGCCTGACTCTGGTTTTGCCTCCCTGCGGCAGCCCGGGCAGCATGACGAATAAGAAACCAATCATCAACGGAGGAATGAAGCAATGAGAAAGCCGATTATCGCGATTACGCCAAAGACCGGAAACGGTGGGGACGAGGACAGCAAGTTCTGCTATGTCTTTCCGAACTTTATCAACTGTGTCAGCGCCTGTGGGGGTATCCCGATCCAGCTGAGCAGCCTGGAGGGTTCCTTCCAGGTTGCGGACCTGGATGAGCTGCTGGAGCGGGTGGACGGCGTGCTGTTCAGCGGCGGACCGGACATCCACCCGGGACTGTATGGGGAGGAGCTGCTGGACTGCTGCGGCGCTCTGGCGCCGGAGCGCGACGCGCTGGAAATCCCGCTGATGCAGAAGGCCATCGCGATGGATAAGCCGGTGTTCGGCATCTGCCGCGGATTCCAGGTGCTGAATGTGGTCACCGGCGGCACCATGTATCAGGATATCAACACCCAGAACAAGAGCAGCGTGCACATCGAGCACCAGCGCACCAAGCCCGAGGAGAAGGACAAGGTGATGCACAAGGTCAACGTCATCCGCGACACCCCTCTGCACACTTTCAGCGAGGGCCTGCTGCAGATCGGCGTCAACACCCTGCACCATCAGGGCGTCAAAAAGCTGGGCGAGCCGCTGCGCAGCATGGCGATTGCCGACGACGGCATTGTGGAGGCCGCCTATTACCCGGGCAAAAAGTTTGTGATGGGTGTGCAGTGGCATCCGGAGATTCTGGGCCTTGGCGACAAGGTGGCGAACAACCTGTTCACCGCCTTTGTGGAGGCCTGCGCGCAGAATATGAAGTAGGATTGATTGCCCCGTGCCAAAACGGCACGGGGCAATTTTTGTGTGCAGCCGGGGAAGTGATTTTGCTTTTCGGTTTCTGCCCCCTGGCAACCATTCGCCGGAAGGTCGTCGGGGCAGTGCAGGACGGCAGCTTGCTGGAAACTTTTTTTTACAGAAGCTCCTGTGTACAAGCCTAGGTCACGCCACGCAAGGTCGATTTTTGCAGTGAGCTATAGACGAAAAAGCCCGGGAAGTTGAACTGCGTTCAACTTCGGGTCACGCAACGCATAGCCTATTTTCCCAGCCAGCTGCAAGCGTGACATGGCGACCAGCAGGTGCTGCCCGCTGGACACCTGCTTCCTTTTGAGAAGGAAGCGAAACCTGATTAGCAGAATCTCGGTGCCGCGAGGTAGAAGGTCAGGCTACCTACTAAGCCGATACATGAATTGGGCGCGGCATCATGCCGCCGTGAATTGGGTGCAGGCTCAGCCTGCCGCCGAGCGCAGCCGGAGGCAAGCGATCTGCGCGAGAACGTAAAGCCTCGATGAGCAGGAGCCCCATTCGCGAATTGGGCGCGGCATCATGCCGCCCGCCTTTGTGGGATGTCTCCAAAAAGGGCTGGTGCAGGAGAAACGAAGTTTTGTCAAAATAGAGGTTGAATTTGTCGACGGCTTATAGTATGATTATTAGAAATACAACTTTTTTTAATCCACAGGCCAAGATGATGAAGTAAGGAGAGTTGAGTTTATGGCGTTTTATTTTAGTGAACCGTCCCACACTTTTGGCGAGTACCTGCTGGTCCCAGGCTATTCTTCCGCCGAGTGCATCCCGGCAAATGTCAGCCTGAAGACCCCACTGGTCAAATTCAAAAAGGGACAGGAAGAATGCCCCCTGTCGCTGAATATCCCGCTGGTTTCCGCAATCATGCAGTCGGTTTCGGACGACAAGATGGCGATTGCGCTGGCAAAAGAGGGCGGCATCTCCTTTATTTATGGTTCCCAGTCGATTGAGGATGAGGCTGCCATGGTGGCCAGAGTCAAAAGCTACAAGGCGGGCTTTGTCACCAGCGATTCCAATGTTAGCCCGGACAAGACCCTCAAGGATATCCTCGAGCTCAAGGATAAGACCGGACATTCCACCGTCGCAGTCACCGAGGACGGCACCGCCAACGGCAAGCTGGTCGGCATCGTCACCAGCCGCGACTACCGCGTCAGCCGTATGGAGCTGGATACCCCGGTTTCCGAATTCATGACCAAGTTTGAAAATCTGATCACCGCGGACGCCAACACCTCGCTCAAGGAAGCAAACGACATCATCTGGGAGCACAAGCTCAACTCCCTGCCGCTGGTGGATAAGGATCAGAGACTCAAATACTTCGTATTCCGCAAGGACTATTCCTCCCACAAGGAGAACACCAACGAGCTGCTCGACCAGCACAAACGCTATGTGGTCGGCGCAGGCATCAACACCCGCGACTATGAGGAGCGCGTTCCGGCCCTGATCGAGGCCGGCGCAGACGTGCTGTGCATCGACTCCTCCGAAGGCTTCAGCGAGTGGCAGAAGAGAACCCTCGACTTCATCCGCGCCAAATACGGTGAGACCGTCAAGGTCGGCGCAGGCAACGTGGTTGACCGCGAGGGCTTCCTCTTCCTGGCCAAAGCGGGAGCGGACTTTGTCAAGGTCGGCATCGGCGGCGGCTCGATCTGCATCACCCGTGAGCAGAAGGGTATCGGCCGCGGCCAGGCAACCGCTGTCATCGAGGTGGCCAAGGCCCGCGACGAGTACTATAAAGAGACCGGCATCTATGTCCCGATCTGCTCGGACGGCGGCATTGTGCAGGACTACCACATGACCCTGGCGTTGGCGATGGGCTCCGACTTCATCATGCTGGGCCGTTACTTCGCCCGCTTTGATGAGAGCCCGACCAACAAGGTCAACATCAACGGCAACTACATGAAGGAGTACTGGGGCGAAGGTTCTGCCCGCGCCAGAAACTGGCAGAGATACGACCTGGGCGGCGACAAGAAGCTCTCCTTTGAGGAAGGCGTCGACTCCTATGTACCGTACGCCGGTTCGCTCAAGGACAACGTCAGCCTGTCGCTGAGCAAGGTCCGTTCCACCATGTGCAACTGCGGCGCCCTGACCATTCCGGAGCTGCAGGAGAAGGCCAAGCTGACCCTGGTTTCCTCGGTCTCCATCGTCGAGGGCGGCAGCCACGACGTCGTGCTCAAGGACAGAAGCAACCAGATCATCTAGAGGAAAGCGGTTTGTCAAGGGGAGATTACCCCAATTATATCTTTTTTGAGTGTGTGAACTATCCGCTCTCTATATGTTCAGACGGTAGACAGTAAGTGCATACCGAACAATTCTTGACAAAACATCGTAGTTAGTATATACTAACTATCGGATAGATAATTTACCTGTATTAGTGGGAATTAAAATTGCTCCGGCGGACGAAGGACAGGAGGGATACAAGAATGGGGCAATGATATTTTGGAGCCTACTCACCCCATTTTTCGGTACCGCCCTGGGCGCTGCCTGTGTATTCTTCTTGAAAAAGGGTCTGGGGGATCGGGTGCAGCGCGGACTGACCGGTTTTGCCTCCGGCGTTATGGTTGCTGCGTCCATCTGGAGCCTGCTGATCCCCGCCATGGAGCAGCCCGCCGGGGTGGGAGGATGGGCATTCCTGCCGGCGGTCACCGGCTTTTGGGCTGGTATCCTATTTCTTTTGGGACTGGATCATCTGATCCCCCACCTCCACCAGCGAAGCCAGCAGGCGGAGGGCCCCCGCACCCAACTGCAACGCTCCACCATGATGGTGCTGGCGGTCACCCTCCACAACATCCCCGAGGGAATGGCGGTGGGAGTGGTCTATGCGGGCCTTCTGTCCGGGGAGGGACAGATCACCATGATGGCCGCCCTGGCCTTATCCTTGGGCATCGCCATCCAGAACTTCCCCGAGGGAGCCATCATCTCCATGCCCCTGCGCTCGGAGGGGATGGGCAAGGCCAAAGCTTTTGCCGGAGGCGTGCTCTCCGGTGTGGTGGAGCCGGTGGGGGCGCTGCTGACCATCCTGGCCGCCGGGCTGGTGGTCCCGGCCCTGCCCTATCTGCTGAGCTTTGCCGCCGGCGCTATGCTCTATGTAGTGGTGGAGGAGCTGATCCCGGAGATGTCCCAGGGGGAGCACTCCAATGTGGGGACGCTGGCCTTCGCCCTGGGCTTCACTTTGATGATGGCATTGGACGTGGCGCTGGGTTGAGCAGGACAGCCAGAATAGTTGCGCTTTTTTATATTCGTGAGTTAGCTTTCTCTAACTTTTTTAGACAGACAGGAGGGACATACAATGTGGAAATACACAGTTCAGGTCAACGGAATGATGTGCGGCATGTGTGAAAGCTATGTGAACGACGCGGTGCGGAAGGCGTTTCCGGTGAAGAAGGTCAGCTCATCCCGGAACAAAAAGGAGACCACGGTGATCGCGGAGACGGAACTGGACGAGGATGCCCTGCGGGCGGCCATTTCCGCCACCGGCTATGAGGTAGGGGAGATCCGGAAGGAGCCCTGGGAAAAGAAGGGGCTGTTCGGCCGGTAAGCGGCGAGGCATGGAGAGGAGGCGGACGAATGCTGGCGGAATTTCTGGAGGGCCGGGGGGACTGGGCACAGGTGATGCCCGGCGCTCGGGCCTGTTTGTTCTCCCTGCACGATGAGCCGGTTTCCTTGCCCCTCCGGTTGGAGCCCCTCCACTTCGAGGCCCTGTTCTGCCTGGCCGGGTCAATTACCCTGACTCGGAGGGACAACACAATACTGACGGCATCCGTTCGGCAGGTACTCCTCCTCACTGACCTCTCCGATTTGTCTGGAGCCAGCGTGGACGCCCCTCTGGCGGGCATTCTGGTGGCGGTGGATGCCCGGGGTGCCCGGGAGAGCCTGCAAACCATCTGCGATCTGCTGGGCGGCCTGACCTTGGACACAGGGCGGGTGCGGCACTGGATGGCCAGCCGGGGCGGCTGTGCCGTGGAGGGGCCAACCGACTGGAGCCGGGCGGCCTTTGCCAACCTGGGCTGTCTCCCCCAGAGTGAGCGTGCGCGCTGGTGCGTGTGGAAATCGGTGGAGCTGCTCTATCTGCTCTGCAATCCGAAAGAACAGGAGGACGCAACTCTGGCGTTGGAACGTGAGACGGCGCGGAGGTTGGCTGAGATCCGCCGGTATATGGAGGAGCACTTGGACGAGCCCCTGACCATTCCGTTCCTGAGCCGCCGGGCCTGTCTCTCCACCACCACATTCAAGGAGGGCTTCCGCCGCCTGTACGGTCTCCCTGTTCACACTTGGCTGCGCCAGCGGCGGATGGAACGGGCGGCGGAGCTGCTGCGGGACTCCTCCCTCAGCGTGCTGGGGGTAGCCCAATCGGTAGGATATGGCAGCGCCAGCCAGTTCTCCGCCGCCTTTCACCGGCAGTACGGTATGACACCGGCCAAGTATCGAAAAATGTCCGGACCGGCATAACCTTGTCCGATTTGGTGATACAAGGAGTTCTTCCTCTGCTATAATATCTTAATATGCGAAGGGACGAGTTTGTTTCCGGACAGGAGGAAATTGGAATGAAACAACATCGCTTCTGGGCCTGGGGTGCCGTGATCTGCATGGTCATGGTGATGATCACGGGCTACAAGCGCAAATAAGTACATAGCAGAAAGGAAGAATCTCTCATGATGAAGCACTATGTCAAACTGGCCTGCTTCGTGGGCGGCGCTCTGTTCGGCTCCGCCGGCGTGAAGCTGCTTGCCAGCAAGGACGCCAAGAAGGCCTATACCCACATTACCGCCGCCGGCCTGCGGATGAAGGACAGCGTAATGGAGACCGTTACCTCTGTCCAGGAGAACGCCGCCGACATCCTGGCCGCCGCCAAGGACATCAACGAGGCCCGGGCCGCCAAGGAAGCCGAGGCTCAGGTAGAGGGCCAGGAGGCCTGAAAAACCGCGGAAGGGAGCCGGTAAGCGGCTCCCTTTTTCCATAAGGAGAGATTTTTGATGCGAGCGACAATCGTACATGAGAGCCGGGGCCGGATGCGCCTGCGGCTCCGGCAGAAAAATATGACCCTCCGGCAGGCAGACCTGCTGGAGACCTGGCTGAAGGGCCAACCTTGGACGAGAGAGGCCGTGGTCCATGAGCGCACCTGCTGCGTC
>ENA-OPAO01000466-OPAO01000466.1-human-gut-metagenome-genome-assembly--contig:-NODE-466-length-34254-cov-3.175765_pt1 | contig 34254 bp, 44 predicted proteins | sample MGYA00241054_ERZ501424 | MGnify/ENA primary metagenome ERZ501424 (study PRJEB25962, sample SAMEA2042623) | human gut metagenome | biome: human gut; feature: human-associated habitat; material: faeces...
GTTGGGAAATCCGTCTCGGCGACGACCGCAGACAAATTCTCTTAGCGCCCGAAGTCTACAGCATATATAAAAGAACGTTTCAAAACAGCTACTAAGCAATTCAAAGAAGAACGGGACAGAGAGGACTTCTTCTCATTCAGAAAATTTTGGAGGAGCCGTGGGGTAATGCGTTTCAATTTATAAGAACCGAAACGGGGGAGAATGTGAGACCTGATCAGACTTTTATATAATTTAACAGTATTCGTCTTATAGCTACCCTCTACTTCCAGTACTTCAAGAATCCAAAGTGCATAAAAATCTTCCATAGAAATATTGGAGGCCGTATCAAAAGAACCCGCTCGATCTGCTTCCGCCTGTGCTTGACGCCACATCTTATTTGTCTCGGATTTAGAAATAGAGCCGGCACGCTCAATCTTTTTGCGGTTGCCGGATTCATCTCTTATCTCTACAGTGTAGTAATACTTATTACCCCGTTTTCTGATATACATACAAAATACTCCAAGAATGTGAAATAATGGTAAATGTTGTTAAATAAAAGTAATTAATTTGAGAAACATTGACAATTTTTGATATAATTAGATTAAAGAAGGGAGGAACTCAAAATGATAACTGCAATGGATGTAGCGAATTTCTTTATTGATTTGACAAACAATTCAAAAACAGATGACAAAATGACAAATTTAAGAATTAATAAGCTGCTGTACTTTGCACAAGGAGAGTACCTCGCGAAATATGGCACGCCACTATTTGATGAAGATATGGAGGCTTGGACTTACGGACCGGTAGTGCCGATTGTGTACAATACATTTAAACCTCTAAAGAGTACCCCTATACAGGGGGTGACCGATGAGTATGATCCTTCCGTCTTTACCAGAGATAACCGTCTGTTCTTAATAGATATTTTAGCTAAATATGGAATATACTCTACAAGGCATCTGGTAGAAATGACACATATGAAAGGCACGCCGTGGGATAATGTAAATCAATCGGAAGTCATTTCTAAAGAATCAATGGAAGAGTTTTTTAAGGAAAGGGAAACCACCTGTCAACCGAAAGAATATAGTGAAGAATGCTTTATCGGACATAGAGATAAAGAAGGATTTTTGGTCTTGCCCAAAGAGTGGGACGATTAATGAAAAACAAATGGGAACTCTGGTGGGCAAGGGTAAAGTTTGAAGACTCTGATGAAATCAAGACACGGCCTGTTATTGTTTTTGATAATCAAGCTGCCTATATCGTTTCTTTCAAGGTCACATCACATGACGCAAGAAAAAAGTTTAATGGTGAATATATCATCATGAAATGGAAAGAAGCAGGATTGACCAAACCGTCCGTTGTGAGACTTTCTAAAATGCTCAAAATGCAGGAAAGTGATTTTTTGAAAAAGATAGGAGATTTAGAGGATACCGATATATATGGCATTGCCACACTTGTCAGGTTTTATTACAACCTATAGAGCAGGAAGTGCCGTGTAAAAGCGGTACTTTTTAAATGCAAAAATCTTTATAATAATATTTATTTCCACGTTTGCGGATGTACATAATTTAAAACTCTCTTTTTTAATTTTTATAAGTTGAGTGACGGGATGGCAATCCCACCATGAGTGAAATACGAGCATCGTCAATCTTCTTGTTTAAATCACTTATGTCAGCAGATAAATTATTTAGCGATGACTCGTGATCGTCATATTTATATTTTAGATTTTCAATATCGGTAGATAATTTGGTTAATTCACGAGAATTATCTAAATAAGAAAAATCTCTTTTTAGATTATAAATCTGCCATTGCTGAAATCCGATAACGATTAACATAAGCAATATAAGAGTGTATAAGATATTATTTTTTGACAGCAGTTTTTGAAAATGCATAATTGCTCCTTTATTTTGTTTCTTCCCATTGCGAACCATATTTATTATCCGGGGCAGAAGGTTTAAATGCCCAGTACAGTAAAAACAGTAGATAAAACAGATTTATAATGGCTGCCGATTTGTTAAAGGTGTGATTTAGAATGAATAATACCAGAATCCAATAACCGGCACGTCCGATGTCATGAAGCCGCCGTGTGAATAATGCATATACAGTAACAGTTGAAAAAATATATAAAATCAAAAAAGGGATCCCAATTAAATACTTTGGGTGACTGGGAGTGAGAAGAGTATCAAATACCGCTCCTGCGGATAAGATTTCAATAATAGCCAATGGAATAAAAAATATCCAAAACTCTTTGCGGGTACTTCTGCCATTGAAAGAAAACATGAATCTTTTAAACCGTTGAAAGAGTAATGGGAAAGGAAGGCTTTTTGTAGTTTTCATGAGAGAATCTCCTTACATTTTACAGAATCATATTTTTAGAAAAACCTTTTGGAAATCTACAGTTATGAGGTTTCCTCTTTTTCTTTTATTTTAGGAGAAACCACTTTATATTGAACTTCTATAACCGCATCTACTGTGGCTTTTCCTGCGGGGGAAAGTGCACGGTATTTTTTTATGAATTCTTCTTCGTGGCGGGTAAGAGAAATATTGGAAGTAGACCATTCTTTTTTCATTTCAGAGGTTCTAATAAATTCAGAGCGGCCTATAATCCACATGGGGTTTACTGAGAGTGCATTCGCGATAGAATTTATAATTGGCATTTTAATTTTTTGAATGGTTCCTTGTTCATACCTGGTGATTGTAGAAGCAGATACTTGAATTCGTTTTGCCAGTTCTTTTCTTGTGATTTCAATATCTTCACGAGATTGTTTTATTCTTTTACCGATACTTAAATTGTCCAAAATATATTCACCTCATTTCCTTTTTTATAATAACATTAAGTATTGCTATACGCAATAAATAAAAGCATGACGCAAAAAATAATTGCATAATGCTATTGACAAGATAAAAAAGGAATGATATCTTAGGTTTAAGAAATTGCACTATGCAATAAATGGGCGGAGGTGAGAAAGTATGAATGCAAAAAAAATCAAGGCAAGAATGATAATTATGGGATTAACACAAAAAAATATTGCGGAAGTATGGGGATGCGCAACAGCCACTGTGAGCCAAAAGCTTACCGGGTATAGACCTATATCGTTGAATGAAGCAAATTTATTAGCAGAAAAACTAAATTTAACTGATAAAGAGTATTATGAATATTTTTTTGCCACAAATATTGCGTAGCGCAATAAAAGAGAGAAAAAAGAGAGGGTATAAAAATAACTATGGAAATCAATTTTGAACTTGAACGTGAAAAGTTAAAAGAAGCGGCCGCGCCGCTGGTCAACTATCTTCGAAAGAGACAAACGCCTGAAACTACGGCAATAGTCACAGGCGCAAGTGTAGAAATATTAAGTACGGATATTCATGTCCCTTTTGAAAACGAATGGAATTAAAAAATGAAAAAAGAAATTATTCCAGATGACACGGACAGGCTGTTATCTGTAGAAGAGGTGGCAGAACGTTTGCGGACGGGAAAACAGTTTGTCCGCAGGCTAATCAACGCAGGACTTCTTCCTGCACTATCTTTCCGGCGGAACAGGCGGATAAGGAAAGTAAGCCTGAATAAGTTCTTGGAAAAGTACGATGGACAGGATCTGTATGAAGTACTGGAGGGGAAACAATGAAAGCGTTGATAGCATTTATCGCCATTGTCTTGGGGGCGGGAATGTATGTACAAGCACCGCCTCAATTAATCAGTTATGCGGTGACTGCAAATAAAGGCGATACTTTGTGGGATATCTGCTCAAGAATTGCCACTGAAAAGGAAGATGTACGGGAGATCGTATATCGGGCAAAACAAGAGAACAATATAAAAGATCCAAATGAATTACAACCAGGACAGGAAATCATTGTAAGAGTAGAAAGGACTAAAGAATGAAAGAGATAAACATAAACGGGCAGATGATCTATGTTGCTCATCCGTACGGAGGAAATGAAGAAAATATAAGACGCGCGGCGGAGTGCTTAAGAAAACTCAAAAAAATGTACCCGGATCAAACATTATTCTCACCGCTGCACAATTGGGACTGGGACTCCTACGATGCTGACCATCAGGCAAAGCCGATGCAGGACTGCCTTACGGTATTGAAGAAGTGCGACGGAATTATTCTTTGCGGGATGTGGCGGAAGAGCATGGGGTGCATGCAGGAATACGCGGCGTCCTGTGTATTGGGGATTCCTGCATTTGAACTTGATACGTTTGGAGTGAGGGAGATCCTGTGATTAAGTGGATTAATTAAAAGAAGGAGACTAATCATGAAAAAAGAAATAGAAAGAATAATAAGTGGACGTACGCTTTTCTGTTGTGGATATCGGATCCGCCGCGTGGCTGGAATACTTTGTTACAAAAAAGATGTAGATGATGAGTATAGATCACTTACATCGGTAGCGTTAAAAGAATTGATATCAACGGATAAAAGATATAGAAGAGCAATAATCGCCGCAAGAAAAGGAAGAGTGGAAATGAAATTTAACGAAAGAAAATATGAAAAATGGGTAAAAAAGGGACTTGAGAAGGCGAAAGACTATGCGCATAAAGATGGGACTGAGGCCGGACCTATAACTGAATTTATAAGAAATATAATGGAAGATGCTTTTTATGAAGGATATATGGCGGCAAAAGAGGAAAAATTCCATGGCAAGATTTCAATTATCTAAAACAGAATTCAAGAAACTCTGCGATCTGGTCAAGCAACGGGACATAGATCTTGCGGAAACGTACTATGAATGCCTTGGAGAATATCCGCCGCGAAACAACATAGAAATTCACCATCATGTACATGTAGGGAACTTTGGGGCAGATAAGGAAGACAATCTTATCTCTTTGTCATATACAACTCACCGATTCAAACTCCACGGACTCAATGCGGATATAAAAAAACATATGGAGAGAAACATTGAAAAGTATCTGTACAGTCCAGAAGTAAAAGTATGGAGAGAGACACACAGAGAAGAATTGGAAGCCATCTACAAAACCGAAGAAGAGTATCGACTAAAGATTCTGCAGAAAAAGCACAAAGTAAAGAAGAGATACCCATGGGCAAAATACTGACACTTTCCGGCGGGAAAGAAATAGAAATATATACAAATGAGCATTGTCCGCTCTGCGGGAAAGAAACTTACCAGACGGTATGCTGCCATTTTCACAAAGCAAACGTTTGTTACAAGCACTGCGGGGAATGCAGGAATTTCAAAAAAGAATTTCAACAGTGTGTATATAAACCGCTGCCGAAAGAAATTAGAAGATTTTGCAAAGAAAAAACGACCGGGAAGTGAGAGTCCCGATCGCCGTGCCGAAGCAACAAATTAATCTATACAAATTATAGTGCATGGCACGGAAAAAGTCAAGAAAATAAGGGGCGGGAACGCCTCTTTGAGACCTTGATATTCCTATTATTTTAACGACAATCAATCGAAAATACTCTATGGAGAAAATATCGTGCCGTACATGAAAGAAATTTTCCATTTTCCAGGCGGAATGGAAATAAAAAAATATCACACCTGGCGGCTGGGTGGAAAGAAAACAAGAAATCCGAACGAAAGCGAAACGGAATCCGCCGTACAAAAAGGAAACACCAGGCGGGCAAAAGAAAAATTATACAGAGTCATTCTCACAAATTTCCAAAGGGATGACTGGAGGTTGGATCTCACGTACAGAGATCCGCCGCCCGATCCGGAAGAAGCTCAAAGCAGGATCAGGAAATTCCTGCGGAACCTGAAAAACCTGTACAGGAAATTCCAAGAGGAATTGAAGTATATCTATGTAACTGAATATAAGGGTCACAGAATCCACCACCACCTTCTGATCAATGCATCAATGAAAATCCAAAGAAAAGACATAAGAGAGAAATGGACATGGGGAGAACTGAACTACAGGTCATTTCGATACTTTGATGGAACGCCGGAAGACTGCAGGCGGTTGGCAGAGTACCTCTGTAAAGAAACGGACGAAACCATAAGAGAGCCTGGAGCGGTACAGAAAAAAAGATGGAATGCCAGCCGCAATCTGAAACGTCCCAAGGTTACAAAATATAAAATCTACTCCAGGCATTGGAAAGAAAATCCAAGTACCCCCAAAGGATACCGGATAGAAAAAGTGGAAAATGGGTATACACAGGAGGGGTACCCGTACCAATACTACAGAATGACGAGGGAGGTGCAGCAGAAAAAGAAAATCGTTTTCAAATGGTGCAAAACGAAAGGAGAAAAATATGGAAATCAAAAAAATAACCACGGAAGTGGGAATAGGGTACATCAGCGGAGCGGAAGAAAATCAGATAAGAAGTCTGGAGCCGGCAAGAAAGGAATTTTATGAAGCGTTTATTAAATTCTCCGAATCATTATCGGAATTGGGAGACGCGAATCTTTTGAAAAAGCATGTAGGTTTTGTGGTAAACAAGATTGTAATTGGTTACAAAGACGGAGAGAAAAAATCTTACATGGCATACGGATTCATAAAAGCAGAAGATTATCCGCTGAATATCAAATTCACTACCGGCGGAATACCATACGGAATGTTCAGGGAATTGGATGAATGCTTGGAAGAACTTATAGAAGAAGCGAAAAAATACATATCCGGCGATCGTGCGCAAGGGAATTTATTTGAAGAGGCAGAAAACGATGGAACAAAAGATGATCAGTGAAAAGACAATAATAAAAAAATTGGCATTGTGCAGGATGTATATACTTTTAGGCACGATTGAAGCAAAAGCCAAGAGGATAACATCGTTTGAAGATGACAACAAAATGAAAGAACTTTGCGAGGCACGAGGTTTAGATTTTAAATCTTTTAAGAATGGTGCGGAGCAGTACACGTTTGAAATATGCGATGAAATCCGAGATTTAATTGAACAAGAAATCGGAATGGAGGAATGGAAATGAATGAACCGATAATAAGCCCATGGGTGTTTTATTGGATAGAAACAATGAGCCAGATAAAAGATATTGCAAATGTAGTAACAGGTGTAACAATGTTCATAAGCATATTTTTTTTGCTTTTTGCTTTGTCGTTAAAAAAAGAAGAAAGAGAAGAACATATTAATGAAGAAATATTCGGAAGAATTACAAAAGGAATGATTGTTATTGGAATAGTATCGATAATCGCATGTGTGTTTCTTCCAGCAAAAGAAACAATGTATAAAATGCTTACCGCAAGTTATATAACGCAGGAAAACATAGAAAACGTGGGAGAAAGCATAGATAAAATAGCAGATAAGTTGGTAGAGAAAATAAACCAGGTGAAAAAATGAAATGGACCATGGATAAATGTACCGCGGTATTTAGTGCGATGACAAAAGAAGAATTGGAAATCATAGATCGAGTACATGAAAACGAAAACGAACTATCAGAGATTCAACTTTTGAACAAAGTGAATCAGTGTCTTCTTTCAAAAAAAGACAGAAAAGAAAACCTCATGGAAGCTGCCGCGCTGATTATCGAAGCGGCGAACAAGGAGGGGAAATGAAAAGTTACAAGGTAATAGATACAAAATTCTTCAATATACACTTTACCTATCCAGGGAAAGACGGGAAATATAAACCCGAAGGACTGTTCTACTGCGCATATGAAGATGATTACGAAAATCGGCTTGTACATCTTGCTATAGATAGTCGAAAAGGAAACCTACTTGTGTATGAATGTATGGACAAAAAAGAAGCGAAAAGCTTTCTGGAAGAATGGATGAATGAGGTAAGAAGATGAACACAGTGCAAATAACAGGAAATCTTGCGAAAGATCCTGTGATCAGGGCAACAAAAACGGGGAAAGCCGTGGCGTCATTTTCCGTAGGCGTAAGTAAGAAAATTACAAAAGCGAACGGGGACACGTTAGATTTAACAGATTGGGTCAATGTAACCGCCTGGGGAAAACTTGCAGAAGCGGTAGGAAATGAACTCACAAAAGGAAGCTATGTCTTCATCGAAGGGCGGTACTCTACAAGATCATATGACACGCCGGACGGACAAAGACGGTATGTGACAGAAGTGGTAGCAAATATGATTGCAAAACCAATCGGAAGTAATCAACAATCAATGAATGCAGGCTTTTCCGGCGGAACATCTGTAACGCAATTTTCCGCACCAGTGAAATTTGAAGACATGGGGACAGTAAGTCAAGAACCGATAGAGTACGAACAGGAAGAAATCCCATTTTAAAGGAGGACAAAATGGATAGATTAATTGATGTAGTAAGCGTTGTGCTGTTTATTAGCATGATCATATATGCCGCGATTAAACTTGACGAAGCGGCGCGGAGGCTGCGTGACGAAGAAGAGCGGATTTATGAAGAAAGGAAACTGAAATGAGAAGAGGTTTTGAAAAAGTAAGCGGATATGAATATGTAAACTTGCCCAAAAGAAAAACGAAACAATCGGCGGGATATGATATTGAAAGTGCTATTGACGCTGTAATTACACCGGGAGAAACAAAATTGATTCCAACTGGCATAAAAGCATACATGAAACCTTATGAGTGGCTGGGGATTTATGTAAGGTCAAGCCTTGCAATTAAATATGGTCTTATTTTGGCAAACAGCGTAGCAGTAATTGATTCGGACTACTACAACAATCAGGACAACGAAGGACACATCCTGATTGCGCTTAGAAATACATCAAAAGCCGTTTATAAGATAAGAAAAGGAGACAGAATTGCACAGGGAATATTTCATCAGTATTACAGAGTGGATGGCGACAAAACAGATGGAAGTAGAATTGGCGGGTTAGGGAGTACGGGAAAATGAAATGTAATGAGTAAAGTGGTTAAAGATTTTAAGGAGGAAAGATGAATTACATAAAAAAAGTAGCGGAACTCTTGAATGTAGAAGTAGAAGAACACTTCACGATTCATTTCAAGAAAGAAAAAAGACAGATAAAAAACTTCTACCTTAACGAAGAAAAAGGGCTAATGATAAAAACAGGTGGAAGTGATGTAAAAGCCAACAGCAGCTTTATAGAGGGGATCCTCACCGGAGCACTGGAAATAAAAAGGACAAGAAAGAAATGAAAATATTGGATACTTGCTGCGGTGGGAAAATGTTCTGGTACGAAAAAGATCTGGATTTTGTTACATTCCAGGACGTCCGCGCGGGAGTAAAAGAATATTCCGGCGGAAGAAAAATAAGAATAGAACCAAACCATGTGGGAAACGTCACGGATATGGACTTTGAAGATAAAACATTCGACCTTGTTATATTCGATCCGCCGCATATGATCCGCGCAGGAAAAACATCCTGGCTGAATATAAAGTATGGGAAGTTACCTGAGAACTGGGAAACATTCTTCAAAAAATCTTTTTCAGAAATATTCAGAGTGCTGAAAGAAAATGGCATATTAATCTTTAAGTGGAACGAAACACAGCTCAAATTCAGCGAAGTAGTAAAGTATTCGCCGTATAAACCAATGATTGGAGACCAGAGAGGACAAACGAGATGGACAGTATTTGTGAAAAACACAGCATTACATCACAGGAAGGGAGAGGTTTATTGTTAGCGAAACTTTTATACGATGAAGGAGTTAGATATATAGTGAAAAACGAAATTGGGGGAGAGATCTGTTTATTTATGGAGCATCCATCGCTTGAATACCCATTTGTGCTATTAGAAGAATTAAGGAATCTTGATAATGTCTATTTAGCGGAAAAAGGCGGAGAATTATTTGTGGTGAAAGGGTAAAATCATGACAATAAGACAATTCTTTTATAACTTGCGGGAAGTGCAGCCAGTTAAAGTAGAACTTGCGGAAAATGAATATAGAAAACTCGAAGAACAGGTAAACGGAGCCTTACCGGCGGAGCATATTTCCGGCGGGTCAAGTTCAGTACAAACCGTTCCGCCAGTGCTTATCCAGTACGAAACGGCGAAAGAAAACTATGAACGGGAAAAAAAGAAATATGAAAAAATGCTGAAAAAGGCAGAAACATACATAGAAGAATTGAAAAATCCGATACGACACACAATCATGCGGCAGCGGTACCTGCTCAATTGGGCGTGGCACACAATTGAAGTCACGAATAACTTCAAATACTATAGAACGATGATGAGAATACACAAGTCTGCATTGGACGAATTAACAAAAAGGCATAAAGAGGTGAGTTTCTGATGTGTGTAGGACGTTCGGGAGAAGATATTGCAGTAAAAATTATGTTAAGAGATTATAGAATCAGATCAATTGCAAAATGCCCATATTGTGGAAGTTATATGGGCATGACATACAATAAAGAATTCATGAATAAACTTATGAGATTCAAATGTAACCATTGCGGATTCGAACAAGATGACTGATATCTGGATGCCGAAAGGGCGTATGATAATTTGAGGAAAATGTGATATGGTTTGAAAATTAGAAAAAGGAACAGGGAGAAATCCTTGCTCTTTTTTGAAAAAGCTAAGGAGCGAATCGTGATTGATATAAAAAATTCGGCACCGATGAAGATGCTGAAAAAATACAACTACCTCTATCCGCCCGCATGGAAATTTGCAGAAGACATAGCGGCGGATAGAGAGTATAAAGATAAGTGGCCGCATGAGTATGTTTTTATTCCGATTGAGGCGGGACTTGAATTAGCGCTGGATCGAAACCTGCATAAGGAACAGATGGAAAACATAGCGGACGCCGTGGCAATAACATGCTTAGCGGCGTGGCGTAAAACAAAGTTAATCTACGACTTTGACGCCACATTGACTGAGGAGTTATACAAACAAGCTAAAGTGAATATAGAACTTGATACGAGTATGCTTGCCATTCCTGCATACTCAATATATATCCGTCCGAACGATGGGGCGGAATACGATGGATTTTTCGTATTTTTTGATTATGATCGTGGGCATTTTGAGTTCAGGATTCTTGTTGTAAACAAAAAAGGGAATGTAATCCTTCCGATCTATTTAATTCTTCCGGAATCAGGGAGTGAATCAATAGATAAAATCATAGAAAACATGGTAAAACAATTTGACGAAGTAGATTTACCGGCGGTAGAGAATGAAGACGAAGAAATAAATGGAGAAGTATTGCGGTCGTTTTATAAAAACAGCAAACGAACAATCAGCCGATGGCTAAACCTTGTTTTGTACCTGTCCGCTGTAAATGCGGATATAAAACACGAAAAAAGACACTTTTTCCGGCGGTCAAGAAAAATAAAAGACATTCCACGGGAAGTAGAACTGCTTAACGTGGGCGAAACGGTAGGCGTAAAAATCAGAGAACTTAGACAATCTGTGCAACACGAAAACACATCACCGCAGGGAGAATATCATAAATCCCCAGCGATGCACATCAGAAGGGCGCATTGGCACACATTTTTATATGGAGAGAAGAAAAGTAAGCGCAGGCTAAAATGGCTGCCGCCAATTATTGTTAATGACACCGGAAAAGATTTTATTACAGTCACAAACGTAAAAAAGAAATAGATGTCACATAGTGTCACTGCATGTCACTTGCGGTCACGCACACTAAGGTGATAAATTAGAGTCGAATAAGTGTAAAATAATAACATAAAGAAACCGAAAGCCGTCCGAAAGGGCGGTTTTTACATTTCCGGCGGCACTCATTGCGAGTGTCTTTTTTGATGGAAGGAGGCTGCTGTGACAAAAGGTAAATTTGAATATTGGCGAACAAAAGACGGCCTTTTGCAAATAGCCGCCTGGGCAAGAGACGGATTGATTGACGAACAGATTGCTCACAACATGGGCATTCGTAGAAGCACGCTTTCAGAGTGGAAAAAGAGATTCCCGGACATAGCAGACGCCCTAAAAAAAAATAAAAACATAGTAGACATAGAAGTAGAAAATGCACTCTATAAAAGGGCCGTGGGCTATGAATTCGAAGAAACAACAATAGAAATAGATGACGAAGGCAAGAAAAAAGTAAAAAAAACAACAAAACAGATGGCGCCGGAAACACTGGCAATCATCTTCTTTCTGAAAAATAGAAAACCCGAAGACTGGCGGGATAAAAGAGAAGTCGAAGTCAAAGGAGAAATAAGCATGACAAACGCTTTGAAAGCGGCACGGGAGCGCGTAATAAAAAATGAATGAAATCATTGAACTTGTCGAAGCCTTAGGTGAATACACACACGACCCCTTAAAATTTGTCTACTTTGCTTTTCCATGGGGAGAACCGGGGCCGCTGGAAAAAATGAACGGTCCCGAAGAGTGGCAGAAAGACATACTGAAAGACATAAGAGACGGCGTGAAAATCAAAGACAACGTTGTCAGAGAAGCCGTGGCGTCAGGACACGGGATAGGAAAAAGTACGTTAGTCGCATGGCTTATCCTCTGGGCAATATCAACACACGAAAACACCAGGGGAGTTGTCACCGCAAACACCGAAACACAGCTCCGAACCAAAACCTGGCCGGAACTCATAAAATGGTACAACCTATTTATCGGGCGGCCTTTGTTCACAGCCACAGCCACCGCCATATTCGCAAACGAACCGGGAAAAGAAAAGAACTGGCGCATAGACGCCATCCCGTGGAGTGATAACAACACCGAAGCCTTTGCAGGCTTGCATAACCAAGGAAATAGGATACTTTTACTCTTTGACGAAGCCTCTGCCATATCCAATCAGATATGGGAAGTAGCCGAAGGCGCTATGACAGATAAAGATACAGAAATCATATGGTGTGCATTTGGGAACCCAACAAGAAACACGGGTAGATTTTACGACTGCTTTCATAAATTCAGAAACTTATGGAATCAGAAACAAGTAGACTCAAGAAGCGTTTCATTCTCAAACAAAGGACTCATACGACAATGGATAAACACCTGGGGAGAAGACAGCGACTTTGTAAGAATCAGAGTCAAAGGACAATTCCCGAACGCAAGCTCACTACAGCTTATTTCCACAGAACTGGCGGAAAAAGCGCGGGGAAGAAACCTGTTGCCTGAACAATTTAATTTTGCCCCGGTCATTATAGGGGTAGACCCCGCATGGATGGGAGATGACGCCACCGCCATATGGCTAAGACAAGGCTTAATGGCAAAACGTCTTAAGAAAATACAAAAAAACAACAACGATATAGCCGTAGCCAACTTGATAGCAAGGTATCAAGACGAATACAAAGCCGATGCGGTCAATATAGACATGGGCTATGGCACAGGAATCTATTCGGCAGGGGAAACCATGGGACGGCACTGGAACCTAATCCCATTCAGCGGAGAATCTCCCGATATGGCATGTAAAAACATGCGGGCGTATATGTGGGACCAGATGAGAAAATGGCTTGCGAACGGCGGGGCATATCCCGATGATCAGCAGATGCAGGACGATCTGACAGGAGTAGAAATCAAACCGACAGAAGACGGGAAGCTCCAGCTGCAGTCAAAAGAATATATGAAACAGAAAGGCATTCCATCCCCTAACGATGCGGATGCCTTAGCTTTGACATTCGCCGTTCCGGTGATCAGGGCACCCAACAAGAAAAGAGTCAATACAAAATATCAATTATTTACTTAAAGGAGGTACTCAAATGTGTTCAGCATTATTCGGATTCGGAGGAAAACAAAGCGTAAGCACTCCGGAAATTAAACAAGTAGCGCCGTCTGCAACCACAATTACCAATGCAGACATTGACGCCGGCGGAACCGCCGATACCGAAGCCGCTAAAAAAAGAAAACAGAAACAAGGATATGCGGCAACAAGACTGGCGGACGTTGCACCGACCAATACAAAATCAACATTGGGGTAAAAAATGGAGAGACTATCAATAACAGCCGCTGCCCTGCCGGCGGACCAGCCGACAATCCGAGCGCCGGATAAACAAAGCGTACTGCATCGTGTAAAAGCCATGCGGGAGTACCGGCGGGACTATGAAGAACGATGGAAAGATATAAGAGATCACCAACTTCCTTTTATTGGAGAATTTGGAGACACCGCGGACGCCACAAACAAAGCCAGAAGAAAAGACCTCATGATTTCAAACGGTGTAGCGTGGCTTGCTAATATCGCATTCGCCGCAGGGATGGAATCCGGACTCACACCACCGTCAAGGCAATGGTTTAAATTCGGCTTTTCAAACAGCAGCGCAAATGAAGATATGGAAGCCGCAAGTGTCCTGGATATCAGACAGGAAATCGTGGAGTACATGCTCCATCGATCTAACTTCTATAACTCCATCCATTCATGCTATATGGAAATTGCCCATGGGCAGGCACCGCTGGGAGTATTCGCATCACCGGAAACAGGCGTAAGATTCCAGCAGTACACAATAGGGACATACTACCTGGCAAGCGGAGCAAGCGGAAGAGTAGATACATTCTGCAGAGAATTCCAGATGACGGCAGACCAGCTCTTAGAACAATTTGGAGAAGAAAACCTGCCGCGTGCCGTCAAAGACGCCCTGCAGAACGAAAGCGGAAGATATAATAAATCATTTACCACCTATTGGCTTGTCATGCCGAACAGATTCAGAACAGTCGGACAAGCAGGAAATAAAAACATGCCTTACACCTCACTCTACTGGATAGATAAACAATCAGTAGACGAAGGGAAAGGCTTTTTATTTACCGGCGGATTTGAAGAATTTCCTGTTCCAACGGCACGATACCAAACCATAGAAGGCAGTCCTTACGGGAAAGGTCCTGGATGGTACGCCGAAGGTGATGCAAGAATGCTGCAGATCATGAAAAAAGACCTTCTGACGGCGGTAGAACTCATGGTAAAACCACCCATGAAAGGACCCGCCAGTGTAGGAGATATAGGAGGCGTTGATCTAATCCCCGGCGGGTATACAAACGTAAACAGTACGGGAACCAATCCGACAGTAGAACCTCTTTTCCAAGTGCCGGGAAATCCGGAATGGCTTGCCACAGAAATCCAACGGACAGAAGAAAGCATAAGAAGAACCTACAGCGCAGACCTCTTTCTCATGCTTGACTCTATCGACACCCCGCAGATGACAGCGCGGGAAGTTATGGAACGCCAGCAGGAAAAACTCCAGCAACTGGGACCTGTGGTAGAACGCCTGCAGGATGAATTCCTTTCGCCGATCATCGAAAGAGTCTATAACATCGCGGAAAGAATGGGACTATTTCCACCGCTCCCAGAAGAACTTGCTGAAAGAATGGCAGACCAGGACATAAAGATAGAGTACATCTCGCCCCTTGCCCAGGCGCAGAAAATGAGCGGCCTTGTCAATATCGAACAAGCCGTATCCTTTGCTGGACAAATGGCGCAGATCTATCCGGAAGCCCTGAAAGCTATCGATCCGATCGGTACCGTCAAGAGATATTTCGAACTCCTTGGCGCTCCTGCCGTCATGCAAAGAAGCACGGAAGAAATCATGCAGATGATAAAAGCCGAACAAGAAGCCATGGAACAACAGCAAGAACAGCAGTACATGATGCAGCAGGCACAGGCCATGGCACCGGCGGCACAGGCGGCGAAAAACCTGACAGATGCTGCCAACGATGGAAACCCTGCATTGCAGAACCTCTTGGGAATAGGTGGTGGATAAATGAAAACCAATATAACAGAGCACGATGTGTTCATCCGAAAATATATAGAAAAACAGAAAAGAGAAGAAGACGTAAAAGCCATCAGAACCGTTTTAAGAAGCAAAGCGGGGAGATGGTTTTTTGTTCACATTCTTGAAATGACAGGCTACAAAGCCGAAACATTCACCGGAAATTCGCAGACATTCTACAACGAAGGCAGAAGGTCAATCGGAATCCAGATAGAAAAAGAGATGGTCGAACTCTTAGGAAAAGAAGGATTCGAACTAAGACAAAAAGCCGAAAAAGAATACATCGAATTTCAATTCAAAGCCAAAACATTATTAGAAAACAAGGAGGAATAACAAATGGAAGGCGTACAGAACCAGCAGGCACAGGCGAACAATAACACGGATCCGCAAAGCCCGCAGGTAGAACCACAGGTACAGAATCAAGAGCCGGGAAGACTGGCACAACAGGCAGGCACAGAACCGCAGGCACAGAACCAGGAACCGGATCTGCAGAACCCGCAAGGTGCACCGGAAGCATACGATTTCACATCGGCATTGCCCGAAGGCGAAACCTTAGATGAAGCCATTTCACAGAAATTCGGCGAAATCTGTAAAGGAATGAACCTTACCAACGAACAGGCAAACCAGATGGCCGCATACGGTTTTGAGTACGGAAAAGGGCTTATCCAGCAGATGAACGACATGCGGGAAGCACAGTACGACAAGTGGCAGGAAGAAACCCGAAAAGAACTTGGGGCGGACTTCGAGAAAACCATGAACGAATACGGCGCAGGACTCCAGCATCTGGAGAAAACATCACCAGGAATCAGGAAACTCCTAAGCGAAACAGGCGTAGGAGACCGTATAGAAATCGTACGTGCCATTTCCGAACTGGGAAGACTTGTTTCCGAAGACGGCGGCGTAGGCGGCGGAAATGCAAAAGGCGGAAAAACACCCATGTACCCCAATACCAATTTTGAAAATTATTAAGGAGGAATAACAAATGGCAGTAGCATTAACACTGAATGATTTAAGAAAAAGACAGGCACCGGACGGATCCATTGATGTAGTCATTGAAACACTCGTCCAGTCCAATCCAATTTTAGAAGACGTAAGATGGGCAGAAGGAAACCTGCCCACAGGCAACCAGACTACGCAGCGGAACGGCTTGCCCGAAGTACATCTTAGGCAGATTAACCGCGGCGTACCGGTAGGAAAATCCAGCACCAAACAGGTAACGGACACCTGCTGCCTGATGGAGTCCCGCTCGGAAGTGGACGTAGAACTCGTGTCCCTTGCACCAGATAAAGAAGCGTTCAGAACATCCGAAGACATGGCGTTTGTCGAAGCCATGGGGGAGGCCGTGGCTCACCACATGTTCTACGGAAATTCCGCAAAGAATTTGGATGAATTCAACGGACTGGGAATCCGCTACAATAAATACGGCGGGAAGAAACACGATGCCTCTTACCAGGTCATCAATGCCGGCGGAACAGGGAAAGGCAAACTTTCTTCCGCATTTCTTGTGGGCTGGGGAGACCGTGCCGTTACAGGCATTTACCCAAAGTACGGCTATGCAGGATTGAAACGCCAGGACCTGGGAGAAGTAGACGCCATCGATGCAGATGGATATAAATTCCGCGCCCTCTCCACACTCTTCAAGTGGAAACCTGGACTTGCCGTCAAAGATCCTGAAATGGTTGCCGCAGTAAGGAACATTGATTTAGGAGCCGTGAACGCCGCAGCGGCCACTGTGGAACAGAAAAAAGCGGTAGTAGACGCCATGATCCGTGCGCAGGGACGCATGAGGAATCTCAATACCATCCATCCCGTATGGTACGTGTCCCCGGAAATGTATACATTCCTTACCATCTTCTATAGTGATAAGGCTAATTCCTACATCACCCGCCGCGAACTGATGGAAGGTCCGGTAACAATCTCCGTAAACGGTATTCTTGTACGCAAAGAAGACGCCCTCGTGGACACCGAAGACGCAATTACAGAAAACAAATAAGGAGGACTAAAAATGATTATTGATGCAGAAAACACCTTTTTCTATGAACAGGACCTGTCCAAAGGGACTAAATCTAAAGTCGTAAATAACGGAGCCGGCGGAAACGCATATAATCCGTTGTGGCTGAAAGTCATTGCGTTGAAACCGCTTTCTGCCGCGGCAGCAATCACGCTTAAAACCGCGGACAAAGAAGATATGACAGGGGCCGTCACGCTGACAACTCTCTCCTCGCAAAAGACGAAGGAGCAGGTGCGGCAGTGAAGGTACCGGCGGGATGCAAAAAATACCTGCAGATTGAAGTAGCAGGAGCCACTACGGGAACCATCCGCGCATTCCTCACCATGGATGTAGACCTCGTATGAGTGGCATCCACTTTGGACAAGCGGTAGGAGGGCGGAAATTAGAAGACCTTTCCGCCAATGAACTCCGCGCCAGATTAATCCGTGCAGGGAAAGATGTTCCCAAAGACATTAAAACCAAAGAAGAACTGGTGGAGCTGGTAAAGAAATACTGTTAAAGACAAAGAGGACGGCGCGGGAGCGTCTCCTCTTTTTCTATGTTTACTACTCTTAAAACTACTTAAAAAGTAGTAGATAGAGAAAAGGAGGATCTATGAACAGTACAGACATTTGCAACATGGCACTTGCCTACATCGGGCAAGGCAGAATAGCGTCAATTGAAGAAGAGTCGGAAGAAGCAATCCAATGCGGCATATTCTATGACCACCTAAGAAGAAAACTCCTGTCCGAACACAGATGGGGATTTGCGGAAAGATATGTAAAACTTGCACTCCTAAATAAAGAAATCCCCGGATGGAAGTACATCTATGCCTACCCGGCAAAATGCCTTGTCATCCGAAAAATCTACGAAAAAGAAAGCGCAAGAGAAATTGGAAAAGAAGACTACTTCATTTCAACGGTAAACGACTCAACAAAAGTAATCTGCACAGATATACAAAACGCCTATGCAAGCTATACCGCAGACGTGGAGAACGGGGGACTATTCACTGATTACTTCATTGAAGCACTGTCTCATTCCCTGGCGGCAAATATAGCAGTACCTTTGTCGGGAAGTCCCAGTGCTGCAAACCTGCAGTATCAACTCATGCATCAGGCGCTGATTAATGCGAAACAGGAAAGCGCCGTACAGAACCATCATGAAACGACATACCCTCGTAAATATTTCAATATGAGAGGCTAACATGCAGAAAGAAACTATCTACCACATTCAATCATCCTTTGCCACCGGAGAAATATCTCCGGAAGTAGCAAATAGAATAGACCTGGATAAATACGCAGCCGCATTGCTTACAGCGGAAAATGCCTATATACGTCCCTATGGAGCGGTGTATAAACGTGGGGGAACCTTGTACTGTGGAAAGACAAAAAATGAAAAAGTAATTCTAAAAGAATTTACAACAATAGACAGTTCATTCATGCTTGAAATGGGGAATAGGTATATACGAATTTGGAAAGGAAAACGATATACAGGAATAGAACTCGTAACACCATTCGCAGAAGATGAACTGAAAGAACTAAGAACATGCCAGTCTGCTGATGTGATGTTCATTGCATCGGGAACACACCCGATACAGAAACTGTCAAGGTACAGCGACACAAATTGGACCATTGGGGACTATGAAATAAAAAAGCCCTACTTTGATATTTCCCTTTCAACAGAAATGGAAGGGAAAGTAGATACATCGTACAATTCTGCAGGAACATACACATTCAATTGTAAAAAAGACGGCACATATACGGTAACCATAGCGGGCGGCGGCGGTGGCGGATCTGGCGGGAAACACATAAAAATATTTAATCATAAGTACCTAAAAGGCGGTGACGGCGGCAGAGGTGCCCTTGTAACGCAAAGAATAGATCTAAAAAAAGGTAACTCTTATACAGTAGTCATAGGAGCTGGCGGAACCGGCGGTAAAGGAACCAATGGCGAACCCGGAACGGATGGGAAACCGTCATCTTTCAACGGAATTACCGCAGAAGGCGGAAAACATGGACACGAAGAAATAAACGGCGCAAACATGGGTAATGGCGGTGCTGGTGGAATGGGCGGAACGGGAAGAGAAGATGGATCTCCTGGAAGTCCTGGATGGGTAAGCATAAAACTGGAAGCCGAACTGTCAATCACGCCATCAGGAACCACGGGAAACATAACACTCTCTGCCACTAAAAACTACTTTTCAGAAAACATGGTCGGAGCCTATGTGCAAATAAGCCAGGAATTGGACTCCCAAACCGTGACACAAAACGGAGGAGGAGCATCGGGAGAAGTACTCTGTGGAAAATCATGGAAGATCATTACCCATGGTACATGGACAGGAACCGTGACCGTACAGAAAAGCACAAATAATGGTCCGTGGAAAGATTACAGGACCTATAAATCAAACAATGACTTCAATGCATCAGAATCTGGAACGGTAGAAGAGTATACAAGGTTAAGAATTGTATCTACAGCGGGGAATACAGACCTCACCGCACTACCATATACACACGTAGGAATGGTAAGAATCACCGGTTACATCTCTCCATTGGAAGTCAATGCGGAAGTCATAGATCCCCTTGCGAATACAACCCCGGCGGATTACGTCTGCTTAAACGCGTGGAATGAGCAATTTGGTTATCCATCGGCTATAGGTTTCTTCCAAGACAGGCTTTGTGTGGCAGCCACAAAAAAACAGCCGTATATGCTGTGGCTCTCAAGAAGCGGGGACTATAATAACTTCTCTGTAGAAAAAGTATCCGGAACCGTCACAGATGATTCGGCAGTAGCCTTGGCGTTTATCAATAGAAAACAGCAGACCATAAAACATCTTGTACCGGAATCAGATTTAGTCATCATGACAGGCGGAAATGAATGGATCCTTTCCGGCGGATCCGCAGTTACACCAACAAAAGCCAATCCAAAAATGCAGACATCCAGAGGTACAACGAATGTAATCCCCCTGTCAATAGGTGGGCGGGTCATCTTCGTGCAGCACAGAGGAAAAACCGTGAGAGATATGCAGTATCGTTTTGAATCAGACTCCTACGATGGGGCAGATCTAACACTCTTGGCAAAACACATTACAAAAAACACAACCATAGAAGATATGGCCTACATGCAGGAACCGGACTCAAAACTGTACTTTGTCCTTTCAGACGGAACAATGGCTTGTCTTTCCTACATACAAGACCAAAAAGTATATGCCTGGTCAAGAATAAAAACAGAAGGAAAAGTCATGGCAGTCTGCAATGTGGAAAATCAAAACGAAGATAACGTGTACATCGCGGTAAAAAGGGGAAATCAAACATACATAGAAGAACTATGTAACAACAAGGAAACAGAAAATCCCAAAGGCTATATCATGCTGGACGCTTCGGTAAAGATAACAGAAACCACGGCAAAAGGATCTGCCCCTCATTTGCCCAATACAAAAATAGGGGTCTTGGCGGATGGAAGGTACTATGAAAAAATCCAAACGGACGAAGGTGGCAATTTCACACTTCCGCAGGAGGCATCCTATATCATCGCAGGACTGCCCTATACAATGACGGTAGAACTTCCAAACCTGGAAATAAACACCAAAACAGGAACCATCCAAGGGCGGAAAAAGAAAGTCTCTGCCGTCACGCTGAGACTGAATCATTCCCTTGGCGGACGGGTGGGGATAGAAAAAACAAATACATTACCTATCAAATACGATGAATTTTCGGAACAAGATGTTGTTCTGTACAGCGGAGATAAACACATCACCATGCCGAACAGAGGATTTGAACTCACAGGGAGAACAGTCGTCACATCAGATGAACCATACCCGTTTAACCTGTCGGCAGTCGTAAGAGAGGTAGAACTCGATGGATAACTACGGAAAAATCACCATAGAAAAAATAAAAGAACAAGATGTTCCTTGGCTGACAAAATACATATTTAAAAACATGAGACCTATGGATAAAAAAGAAATCACCGCCATTTGTGATCATGGAGAAGAAGCCGTGAGACAATCCATTATTTTATCCGATGAAGCCTATGTGGCCAAGAACGGAGAACCTGTAATGATATTCGGTTTCGTGAAAAAATCATATTGCATATGGGCATTAGGAACCGTCCTTGTAGATCTGTACCAAAAAGAACTTGTAAAAATAGGAATGCAGTACATTAATGACTGTAAAGAAAAATATGGATACATGACGAATTGGATCCATGAGGACAATACAAAAGCGCTCCGATACATCAAACGTGCCGGGGCGCTTTTTACAGATACATGCAAAACAGAAAAAGGAGATATTTTTGTGAGATTTGAAATAGGAGGGAAATAATGTGCAGTGTAATGGGAGCCATGATGGGGCTGCAGCTTATATCGGGGATTAATCAGAACAGGCAGATAAAACAGCAGACCGCCGCGCAAGTATCAGCATATAACGCGCAGGCACAGGCAGCAGATCAGAACGCAAGAATAATGAACCGGCAAAGAGAACAGATTGCGGAAAACTACGCACAACAGCAGGAAAAGCTGGACAGCAAAAGAAGACTCATTTTGGGACAGCAGGCGGCCTCTGCAGGAGCCTCCGGATTGGATAATATAGGAAGCGTTCTTGACGCAAACAGCGCAGCCATAAGCGAATATAGAAAAGACAGTATGAACCTTTTGGGAAACCAAAGAAATGATACCTTAGACGCATATATAAACCAGGTCAATTATGAGAACCAGGCATCCGCCGCAAGAGCATCCGCGGCAAACGCAAAAGCACAGGGGAAGTCTCAAAGACTGGCAAACTTCATTTCAACTGCTGCGGGAATGTTTGGAACCTATAAACAATTCGCAGGAGCAAGCCTGCCGAAACCTGCAGGAATGAATATGAGAACCGGGTTTGAAGGGAGCCTTTCCGGCGGAAATCTGACCTATACCACTCCTGCTCCCATGTACACAAGAAATGCCATGAGTACAGGATTTATCCCAAAAGTAGGGCTGACACAGACGAAAGACATCATAGGGCAAGGCATAGGAAAACACTATGATCCGTGGCGTTCCATCTGGAGGAAATAATGAAACTCACACAATACGACTCAACGATAAATAGAAACCTCTCAAATGCAAAAATAAATCCAATCACCGATCCCAATGCCTATGGAGCGAACGTAACAGGTACAGAAGCTTTGGGAAACGCTTTGGGGCAGGTAATTGATGCAAGAACAAAAGCGTGGATGAAAGACCAAAATGACAAAGTTGTTGATGCGACAAACGAATATAACCGGCAGATTAATTCCCTTTTATATGACGAAAAAAACGGATTGACAAATACCATGCAGGGGAAAAACGCAGAAGGACTCCAGGCAGCTTATCAGCAGAATGAAGAGAAGATCCGCCAGCAGATTATGAGACAATACGGAATAAGTTCAGAATATGCCAATAGAGCCTTCCGTAACCAGGTAGAAACGTCAATCACTTCTAACTTAGACAGCATAGACAAATTCCAAAGAAAAGAATTTCTCTCTTACGCAAGCAATCAGATGACAGAAATGAATGAAAACGCCATCAACTCGATTGTGAGAAGTCCGGACAGTTTCGAATCCGTCTATGGAAATATGGAGACAACATCAAGGGCCATCATGGCCGGAACAGGAATGGACGAAAAATCCATAGACATTAAACAAAGAGCCATCCTGAATCATACAGCGGAAACCGTTCTCTCCACATTAGCTGCTTCCAATGACTATGAACGGGGAAATACACTCATCGGACAATTAAGGGCAAGAGGCGGGAATGAAGTTATTTTAAAGAAATACGAAACATTATTTACAGGTAAAAAAGTAGCAAAGACCACAAAAGACAGCGCGGAAACATGGCTGAATAACCATCCGGAAATGATGGGAAAATCCAAAGAAGAAGTATGGGAAGCCTATAGAAAAGAAAATCCATTACAGCTGCCGGCTCAATCAAATGAAACCGCATTGGGGCGAATAGGAGATACAATTGCAAAAGAATTAGGATGGGATCCGTCTTGGGGCTTTGCGATTGCCGCTCATGAATCGGGACGAGGAGAAAGCGCACCCGGAAATAATTACTTCGGGTATAAATGGGATGGTGAAGGAGAATATCAGGAACTCAATACATGGGAACGTGACGAAAATGGGAATGCATACTCTACCACAGCAAAATTTAAAAAGTACGCAACACCAGAAGAATCCGCAATGAGTTATGTAAATTGGATAAAAACCTACTGTACACCGGAAGAAATAAAAGGCGTGAAATCACCGGCAGATGTAGTCCATATAATGAAAAAACATGGTTACTTTACTGATCATGAGGAATCGTATGCTGCCAGCGCTACAGAACTTGCCAAAGAATATAGTGCTCCGGCTCCGATGTCTGACGAGGAAAAAGCCGCACTGGAAGAGACCGAAAGGAACTCCTTCTTCTCTGTCCTTGGGGAACATCTCCAGGCAAAAAAAGCTAAAGAAACAGAAATGATGAATAACATGCAGATCCAATTGATGGACATGACGGAAAACGGGACATCAAACGAAGATATGTACGAATTCATAAAATCCAAAGGAGTAGAAAATCCAGAACTTTTGAACAATGGGTCCTATCGCAGTTTGAGATTGAGCGCATTAAAAGCTGTAACGCAGGAAAAATCTCATGGCGGATTTGGAGGAGCAGAAGCACAGAACAAGGCATTCGCGGGAATAAAAGCCAGTATCGGAACAGACATCATGAACGATGATGACTTGAATAAAACATTAAAAGAACTGGAACAAAGGGGATATGGATTTACTCCTGCACAAATTGTAGAACTTAGCCAGGAATTAACAAAAGCACAGGCGGGAGAAGGGAAATACTCCGTAAAAATAGATGACACAGAAACAGACGTCATGGACATGACAGGGTTGGCAAAACCGGACATACAGAAAAACTATGCAGAAGCCAAAAAGATAGTCATGCAGGAAGCCTTTGATTTCAAAAGTAAAACTGGAAGAGAACCTAATCAATTTGAAAGAAAAGGGATGTGGATAAAAGCCCTGACGGAACAAAAAGTGGGACCAGATTATGGATTCTTTGGAATGAGTACGCCGGAAGCCAGTCCGGCACAATTAATGGAACTTGGAATAAAGAGTGTATCCTACACATACGATGACAAAGGAATAGACGCAGTGGACTACTATGGAAGACACCACTATATCCCCGCCGAAGACTGGGAAAAAGTCAAAAAGAACGAAGTGAATATAGAGGATTATTAAGGAGAAAACCATGGACGAACTGGAAATGCAAGATGAAGAAAGAGTAAAAAACAGAGTAGACCGAATCCTTTTAGGAATCAAACCGATGGATCCGAATACCGATCTAAGAACAACCCCTACCATTGACGCCACCCCTCACCAGGAACCGAAAGGGATTTTAGAAAAAATTGGAGATGGAATCAGCGGTGCGGCAGAAAGCATTTCAAACGCCGCCAAAAGCTGGGCGGATAATAGGCTCCAAAACATGAGCATGGACATCTACAGCAATCTCTATGATCCTGATCCGGACAAAGAGAAACGTCTTGAACAGGCGCACAAAATAGGAGATCCATTGGGGCTTCCAGCGCAAATGCTTGTGGACAGTAAAGAAGCCTATGAAATGGCACAGAACCAGTATGCCTGGATGAAAACACAAGAAATCATGCAGGGACGTCCGTTCTCTGCCGATGCCTTAAAAGAACTCTATCCGGAACTGGCGGAGATCGCCATGAACGATCCTGTGTCGGCGTCACTTGCCTTAAAACAGGCAGATCAGATACTCCATGATAGAGGAGTCATCACAGGAGCCATGGCCGGAAAAATCAGCGGAGAACCGTCATCTATAGGCGAAGCATTCAAAGCCTTTACCGATGCATGGGAAGCCGGACAAAACATGGACAAGATTTCTGAAATCGGTTATGCGGCCAGGAACGGAGACATTACTGATGAAGAAATGAATAGAAAAATAGAAGCCATTAATGCAAGAACCAAAGAATATGACGGCGATTCCACCATAGGGCTGATTGCAACCGAAACCGTAAAACAGTTTTCCATGATGGGGGCAGGAATGCTGAGAAGCCTCCCGGAAGGAGCGGCGGCAGGTTTAGCCATAACCTCTGTCTTGGGGGCGCCAGTCGTTGGAGGAATCATGGCCGCCACCATCTTTGCATCATCCCTTAGATCAAACATGGGGATGAACTACTACCGGCTGGCGAACAAGAAAAATGCGGATGGTACAAATATGTATTCAAGAAACGAAGCAAAAGGGATGGCCACCCGTGAAGCCGTACTGCAGGCAGGCGTTGAAACAGGACTGATGTCACTTGCCTATGGCGCACTGGGAAAAGTCATAGGGGAAAGTGCGGCTAAAGCCGCCATCATGAATGCAGGAACAAGGAATAAACTTCTGTCCGCAAAGCCGCGGAGCCATGAGAAAATATGCCATAAAAGAGGCCGCAAAACAATATGCCAAGGGGACGGCGGCGGAAATTGCAGAAGAAGGCTGGCAGGATCTGATCTCTAACGCTGATGAAAAAATGATAGGAAGAGATAAGAACATGACATGGAAAAACATGTGGAACAGCGCTTTTGACGCTATGGTGGAAGCCATTCCGGCGGCAGTAGGGATGGGCATGCCAGGAGCCGTCATTTCCGGCGGTGGTAATTATGCAGGATTGAAACGACTGACAAAAGAAGACTGGCATGCCGCAAGAGAAGCATTCTACCGTGAGAATGAAAAAGAAATGACACAAACCGTCATCAAAGAAAGAGAACAGAACAAAGTTTTCAAGATAAATCCGGAAGTCTATGCACAGAAGACACAGGCACAGCTCGATAAAGAAGGAATGGGAACCATATACATTGATGCTGCCGGTGCTGCCGAAACAGAAGAAGGAAGAACTGCATTGACGCAGCTCGTGACGGACGGAATCGCCACAGCAGAGCAAGTGGACGATGCCGTGAAAGAAGGAACACAGCTGGAACTGAAAGCCGGTATCTACATGCAGAAAATTTCAGAAGAATCCGCAGAGACACTTTCGAATCATGCCGCTTTCGATAAAGACGGGCAGACACTCCATGATATTGAAGAAGCAAGAAAACATATAGAAAAAACAAGACAGATATTCAACGCGACAAAAGAAGCAAGAGAAGCCGAAGTAGCAAAAACAATTCTTGATCGTGACTTCACCGATCCAGAACAGAAAACCGCCATGGAAAAGATCTTTGCAGAAGGCATGGATGATATAAAAGAAAACTATAAAAAAGTAAAAGCAGAAGCACTGAAAACCTATGAAGAACTCATCAACTATAAATATTACGCGGACTATGAACCGCAAGGAGTAGAAAAAGTTCCCGTGTATGAATGGTCCAGAGACTATGAACATGGAGGAGTAATTACAAGCGGGTATATAGGCGGATCTTACATCCGAACGACAAATAATGACAGGTGGTATGCAAACGCTTGGAAGAAATACGGAAGAAAACCGAACAAAAGAGAACTCTATGATATAGCCGAACAAGAAGCCATCAATGAAATAGACAGCACATCAGCCGTTTCAGAAGAAGAAAAACAGGGATATATCAATTCAATCCAAGCGGCAAGAAAAGAAGTAGAAACCATTGAATCCCTGGAAGACTATGTAAAAGAACTGGACACAAGAGACATTGCCGCAAGGACACTTTTGTCGCAAAAAGCCTATGACGATGTGTACGCTCCCACGCTGGAACAACTGAAAAAAGCTCCTGCCAAAGCAGCAGAAGCGGCAGAAGAAAGCGCTTTTGTGTACGCAAGACTGGTAGATAACTTCTCCAAGATCTATAACCTGCCGATTGAAAACATTGTAGCGTCAATCCAAAACGGCGGGGAAAAGAAAGGATTACGTCAAAACGTCATCTCTGCAGAAGAAAAGCTGGAAGAAGATACTAAAAAATTTTCGGAGAAAATAGATCTATTCATGGAGAATAAGCTCAAAGGCGGTAATGTGAAAGTTATGACAACACCGTTAGTGATGAAACTGGCAGGAGCAGAAATTCTTCCGATATATGTTCATCAAAATGTGCTTTCAAAGATACTTAAGCATACAGAAGATAAGACGGGGAAACATGGACATGCAGATGAAATGACACCAGAACTCATGAAACAACTACCGAGTGCTATTGCAGATCCGATGGCAATTGTTGAAAACGAAGGGAAACCAGTAGTTGTCACTACGTTAGTAGATAGAAATGGAGATACTATTATTATTCCATTCACATTGAATAAAAAAGTAGGAGCAAGAATATATTATGATGCAAATATTATAGAATCTGTTTATGGTAAAAGAGATAGCGTATGGATAAAATCCAGACTTCTGACAAGTGCGAAATATATAAATAAAAAAAGAACTAATGACTGGTTGCAATCTGCCGGGCTCCAATCGCCCATAGAGGCAACCATTTCATTCAGTTCTAACCAAAATATACCAAACGAAAGTGATCTTGTCAAATTAAAGGAACAGAATCAAGAATATTATCAAACGATAAACAAAGACGCGGATATATTCTTCCATGGCGCGGTGGATCCTGTAGAAGGTGACGTGATAAAAGAAGGATATTTTCATGGAATGTTTTATAGCAGCAGTAGAAATTCTGCACTTGGACACGGAGACAGAATATATATTTCAGAAGTAAATGAAGACGATATTATAAGTGCCAAAAGTTTAGCGTATGAAGATGGAGTATACGAAATATTTGAAAAGAAATATGGAGATGATGCTGAATTAATATATGACTTAACAACAGAATCAAGAAACATTTGGAATTTAAACGAAGAAGAAAAACAAAAAGTATATGAATTGTTAGGGTGCACGGACGAAGCGGATGCGGATTTTATGATACAAAAAGAGGCCGCGCTTGTTGCTGATGAATTGGGATATAAGGCGGTAGCTGTGGAAGATGAACACGGGACGAGTTACATTATTCTGCCGGGAAATAAAGTGTATGAAGAAAGCGTCTACGAAAAACTGAATCCGGATTATAATTATAGGGTTTATCACCAGAAGGCCTATCATGGAAGCCCCTATACCTTTGACCATTTTGATTTAGGAGCCATTGGGACAGGAGAAGGAAATCAAGCACACGGATGGGGATTGTATTTTGCACAGGACAAGAAAATCGCAGAGAATTATAAGGATATATTAGGAGCGAACAGCGGAGAAGTTATTACAGGAAAAACAAAATATAAAATAAATGAAGATGGGGATTGGTATGATGAAAACACTGGGAATATCATAGATGATATAAACCCTTTGTCTATGGCGCTTACAGAAGTGTTGGAAACGGGAAATAGTAATAAAGCCATTGAACACCTGCAGGAGTTTATAAAATCAAAAGAAGGAAAAACGGCACAAACTGTTATATCACAGGTAAAAAGAGCGAAAGAAGCAATAAAACTTCTGAAAAAAAATGAATTTGCTGGACACGAGCAGAAAACGGCTTTTGAAGTAGAAATTCCCGAAGACAATGAATTAATTGATGAATTCAAAAACATCAACGAACAGCCGAGAAAAGTACAGGCTGCCATACGAAAGGCGTGGAAAGAAATTAGCTATAAACCGTCTGCATTACAATACATGTCAGGAAGAGAGTTTTATAAACAACTGGCAAGCGAATTGGGTGGAGAAAAAGCGGCCAGTGAAAAGTTAAATTCTTTGGGTATAAAAGGTATTACCTATGACGGGCTTGTAGATGGGAAATGTTTTGTTGTATTTGATGATAAAGCTATCCAGATCATTAACCGCTACAACCAAGAGCACAAAGGATCCTACGCAGGAGCCTATGATGCAGACCGGAATATTCTCCACGTCTTTGAAGCGGCTAACCAATCCACCGTTGTGCATGAAAGTGCCCACTGGTGGCTGTCCATGTTGAACAACATCGCAGCCGATCCGGAACTGAAAGAACTTGCCAAAGAAGACAAAGTACTGGAAGCCACACTGCAGAAAGCACAGAAAGACAGAGACGCCATCCGTGCGTGGGCATCATACTATCCGGATGTTATGAAAGAATATAAAGGCACCTTGATCGAAAAAGAATTTAAAGAATATGAAGCTGCCATCAAGAAAGATCCGGAAAACAAAGAACTGCAGGAACGCTTCATCCAGGAACGTTTTGCAAGAGGATTTGAAAGATACCTTTTGACAGGGAAAGCACCCACCAAAGAACTGCAGGGGACTTTCCGGCGGTTCAAAAAATGGCTGATCAATCTCTATAAAACGACAAAAGAAATCATAAAGAATCCGGAAAACTACTTGGGTTTAAAAGATCCGTCCGATGAAGTAAAAGAAATCTTTGACCACATGATGGCATCAGAAGAAGAAATAGAAGCCTGGGCAGAAGAAAAGAGATGGAATCTCCTCTATGATGACAGCCTTGACTATACGCAGACCGAAAAAGAAAACATAAAAAAATGGGAAGAAAATATCAAAGAACTTGCCAAAGAAAACGCCGTTAAATACTTCATGGAAAAACTCCACGGACAAGCCATGGTGGACTTTGAAGAAAACATCCTTCCCCAAAAAGTAGAAACATTTGAAAGAAAACTGGGGAGCCAAAGAATATATGGACTGGAAATGCTGAAAAAAGGAAACGTCTTCCCGACAAAGAAAGAATGGATAAGGGCACTTAAAGAAGAAGGATTTACCGAAGAATCATACAAAGACGCCGTACAAGAAGCAGGCGGCACCATGGAAGAACAAGTAGAGAAATACAAGAAAAAACAAAAAGAAGAATTTATAGAAAACATCTCAGGGAAAGACCATTTCCGGAAAGAAGCGGAAGAAGTCCTGGAATCTCCGGAAGGGAAAGTGAAACTGGCGGAAATCGAACAAAACGCCATGAAGCGGAAATTGAGGCAATATGCAAGAATTGCCACGGCATCATTAATAGAATTGGACAGATTAGATCCGAACATGGAAGGAAAGGTAAGTAAAAAGATCCTGTATGACATCAAAAAGAGAAACGGATTCCTAAGCGAAGAAGAAAAACTCAAAGAAGAAAAAACCGAACAGAAAAAAGCAAAACAAGCCACCATAGAAGAAATTAACGAACTCAAGATAAAACTGCGGAACACAGTAGACGGATTAAAAACGTCACAAGACAGCATGCTTATCTCACCCTATGAACTCAAAGCCCAGGCAAGGGCTTTTCTTTATGGGAAAGAAATCTACAAAGCAACCAACTATAGATGGTGGGCAAGAAAAGCTGCCAGTGAAGGAGAAAAAGCCGCATATTTCCTAAAAAGAGGAAGATGGGAAGAAGCTGCCAGAGCAAAAGGAAGGCAGTCCCGTTTTGCCATGAACGCCCAAGTGGCCCATGAATACGATGACCACGTAAAACATACACTCCACGGGAATCCCAAAGCATCCACAAACACACTGGATAAAGACGGTATGGAGAAGTACGGACTTGTCGGACTCATAAACAGGGCAAGTAAAGCCACAAACAACATAAGAATGCCCGGAAATATAAGATACTTCATTAACCACTTAGCCTACCAATTAGGATTAATCACCACAGATGGAAGGGCGCCCTTGGGTATGGATGGGGAACCGGCACCGTTTGACTGGGCTAACCTCAATAACGAACTGGATCCCACCGCCGCCATGGAAGGAGATAAGCCGGGAGACGCTGTACCGCAATGGATAAAGAAAATCTTTGACGATAATAATCAGACCAACTTGAGAGAACTGACAGTCATAGACTTTGATGAACTTGTCGAAGTATTCAAAAAAATCTACAAAACAGGAAGGAGAGAATACGAAGGCAACACCTTTGTTAATGAGAAAGGAGAAAGCCTTTCCTTTGAAGAAGCCGAAAACATAATAATGGCGGAAATCAAAGCAGAAAAAGAAAATCCGCTTTATAAAAAACTGGCAGAGAAAAAGTGGAAAAAGACCAAAAAAGAAGTGGGAAAATGGGTAGCAGATTTGGCACTTCCGGAAATCATCATAGAACGTATGGGACCAAAGACCTATGACCTGATCTATAAGATGATGGATAAAGCCTTTGCGAAAAAAAGACTCCTGCAAGAACAGGCGGAACTTGAACTGAAAAAAGTCATGAACATCTATGACAGAGAAACATTCAGAAAAATTCGCAATGACAAAATCTATGAGATTAACAAAGTTGACCACAAGCCCATCATGGTGACAAAAGAAACACTTCTCACCATGGCGTTGAACTGGGGAACAGACTCGAATAGAGAAAGAGTAGTGGAAACCTATGGACTGGATCATAGAAACATAGAAAAAATCCTTTTCAAATATTTAAATGATAAAGACTGGGATTTTGTGGAAGCCGTTTGGAAACACATTAATTCGTATTGGCCCGAAAGAAATATCGTGCAGAATAATCTGTACGGGATTCCCTTAGGGAAAGTGCCGGGAAGAAAAATCATTTTACCGGACGGAAGAAAAATCAACGGCATGTACTACCCGATTAAATATGATGCGGACCTTACAAGCAAAACCAAAGACAGAGAAATCAATGACATCATAAGAAAAGACATGCTCGGAAGAACCACATTCAATATCGGGATGGGCTCCACGAAAAGCCGCGCGCAAAGTTCCGGCGGACAGTATCTTAGACAAGACCTTGATGTCTACCTTGACTACATCAATGAATCCATTAACCATATTGCCATGCGTGAAACCACAGCAGACATTTATAAACTTCTCTCCAGGAAAGACCTGGCGGAAGCCATATCACAGAAATACGGAGTCGATGCACATAGAAGACTCCAGAGGTGGGCGTCCGACTGCTGGCATGATCCCGTAGATAAATTGACAGCATGGGAACAACGTCTGAACAGACTGAGACACAATTTCACCATGGCCACCATGGCCTACAGGACATCCACAGCATTGTTGAACTTTGCAAACCTGCCGTTGGTTATGGAAAAAATGGGAGCCTTAAACATGGCAAGAGGACTCTCTGCGATTTACCTTGGCGGTGTGAAAAACTACCGCCAGCAGAGAGACTTCATCCTAAGTAAATCAACGTTCATGAGAGACCGTGCCACAAACATGGATAGAGACCTTGCCCGCGGACTGAAACTCAAAGAAGAACAAGACGTTTCAAAATTAACATCGAAAGCGCATGCTGTGAAAGAAGAAGTAGACCGCTTCGCTTATTCACTCATTTCAGAAACGGACTTTATGCTTTCTCTTCCGGAGTGGATCCAGACCTATAACAATACCATCGCACAGCTGCAAATAGAAAAACCATTTATGACAGTAGCAGAAATGGACGAAGAAGCAGTAAGGCTTGCTGACAAAATGGTAAGAGAAACATTCGGATCGGGAGAAATGAAAGACCGTCCGGAGGTGGTCAAGAGTAGATTGCTTTCGCAACTTCTTCCGTTTTACAGCTTTACATCATTAGTAATGAACCAATTCATCCGAGGGGGATATGACATTGTAGACGGAAGAGGACCGCTGAAACTCATGCGGGCAATGCTCTTTTGGTATATCCTTGGATCCGTATTTGAAGGTGCCCTTCGTTCATTGGTGGATAGTGCAACGGGAAATGATAAATACTCCTTCCTGCAGAGACAGGGATATTCCTTTGCGTCAAACGGACCTATCGGTGGTATACCGGTCGCAAGAGAAGTAATCCCCGGTCTCTACTCACTATTCGCGGGAATGTACAGTGACGGAGGAAAAATGAGCGTCACCGGACTAAACATCTTTGAAGATGTCTTCCAAACCGCCATGGCAATAAAATCTGACAAAAAAGACTGGATAGATGTAGGACAGGCGGGAACAAAAGTATTCAATAAAGTAACAGGACTTTCCGATACATTAACCGATGCACTATGGGCGATAGCGCGTCTCACCGTTACAGATACAGACGCCACAGCCTGGGAAGCCCTGTTTTCAATCATATTCGATAGAAAGATAAAAAAGAAAGGAGAGAATAAATGATACAACAGACTGTAGTCAGAGTTGTGTATAAAGGTGATGGCGTGACAAAGGAATTTCCTATCCCTTTTCCGGTGTTGTCCAGAGAATTTATAGTTGTGTGTTTATCAGACAAAAACGGGAACGAAAAAACGCTTAACAAAGACTACTATGTGGATATGGATAAGCGCGTGGTTCTATATCCGGGATATGTAAACGGACAAGAACCGGCAGAAGCAGAACAACCACCCGTGCTGCAAACAGGGGAAAAAATTGTTATTTACAGGAACACTCAAGTGTCACAGCTTGTATCACTTGGGCATAAATGGCCGTTTGAAGTGTGTGAAAAAGCACTTGATAAACTTACCATGATTGAACAAGAGAACAAGGAATCCATTGCAAGAACCGTCCGCTTGGCAGGAACGACTGAAAATGTAAGATTAATACTGCCTCTGCCGGAGAAAGAAACCGCCATAGGCTGGTCGGATGATGAAAAGAGTATAATTAATATCCCAGTCAAGCAATGGCAGAAAGAAGCAGCCCAGGCGGCGGGAGAAGCCAAAGGGTATTCTGATGCAGCCGCTGTGGTTGAGGAGAGTGTTAGAAATCACCAAAGAAAAGCAGAGGAACAAGCAGAACTTGCAAGAAAATGGGCGGAAAATGAAACATCCCCTGATAATCAGGATGATGAAGAAAGTATCACGGGAAAAACAAGAAGTTCCAAAGCTTGGGCTGTAGAAGCAAGAACAGAAAAAGATAGGGCGGAAAGTGAAGCCCAAAAAGCAAAAGTGGAAGCAGATAGAGCGTTGGCAAATTCCACGAGAGCCGAAAAACTAAAAACACAGGCGCAAGAAGAAGCAGAGAAGGCAAGAAGAGCAGCAGATGAAGCCAA